>Ga0326727_10017701_pt1 | contig 14713 bp, 11 predicted proteins | sample MB2enrmetagenome_FD_207643 | JGI IMG/M metagenome (GOLD analysis project Ga0326727, IMG submission 207643) | Lab enriched peat soil microbial communities from McLean, Ithaca, NY, United States - MB29MY | ecosystem: Environmental > Terrestrial > Soil > Wetlands > Peat | place: USA: New York... | reverse complement strand
AAGCTTCCTCCATTTTCAAGGACCGGGTCGAGAGTGGATGCGCAAGCCTCGTCGATAGGGGACGCAAAAAGCATCGAGGGGGGCACGCTGCTCATGACCCCTCTCAAGGCGCCTGACGGAAAAGTCTATGCTGTCGCTCAGGGACCGATCTCTACCGGAGGGTTTTCGGCGACCGGCGCCTCCGGGAGCAGCGTTCAAAAAAACTTTCCGACGGTCGGATTCATAAGCGGGGGCGCGCTGGTCGAAAAGGAGGTCCCGGTTCAGTATGACGACAAGCCTAGACTCGAACTGGTTCTAAGGGTCCCGGACTTTACGACCGCTTCCAAAATGGCGACCACGATAAACAAGTCTCTCCCGGAAATAGCCACCCATGCCACTGATGCCGGAACGGTCAAGCTGGAGGTGCCGCCGAATCAGCGCAATGAAATGGTTGCCCTGATGACGCGGATAGAAAATATCGAAGTCAATGCCGACAATGTGGCAAAGGTCGTGTTAAACGAAAGAACCGGGACCATCGTTATCGGTGAAAAGGTTCGGATATCACCGGTGGCCGTTGCCCATGGGAGCCTCACCGTTCAGATTACTGAAAAACCGACTGTTTCTCAGCCGCTTCCCTTCAGCCAGGGTACGACCACCGTGGTGCAGCAGTCCAGCGTCCAGGTCCAGGAAGGCAAAGGCCACCTTGCGGTGGTGGGCGGCGGCGTGACCATAGGGCAGGTGATCGAAGGGCTTAACGCCATCGGCGCAACGCCCCGCGATCTCATAAACATCCTTCAGGCCATCAAGGCGGCCGGAGCAATGGAAGCCGACCTGGAGCTGATTTAGACCCAATTTGTAACGGAAGGGCTTCTCGTGGCAGCTACGGTTCAAGCGGTTTTGCAGGGGGATTCATCCAAGGAGCTGGAAATTCAGAAAAAGCGGCTTCGTGAAAACTGTGAGGAATTCCAGGCGGTGATGGTCTCCATCATGATGAAAACCATGAAAGACGGCATCATTCGGGCAGAGGAACCCGGAAGCGCCATGGGAACGTATGAAGACATGATGGTAGCGCAGGTATCGAAAGAGGTCAGCCGAAATTCATCGCTCGGGTTAGGTGATTTGCTCTATTCCAAGCTGGAGCCTCTCGTAAAGGTTCAGGCCCAAAAAGAGCAGGACCTCGCCGCATCCAATGCTCAGAACGCAGTGTCCCGGAAGCAGGAAGAAAACGAACGGGCCGACTGAAGTCCGCCGTTCCGTATGTTGTTCTAAACATTACGAAAAATTGTTACGACAGGTGGACGGGGAGTTTTCCGCTGATCTGGAGACTGCCTGAACTTGGAGGAGTGACATGGAATCGAGTCAGCTTAGCCTGGAAACCCCCTTGCATGACGGCCCTTTGCCTGATCAGGACAGTCCTTTTCATTCAGAGTGCCTGTCTACGGCTCTCGAACTGCTGGAGGTGTTGCGGGAAGAATCTCGAATAATCAGGCGGTTTGAGGGCGCCGAACTCCTGCGGCTTATTCCGAGAAAAGAGTACCTGGTCAGGGAACTGGAATGGAAAATCCAATCCACCAGAGATTCGGGGAAAGGCTCTGTTCCGGTTTCGGAGTCCTATAAGGCCCTGCTCGGCGAGATCGACAAGTTGAACACTTCCAACGGCGTCTTCATCGAAAGGGCCATTTCCTATTGGCGCGACCTATTTTCAGTCCTCTCGCCCCAGTGCTACGGACCGACCGGAAAGAAGAAGATGCACCGGACGCGCTCTCCGCGTGGGCTTACGTTCGAACGGGAGATTTAAAAGATGGGTGGACTCTCGGTCACACTGAATATAGCAGGCCAGACGCTGCAGAATACCGAACTGGAGATACAGACCTCTTCGAACAACATCTCCAATGCCGCTACCACGGGATATGCAATCGAAACCGCCGTGCCGACGGAAAATCCTGCTATACAGACCGTCTCGGGCTGGTTGGGCATGGGAGCAAGCATCACCCAGATTTCAGAGGCTCGCGACAGCTTTCTTGAACAGAAGCTCATGAACGCCACAACCGATGATTCTCAATACACGACCCTTGCTTCCGAACTCACATCCATCCAGGCCGCCTGCTCGGATACCGGCAATACCGGAATTTCCCAGGCCCTGGGGAATTTTTTCGATTCGTGGAGCACACTGGGCCAGGACACATCGAATCTTTCCACTCAGTCGAGTGTCTACTCGTCGGCGCAGAGCCTGGCCAGTGCCGTGCAATCTACATACAATCAACTTGAAGAATATGCGTCAACCGATATTCCAGGCCAGATTCAGAATACCGTCGATCAGGCCAACAGCCTGATCGACCAGATAGCCGAACTCAACACGGCAATTGCTGAAAACACTACGTCCTCTAACCAACCAAACACGTTGATAGACGAAAGATACCAGGCGCTCGACAGTCTGTCCGAACTCATCCCGGTCAGCTTCACCCAGGACCCGACGACCGGCACCTTCACAGTCAACACTACCGATTCAAGCGGATCGCTGACGATAGTCTCCGGTGGAACGGCTACTCCCATTACGACAGATACGACCATAACGGGCGGGCAGTTGGGAGGACTTCTGACGGCCCAAACGAATCTCAACGGGTATATCGATCAGCTAAACGACTTTGCCTCAACCCTGATTTCGCAAGTGAACACAATTGCCGAAGCAAACGGAGCTTCGGACGTTTTCAGCGGCAGCGACGCTTCTTCGATAACGGCGTCCAAAACATTCCTGACCGGGGTGAGTTCGAGCCAGTTGAGCACCCTTTCGTCTGCAATGGCAGACCTTCAGGATACACAGGTCACTTTCGAGGATAATAGCACTGCCACACTGCAGCAATACCTGAGCAACATCCAGCAGACCGTGGGAGACGACGTTCAATCAGCCAGTGACAATCAGACCTTCTACGACTCGCTCAAGTCGGAACTCCAGAAACAACAGCAGTCGGTTTCAGGCGTATCGGTGGATGAGGAGCTGGTTAAAATTATAAATTACCAGCAGACTTACGAGGCTGCGGCCAAAGTCGTCCAAACCTCCTCCACTCTAATAACTGACTTGATGGCTATGGTCCAATAAGCGGGAGGAAATTATGCGGATTTCATTGAATACGCAAATGAGTACAACCTTGTTGAATCTTGACAATCAGCAGGAGCAAATAGATCAGTACACCCAACAGCTCTCTTCGGGTACAACGCTTTCCTGCGCGTCCGACGACCCCTACGGCTGGGCGCAGGTAATGAACGTCAAACAAAATGTGCGTGAATATGACTCTTTTGTCAGCAACGTTAAATTTGCCACCAATTGGGGCCAGACCACCGAATCATGCCTGAACCAGCTTTCGGACCTGCTAAGCCAGGCAAAGCAGCTTGCGATTTCCGCCTCCAGTGCGAATATGTCTTCTCAGAGCTCCACGTTGGCCACCGAAGCTAACGGAATTTTGCAAGATGCGCTAAACCTGGCCAATTCCCAATATGGCGATCAGTATATCTTCGCGGGCACGAGCACGTCGACCGCGCCTTACTCGATCGACAGCTCCGGGAACGTCACCTACAGTGGAGACACAAATTACATACAGGTGAAGACCGCCACGGGGAGCGCCACCGGCAGTTCAACGGCCGTAAATCTGACCGGCGACGACGTGTTTTCATTTACCAGTGGCGGGCAGACCGAGAACGTGCTCCATGAACTCTGGGTCCTCCAGAACGCAATAAGCACGGGAGACACGTCGACGGTTAGCTCCAGCATCACCACCCTGACTGACGCATTCACCCATGTCAACGACGAGTTGACCCAAACCGGGAGCCAGCTTGATAATCTCACCACTCTGCAGTCGGCGATCTCCGCCGTCCAGACAAATAGCGCGGATACCCTCTCCAACATCCAGGACACGGACGTGGCCGCCACAACCACCAAACTGGATGCGGTCCAGACGGCGTACGAGGCGGCCCTTAAGGTGACCTCAAGCCTTACCGGCCTTAACCTTGCCACGATTCTCTCGAGTACGGGCTAGAAACGGCCGGCCGCAATAAAACCATCAAACCGCGTCTCTATCGCCGGCGCCGCGAAAACCCCGGCAAAGACTCACTGCGCAGACGCCGGGGGGCGCGGACGGAAGTAATTGAAAAAACCTGAAAAACAATCTAAATTGATTCCTTTGTCTCTCACGGCCGCGTGAAGGCGTCTCCGCGGTGAATTTGATTTTGGTCAGGCGCACGATAAGGAACGAAATTCGTAAACCGGAGGGCCTCAATGGGAAATCCCATCTTTCCTCACGAAATTAATAATTTTGCCGGAATGGAAGACCTCGTCGAAATGGCATTCGACTTGCGGTGGTCATGGAACCACGGCGCCGATGATATCTGGCGCTCCATGGATCCGGCTCTGTGGGAACTGACCCGCAATCCCTGGATCGTTCTTCAGACCGTGGCCCGAGGCAAGCTCAAGGAGCTGACTGAAAACCGGGAGTTTCGCAGGCGCCTGAAAGAACAGCTTCAGCAAATGCGCGCTTATCGAAAAAGTCGCGCGTGGTTTCAGATGGCGTATCCTCGATCGAGGCTGAAAACGGTGGCTTATTTCAGCATGGAATTCATGTTGGGCGAGGCGCTGCCTATCTATTCCGGCGGATTGGGCAACGTTGCCGGCGACCAACTCAAGGCCGCCAGCGATCTGGGTGTGCCCGTGGTGGGCGTCGGGTTGTTGTACCAGGAAGGGTACTTTCGGCAAGTCATCGCTGCCGACGGGTCGCAACTGGCCCTTTATCCCATAAACGATCCGGGGCAACTGCAGATCTCGCCCGCGCGCGATGCCAACGGGGAATGGGTGCGAATCCCCGTTCATCTCCCCGGCTACTCGGTGTGGGTGAGGGCGTGGCAGGCGCAGGTGGGCCGGGTGAAACTCTATATGCTCGACATGAACGACCCGGCGAATCCGCCGGTTGTTCGCGGTATAACCAACGAGCTGTACGGGGGAGGCCATGAGGTACGAATCGCCCAGGAGATGGTGTTAGGCATTGGCGGATGGAAATTGTTGCGGCGGCTGGGCATTGACCCCGAAGTCTGCCATCTCAACGAGGGCCATGCGGCCTTTGCAGTATTGGAGCGAACCGCGGAGTTCATGAAAAGAACGGGGCATGGTTTCGAAGTGGCCCTCCAGGTTACCCGGGCCGGCAATCTGTTCACGACTCATACACCGGTTGCCGCCGGTTTTGACAGGTTTTCTCCACACCTGATGAGGCAGAATCTGGAGGAGTATGCCAAGGCGGAGCTGGGGATTTCGTTCCGCCGGTTGATGGCGCTCGGCAGGCAAAATCCGGACGATGACTCGGAACCTTTCAATATGGCGTATCTTGCCCTTCGCGGCAGCGGGGCGGTCAATGGTGTCAGCAAGTTGCACGGCAAAGTCAGCCGGGAAATCTTCCAATCGCTGTTTCCACGATGGCCCCAGGGTGAAGTCCCGATCGGCTCGGTTACCAACGGCATCCATGTTCCCACCTGGGACTCCAGGGCATCGGATGAATTATGGACCAGGTATGGCGGCAAGGCATGCTGGCAGGGCGGGGTGGATGACGTGTCGAAATCTATCCGGAAAGTGCCCGATAAGGAATTGTGGGCCATGCGCCAGGAATCGCGCCTCTCGATGATAGAACACATAAGGTCGCGCTATGCCCGTCAACTCGCGGTTTCCGGAGCCCCGATCGAGGAAATAAACAGGGCCCAGGATGTTCTGAACCCGGAGGTTTTGACGCTTGGTTTCGCGAGGCGGTTTGCCGAATACAAACGGCCGGTTCTGCTTCTTTACGACCAGGAAAGGTTCATCAGAATCCTGACCAATCCCCGGTGCCCTGTCCAGATCCTTGTCGCCGGCAAGGCGCACCCCGCTGACGGGCTGGGACAGGATATGATTCGTCAATGGACACGATTTGCCCGGCGTCCCGAAGTTAAGGGCCGCGCCATATTTTTGAGCGACTACGATATGCTCCTGACGGAGCAGATTGTCGGCGGGGTGGATGTCTGGATCAACAATCCCCGCCGTCCATGGGAAGCCTGCGGGACCAGCGGAATGAAGGTGCTGGTCAATGGAGGACTCAATCTTTCGGAGTTGGACGGCTGGTGGGCCGAGGCCTACAGGCCGGAGGTAGGCTGGGCCCTTGGAGACGGCCTCGAGCATGGTGACGATCTCGGCTGGGATGCGGAGGAGGCGGAATCGTTGTACAGCATTCTGGAAAACGAGGTGATCCCCCAATTTTACGCCAGAAATGCCGAGGGCTTGCCAGTGGAATGGCTCTCAAAGGTGAGGGAAAGCATGGTGACGCTTACGGCCGATTTTTCCGCCCAGCGGGCCGTTCGCCAGTATACAATGGAATACTATGTCCCGGCGGCGGAGGCTTATGAGGCTCGAAGGGCGGATAAGTGCGCCTCCGGGCTGGAAATGGCGGACCGGCGGCTGGAGCTCCAAAAGAACTGGCATTCCATTTCCTTTGGCGCCATTCAGATAGAAAGCTGGGATGGGCAGCATCATTTTCGCCTGGAGGTGGATTTCGGCGGCGTCGATCCTGAGGCGGCGCGGGTGGAATTATTTGCATTATGCCCCGATGGCAGTATTTTTCGGCAGCCGATGGAGCAGGGGGGTAAACTGATTGGCAGCAAAAGAGGGTACGAGTATACGGCGAAAGTGCCGGCGACACGGCCCTCAGGCGATTTTACTCCACGAATCATTCCCGAGTTCCCGGGGCTGGCCGTGCCGCTGGAAATACCCTGTATCCTATGGCATCACTGACCCGTTTGAAATTTCAAAAGTTCTATTTAAGGAGCAGGGAGCAGGGAGCAAGGAGCAAGGAGCAGGGAGCAAGGAGCAAGGAGCAGGGAGCAAGGAGCAAGGAGCAAGGACGCTTTTCTCTGTGCTCTTGACGGCTCTACGGGTGATCTCCATTCATGGTTACGACTATGTCAAATACTAATCAAAGATATTGAAGCATCGAAATTCAGTTCCAGGAGTGATTCACCACGATCGCAAAGGCTAAGAGAAAATTGCGCCGCAGGCGAGCACGCGCCGCCTCTCTCTGATCTTTTCTCAGCGTCCTTTGCGCCTCTGTGGTGAGCCCAGACCTCAAACGCCCTAACCCGGCGCATTCAGCAGGTCCAGCGCCTTCATGAGCTGGACGTCTCCCCTTTCGCGTATTTGTCTCATGCTCATCCCTCGCATTTCCTGCGGGTAAAGAGGGTCCACGCCGGCAGGCAGGGGAAGTTCGATATCGGGTGCAATGCCTTTATGCCAGATCACCCGCCCATCGGGGGTAAGCCACTCGGCTATGGCCAGAAGCAGTTCCGAACCGTCCGAAAGCTTGAATGGTTCCAGGACCGTACCCGTGCCAAACGTTTTTTCTCCCAACAACTTTCCGCGATGGGCATCCTGAAGTGCTCCGGCCATGATTTCTGCGGCGCTTGCCGTTCCGCCGTTTATCAGGATCACAAGCTTCATATCGGTGGCCGCGCCTCCGCTCACTACGGGTATCTCCTTGGTGACGCCTCTATTGTTTTTCACCAAAGCAACGTTGCCGCCGCTCAGAAATTGGCTGGTTGCGTCCACTGCTGCTTCGAATACCCCGCCGGGGTTATCGCGCAGGTCCAGGATTGCGCCGCTGATCTTCTCCTTCCTGACCTCGGTCAGGGTCTTGCGAAGATCGTCGGCGACTCCCGTGCTGAAGCCGGCAATATGTATGTCGGCAAACGTCGAGTCGGGCATTCGGGTCCAGGTTGCATTATTAACGGTGATAGGGGCCCGAACCAGAGAGACCTGGCGGGTCTGTCCGGTCTTTGGGCTTAGGATGGTCAGCGACACTGCGGTGCCGGGCTGCCCGGTTATTCTTTTTACGACTTCATCCAACGGTAGCCCTATGATGTCTTTTTCATCCACCTTCAAGACTGTATCACCGGGCCGGAGACCGGCTTTTTGTGCTGGAGAGCCCTCGATAGGGGCCACTATTACGATATGGCCTTCCTTCATCCGAATTTCTATTCCTACGCCGGTGAAGCTTCCCTCAAGATAATGCTTTGCCAGAGGAACCATGTCGGCGCTCAAAAATGTGCTGTGCCCGGTATCGCCCAAGGCGTTCACCATGCCGTCTATGGCCCCGTAAGTGAGTTTTTGGGGTTGTATGTCCTGGCGTTCAACGTATTCCTTTGCGATGATCTGCCATGCTTCATTTATAAGATTGAAATTGGGCGATGCCGGAGTATTGCCCGAAAGCGGCAGTTTTGCGAAAACCAGGCGGTCCAGGACAATTCCTCCCGACAGCGCTGCCCACAAAGACAGCAGTACCAATACTGCTATCCCGGCTGACCTGAAAGTGCGCGTACATCTCATTTTCTCTCTCCCGGCGGCAGGATCTTCAAAGTAAATTGGTAAAGCCTGAAATTCTCAATTGTAACGGTGAAACATTCAGACTCATTCTTGTCGAAATAAAACCTTGGGGCTGAACCGAGCTTTTAATCTATTGATAGTAAAATGGTCAATGAAGTTGTCAAGAGTTTCGGGAGGCAGGCGAAAGCAGGGTTGCGTGCAGTTCATGGTTTCAGGAAGTATTGGCTCGATATGGGCGCTGCCGGCGTGGTTGACTTTCAACAAATCGTCTCTACGATTAGGATACCACTCTTTTTCAGGATTAGTTGGGATTGTGACAGATGCCGGAAACATAAAGGAGAAAATCATGAAAACGGCGGTAGCGCTTTTGGTGATCACGGCTTTCCTGATGATGCCCCCGGGCTTGTTTGCCCAACAGGGCCAAAGCATGAATACGCCGGCTTCCGGACAGGCCGCTGCGCCGGCTCAGGAGGCGTCGAAGGCAAAAATGAAGGAACACCATGAAACAATGAGGGCCGAGCATGAAAAAATGATGAAGGATATGGATGCCCGGCTGGATGCAAAAATAGCTGCCATGGACGCGGCAAAAGGTGAGCAAAAGATCGATGCCATGGAGGCTGTCATAAAAGAGATGGTCGCGCAGAGAAAAGAGATGCTTGGGCATATGATGAACATGAGAGAGCATTGGAAACATCACTGTAAGGGGCGAAAAGACGGAACCGGCAAATAAGGAAGCCCGGACAGCAGGAAGCAGGAAGCAGGAAGCAGGAAGCAAGGAGCGAGAAGAAGGAATTCACCACCACCGCAAAGGCTACGGAGAGAATTGCGCCGCAGGGGACCCGCACTTCGTTCGGGCTCCAGTCGTACACACATGACCCACCCGGCGACGCATATAGTCCGCGCCCGATCTTTTCTGGAGGGCGGAGAGCGCGGCGGTACGCGCGCGCCGCCTCTCTCTGATCTTTTCTCTATGGTCTCCGTGGTCTCTGTGGTGCTAAACAGGAGCGTCGGCAAGTTCTTCGCGTTGTGAGAGAAAAACTCTCGGAATGGGTTTGTAAGAATCTAAAAACTCAAAACTGAAAACTCAAAACAGGTTGCATGTTCGACACAGACATCGTATTTTCCCTCAGTTTTGCGGCCGCTTCTGCGCGTGGCCCCGAAAATAATTGCGAAACGGAGAAAGCGCAGGGCGGGTAAAAGCGCTGGCGTTGTCCACCTTCACGGGGTGTGCGGTAAAACCCCGCCTCGGTTCTGTGCGTAAATACTTATGTCGCCATTTATAAAACCTTGATGATTAGGTTTTGAAGTCTGGGGCTTTTAACTCAAAGATTCTTGTGACAGGAGGTCTAAAATGGTTTTCAGGACATACCGGCAGACGAGCTCTAAGGCGGCAATAGGGGCATCGGTTGTGGTAATGGTGGCTCTTTGGGCAGTTTTTATGCCCACCGTGGCCTGGGCCGGCGTTAACGAGGACTTGATCGCAGCGGCGGACAGCGGATCTTTGCCCGATGTAAAGCGCCTGATTGGCAGCGGCGCCCAGGTCAACGCGAAGGACGCTGAAGGCGTAACTCCGCTTATGTCGGCTTCTGAAAACGGAAATATGGACATCTTGAAACTGCTGCTCGAAAAAGGGGCCGATGTCAACCTCAAGGACAACTACGGAACGACGGCGCTCATGCTGGCCGCCCAGCAGGATGACAATCTCGCTGCGGTGCAGGCGCTTATCGCCAAAGGGGCCGATCTCAATTTACAGGATAATGACGGAACAACCGCCCTTATGTTTGCTTCCCAGAACGGTTACTCGGATACGGTGAACGCGCTGCTCGAAAAAAAGGCGGACGTCAACGCGAAGGACATGCAGGGAACAACCGCTCTAATGTTTGCAGCCGACAGCAGTTATTTGGATGTGGTTGACGCGCTTTTGGCCAAAGGAGCGGATGTCAAGGCAAAGGACAATTCCGGGTCCACGGCATTGATAATGGCTTGTCAGGCCAATGAAGACCGCGAGGAAGACAATCTCGAAGTCGTGGAAACACTGCTGGCCAAGGGTGCGCCGGTCAATGACAAGACGAATGAAGGCGTGAGTGCCCTGATGGTTGCCTCAAGAGACGGGTTTACCGAGATCGTGGTTGCTCTTATCGCCAAAGGGGCTGAAATAAATGCGAAGGACGTGGAAGGCGCAACCGCTCTTATGCTGGCTTGTGACAGCGGCTACTCGGACATAGTGGAAACGCTTCTGGGGAAAGGGGCTGAGGTCAATGCCAAAGATAACACGGGATCGACCGCGTTAATGGCCGCCAGCACGGCCGGCAGCGCCGATACCGTCAAGATCCTTCTGTCCAAGGGGGCCGATATCAACGCGAAATCGAACGACGGCCTTACTGCTCTGGCTGTTGCCACCCAGAACAACAAACCGGATGTTAAAAAACTGCTCCTTAAAGCGGGGGCAAAATAAAAACAGGCTTCTATGACCCAAAGAGAAAATATATCCGGTGCGCTTTCGGTCCTTCAAAGAGCGGCAACCAGGATTAGATCTATCGAGGACGAGGCCCGGGAGGCTCTGTTTAAAAACGATGACCCTGAGGCATACCGAAAAAAGCTTCAGGAAAAAACCGAGCTTCTGATGGAGCTTCCCGAGGCTGCCGGCCCTTATTATGAAGGCATGGCGGAGGATATCAGGGCCGAGTTCGGGGCCGAGTTGAAATCCCTGGCGAGAAGAGCGGCGCAGGCGCTGAACCTTTCAAGCCTCTTCTACATGTCCGCCCTTCTATACCCGGAAGATTACAGGGACGGCGACCCGAACGATCTGGAACTGCTCATACAAAGACTCCGCACCAGGTACTTGCCCTGATAGGGACGGAGCAGGAAGCAGGGAGGAAGACGGACGCGGGGATACGGAGACGCGGAGACACGGCGAGAAAAGCTGGGACGAAAAACGTTTTCTTCTTTCACTGCTCACTGACCCCGGCGGCTTCAAACTAAAAACTAGCCAAAGATATTTGAAATTTCAAACCAAGGAACAGGGAGCAAGGAGCAAGAAGAAGGAAGCAGGAATTCACCACCACTGCAAAGGCTACGGAGAGAATTGCGCCGCAGGGGACCCTCACTTCGTTCGGGCTCCAGTCGTACACACATGACCCACCGGGCGACGCATATAGTCCGCGCCCGATCTTTTCTGGAGGGCGGAGAGCGCGGCGGTACGCGTGCGCCGCCTCTTTCCTCTGATCTTTTCTCAGTGGCCTCCGTGGTGAGCACAAGAGCGTCGGAAAGCTCTCAACATTGTGAGAGAAAAACTCTCGGAAGGGTTTACTCAAAACTAAAAACTCAAAACTCAAAACTAACCCGGCACGCGCCGCCTCTCTCTGATCTTTTCTCCGCGCCCTCGGCGTCTCTGCGGTGCTAAACAAGAGCGTCGGCAGGCTCTCAACATTGTGAGAGAAAAACCCTCGGAACGGGTTTGTAAGAATCTAAAATCTAAAATCCCTCCCTCACTTCACCGGTGTGGCGAGTGGCTGGCCCTTCTCCGCCACCCAGAATCCGAGGAGCTTCGTCGGTTCCGTCGCGCTCGGGTTCTTGCCGTTGTGGACGTATTTAGCAGGGCTGTACCCGCTCTCGCCCGCTTTGAGCGTCACCGGCGCCTGCCCGTCGAGTTCGAGGGCCAGAGCGCCTTCCAGGACATAAAACATCTCGGGTCCGGGGTGGTAATGCCGGCCCAGCGCCGCCCCGGGGGCCAGTTCGGCGCGAAACATGACGATCTCTTTACCGGGAACGCCTTCCAGGTCCTTTTGTTGTAGTATCGTGCGCGTTACCGGCGCCTGCTCGGCAATCAGGACCTGTTGGCAGATCATGCCCAACGCTACGCCGACGATTAAAGTGATACTCAGCAATACCGCTTTTCTACGCATAAATGTCTCCTTTTCGATCTGGCGGCAAAAAACCGGAAAAGATTGATGCTTCACCCCCGTTGTCGCAGTGACGGTTGATATAAGCCGGATAAAGTAATAATCGTGCGCGAGTGCATCATCGTCTGGATTTGCGCAGCCCGCCGGGAAGCTCCCTCCTGGTGGGCGCGGGACGCGCTGCTCGCCCTGCGAAGTGATGATGATATTCGCGGACCATCACCTCCTCTCGGAGTGTCTTGGCCAATGTTCGAACGGTGTCGGAAAATTCCCTGGGGACAATGCCATTACCGCAAGACCATACGATTTCTCAGTCAACCTTGCAACCGATATGTTGGCGGTCCGGCATCTGGCGTTTCAGGACGTGTTCAGAAGTGATCGCCACCACCGCAAAGGCTACGGAAAAATTGCGCCGCAGGCGAGTGCGCGGCCGCCAAGTTTTGCCTCTAATTTCTGGTGATTGTTTGGCTTTTCAACTAAAAACTAAAAACAGAAAACTAAAAACTAATCTGGTACGTACGCGCCGCGTCTTCTTACCTCTAATCTTTTCTCTGCGCCTCTGCGGTGATTGCTTGGCTTTTCAACTAAAAACTCAATTAAGACCAACAACAATAGACATTTGTAATGTTCAACAAAAGTGAACAATTTCTCACGATAATAAAAGGGTTAAGATATGCGCTTAAGATAGATTGCACTTGACATTAAACACTTTTTGTGAGTATTATTTAACCAAGTGATTGGGTTATAAAAATATGTGTTGGAACCAGCCAAAGCCAAACCTGTGGTAAAACAGGGGCGGAAAGCCACGGATCGGTTTTGGGTTAGATAGCGGGGCTGCCGGAAGGCAGGTCGGTTTTTTAACTTTGGAGGCAGGTTCCATGATACTACCAAGAATAGTAAAGTGGTTATTATTGGGTTGGAGAAGGTCCGCAAAACTTCTTTACTTGCCGTGTTTGCTTCTTGCCGTCACCCTTGTGCTTGCCTCGCCTGGCCTGCTTTCGATTGCGCTGGCCGGTAAGGTCGCTACCACTACTTATTCGTATGTCGGGCAAAATTTCGATCCCAGCCAGTGCTGGCCCGATCCGCCGGATCAACTGTGTGCGACCGGGCACATCCGTGCGACGATCACGGTGAATAACGCCATAGCCTCAAAGCAGGGCGGCAACGTTTACGTTTATCCTCATCAGGACGGCGGCATCGAGTCGTTTACGGTGAGTGTGGCGGGCCGGACGGTGAGTTACTCCTGGGATGAAGATCCTGAGTGCGCCCCCGGCTCGGAGAGCTGTGATTACCAGTGGTACGCCACGATCACCGGCGGGCAAATCGTTCAGTCGCTGGGATCTTTGGATCTTGGGACTCCGGGGAAGGACCTTTTCCTGGTTGATATTACCACCGGTTCACCGGACAGTGGTGATTATTTTTCCTGGGATGAAACTCCCACCGTTAATATCATGGGCAAGTCCTTAACCCCTGGAGTATGGACCCAGGGCATTGTGTGTGGCGATGAGCGTGACAGTATCATTAAGGAATACATAACTTATAAAATCCCTTTTACCCCAACCTGTGATGAGTTTACTCAGACCGCGCACACGGCTGACTATTCTTTTTCCGACCTGAACACCGGGGACTATTCATGGGCGCTTATCAGGCAGCCGCTGGTTAATTCGGCTGTGGTTGGGTACGGCCTGGAAAAGTGGGTCGCCAACATAGGCTCCGTCCATCTCATCACCAGTGCTTATCGCAACCCGGCCCGCAATGCGAGAGTGGGCGGGGCTACATCAAGCCGTCATCTTTATGGCGATGCTGTTGATCTGCAGAATGTGACTCGATCCACATCGGAGTATAACTTGCTTCGTAAAGCCGCCCTGTCGGCCGGCGCCGATTATGTTGAACCCCTCAACGGCCCGTGCGGGACTGGGTGTGTTCATGCCGATTGGCGTAAGCATAAAGGGCCGTATGCTCAGTAGTGGTGGATTTTCGCTGAATGGAGTGGGCAGATGATTGCAAAAATCATTACTCTGACTTTTTTGATATGGGGTTGTGTTGCGGGCGCCGCTCATGGAGTTCTTGCAGAAGAAACGGCACATCAAATAAAACTCGCTGAAGTCTTTCAACTGGCAAAAAGCAGCGACTGGCAAACCAGGGAGCAGGCTTTCAGCAGGCTGCGCGATGCCCTGAACCGGTGTCCGGGCTCATCGCCGGAATGCGGCAAGATTAAGTTTGAGCTTATTTCCCTGCTGAAAAAGGAATCGCAGTATCTTGCCGCTTCCGGCCGTGTATCGGAAGATTATACCGAATATTATGCGGAATTGATCGACGCGGTTGCGAAAACCGGGGATGATCGGGCAATCAATGTACTGATGATGCCGGATGTTTTGACAACCGGGCATATTGCCATCGATGGTCTTGCCGCTTTCGGAGACAAGGCTGTTACCAATGTCATTAGTCAATTCTT
>Ga0326727_10017700_pt1 | contig 14713 bp, 11 predicted proteins | sample MB2enrmetagenome_FD_207643 | JGI IMG/M metagenome (GOLD analysis project Ga0326727, IMG submission 207643) | Lab enriched peat soil microbial communities from McLean, Ithaca, NY, United States - MB29MY | ecosystem: Environmental > Terrestrial > Soil > Wetlands > Peat | place: USA: New York... | reverse complement strand
GGTTTTGGGAGGTGGGGGTTTGGGGGAGGAACCCTTTGTTCACAAAGGGTTCCTCCCCCAAATTCATTCTCTCCCTTCTCCTCTCCCCGCCCCTGCCTACATCTTCGCGATGCGCGACAGGGCTTCTTCGATACGGTCTTTGGGCACGGTCAGGGCGATGCGGAAGTAGCCTTCGCCGGCTTCGGGCAGGCCGAAGCCGTTGCCCGGGGTGAGCACCACGCCGGTTTTTTCCAGGATATTCGTGACAAAGGCCGACGAATTCAATCCCTGAGGCACTTTGGCCCAGAGATAGAACGTGGCTTGCGGCACGCGGCATTCGATGCCCATTTTTTTCAGCCCGGCCACGGCCAGGTCCCGGCGTTCCTTGTAGATCCGCCGGAAGTCTGCGGTGCAGGCGTCGCCTTGGTTCAAGGCGGCGATCCCGGCTTCCTGGACCGCCTGGAAGGCGCCGGAATCCATGTTTTCCTTGATCTTGCCCAACCCCCTGACAAGAGAGGCGTTGCCCACGGCCATGCCGATGCGCCAGCCGGTCATATTGAAAGTCTTGGACAGGGAGTGGAATTCGATAACCACATCCTTGGCTCCGGGAATCTCCAGCATGGACAGGGGCTTATTTTCCGAATCGAAGTAGAGTTCGGTATAGGCTGCGTCCGAGAGCACGATGGTGTTCGTGGCCTTGGCCTTGGCTACGAGCTTCTCGTAGAAGGCCCGGGGAGCGCAGGCCGCGGTCGGGTTATTGGGGTAGTTGATGCAGATGATCTTGGCCTGCTCCCACTCGGCGTCGCTCACGGAATCGAGGTCCGGCAGGAAATTGTTCTCTTCGCGCAGCGGCAGGTTCTTGACGCGGCCGCCGGCAAAGCCCGTGGCCACGCCGTAAACAGGGTAGTTGGGCGGGCAGACCAGGACCAGGTCGCCCGGATCGACGAAAGCCAAGGGAAAATGGGCGATGCCTTCCTTGGAGCCGATCAGGGTGACGACCTCGTTCTCCGGGTCCAAGTTCACGGCGAAGCGGCGCTGATACCAGTCGGCCACGGCCTTGCGGAAGCTGCCCAGGCCCACGTAGGACGGGTATTGGTGGTTTTCCGGTTTGCGCGCGGAGACGTCCAGGGCGTCGATGATGAAACCCGGGGTGGGCAGGTCCGGGTCGCCAATGCCCAGGCTGATGATGTCGATTCCACGGGAACGGACCAGATTCTTGACCCGGTCGATTTCGGCGAAAAGATACGGCGGCAGTTCGGCCACCCGTTTGGCGAGAGTGAATTCGCTCATGTCGTGACTCCTGGAAAATTTTGCCGCCATGACGGCCAACGCGGGCCTTAAAGAACGTGCCAGGCTTTGTCAATTCGCGCCGGCCACGCGGGCCGAAGCCCCGGGTTTGCGAGGCGGCTCTTTCTCGGCTACATCCCGGCCATGGAAGACTGGCCGACGCATCCGCGCATCGACGCCTATCTGGAGCATCTGGCCGTGATCCGGGGCCTGTCCGAACACAGCCTGTCGGCCTACGCCAGCGACCTGCGTCAATTCCTGGCCTTTTGCCAAGAGACCGGCGCGACGCTCGAAGCCGTCCGCGAACAGACCATTTTTCGCTACCTGGGCAGCTTGCGCGAGCGGAGCCTGACCAGCCGGTCGCTGGCCCGGCACCTGGCGGCCATCCGCGGTTTTTTCGCCCATGCGGCCGCCGAGGGCTGGATCAGCGCCGACCCGGCGGCGCTCATGAACAATCCCAAGCTACCGCCGCTGCTTCCCGACGTGCTCAGCCGCGAAGAGGTCGAGCGCCTGCTCGAGCAACCTGACCTGGCCACGAACCTGGGGTTTCGCGACCGGACCATGCTGGAACTGCTCTACGGCGCGGGGCTTCGGGTCTCGGAACTGGTGTCTTTGACCGCCCTCGACGTGGACCTGCAAGCCGGGCGGCTTCGGGTTTTCGGCAAGGGCGCCAAGGAACGGGTCCTGCCCATCCACGACTTGGCCCTGGAACTGATCGGCCGTTACCTGGACTTGGTCAGAGGCGCGTTTAAACCCCGCTCCAAGGCGCTGTTCCTCAACCGATCAGGGACGGTCTTAAGCCGCGTAGCCGTGTTCAAAAATATCAAACGCTATGCCGTCATGGCCGGGATCGCGCAGCCGATCTCGCCGCACAGCCTGCGCCATTCCTTTGCCACCCATTTGCTGGAAGGCGGCGCCGATCTGCGGGTGGTGCAGATTCTCCTCGGCCATGCCGACATCAAGGCCACCGAAATTTATACCCATGTCCAGACCGAACGCATGTTGGCCGTGCACCGCGCCCATCACCCACGGGCCAGGGCTGGCATCGGAAATCCAGATACTACGTCCCAATTCTCTAGAAAAAAATAATGTTTTCCCTTCCCAAGAAATTCATTGCCGACACAGGCGACAGGATGTAGACAACCCCATACCCTTATTAAAACCGGTTCCGGCATGTGCAGCCGACCTTCGCCGTTCCGCCGGGGAAGGCCCTACGCCGGACCTGGTCTGGCCTGGCGGCGTCGGACGCAAGCATGCGGCGCATTCTCGTCTATACCCACAACTCCATAGGTCTTGGCCACGCGGTCCGGACGCTTTCGGTCATTACCGGCATGCGTAAATGGCGGCCGGATCTGGATTTCTTGGTCATCTCCGGCGGCAGCGCCCCTCAGCTTTTCCTCAAGGAAGGCATCGACATCGTCAAATTGCCGGGCATCAAGCAGGAAGTCGATACGCCCGGCGCGCCCTATGTCCCACGCTACCTCAACACCTTTTCCGTTTTCGATCTCTTCGACTTCCGTACCCGGGTTATCCTGGACACTCTCGATTTCTTCAACCCGGACGCCGTGATGGTCGAACACACCCTGACCGGACTGAAGGGCGAGGCCATCCCGCTGGTGCTGCGCAAAAACGCCCGGCGCGGCCGGACCGATGAATTCGCCCTGATCCACCTCTCGCGCGGAATCTACCGCAGCGCCCCTTTGCTCTACGTCAGCCCTGACGGCGACGACGACGCCGGCGACCGCATCAACGTCGCCTCTGTGTACGATTACATCTATGTGCTGGAAGACCGCTCGGTCTGCGACTTCAACGCCGAATACCTCGGCGGTAGCCCGGAACTCGATTCCAAGATCCGCTACCTGGGCCGCATCACCTCGAAAACCCGCGAGGAATTGCCGCCCCGCCGAGACATCCTCAACCACTGGGCACTGTCCGAAAAAAGTCTCATCGTCATGTCGCTGGGCCGCCACGGGCAGGTCGCCGGCCTGGCCGGAAGATTCTTCGAGGCCTTCGAACGCCTGGATTTTTTCGACGAACACCAGGTGGTGATGTCATTCGACCCCTACCTGCCGGCCGAAACCAAAAGCGCGATCACCACTCACCCCCTGGCCGGCAAGGTGCGCTTTCTGCCCTTTGCCCACTCCATCATCGACCTGCTCTCTATCGCCGATCTGGCCGTGTGCCGGGCCGGATACAATATCGTCAACGAAGTGCTGCTCACCCAAACCAAAGCCGTCGTCGTCCCGGAACAGCACCCCAACCAGGAGCAGGAACGCCGCGCCGCCACCATGCCCGAGAACATGGTCGCAATCAGATCGGAAAAGGACATCCTGGAGAACGAACCCGACGACGCGATCCGCGAGCTTTTGACCCGAGAACCAGGCCTCTTCGCGCCGGACTATGACAAATACACCGCCGGCCGGCGTATCCTCGAAGACCTCGACAACTGGGATATGGACTGACCTATTCCCGCTCGTACGGCAATAACCCCTGGCCCTTGCCGCCCTCGGCCGTAAGCCAGCTCACCCCGCCGTTCTCCAAGATATAGATCGCATCCTGGGGCTGCCCGATCATAAGCGCCGCGTCCTGGGAAAGATCCAGATAGCGCCGCAATATCACCCTGCCCAGCGCCAAATGGCTGATCGCCAATACCGGCCCGGACTCGGCCCTCGCGGCCAAAAGCCTAAGCAATAAGCCCGCGCGCTCCTCGGCGTCGGCATATGATTCGCCGGCCGCCGGGCGGTCTTCCCAATGCGCCCGCAAGCGGTCCCCGGCCGGGATGAAAAATTTGCGCGACTTGCCTGTAAACTGCCCGGCATGCAAATCGATGAGTTCCGGCATTTCCTCGGGCGATAGTCCCAAGGCCGCGCCGTAAATGGCGGCGCTGACCGTCGCCCGGCCCAGCGGCGAACACACCAGGCTCGCCACGTCCCGGCCGGCGAGCGCCAAAGCCAACTTCTTCGTCGCCTCGCGGCCGGCCTTGGTCAACGGGCTGTCGTCGCGGCCCAAAATGAACCGCTTGCGATTGGATATCGTCTGCCCGGGCCGGGCCAAATAAATCCGCATGCTTGCCTCCTTACCTCGATCGACAACCGCTCCCCTATACCACCCTGCCCTGCCCGGGCAAGGCCGGGGGAGGGGGGTGGGCGGGGAGTGGAGGGATGGGAAGAGGAAGACTGGGGGGAAAACCCCTTTTGTGGACAAAAGGGGTTTTCCCCCCAGCCACCCCCTTTCCCCAAAAAACTTTAACGGGTATTGGAAGGAGGCGACAGTCTTGGCTTATTCCAAAGCAGGGGCCGGGGGCGGCAGCCCCCAGGAAAAAGAACAGTGGTTCTGGTTTTTAACCACTTATTTCATTAAACAAAATTAATTATTAAACCACAACATCAATATTATGAATGAAAAAACCGTCGGGGGGGCTGGGGGGGCGTCACGCCCCCCAGCGGGGTTCCAAGGGACGGAGCCCCTTGGAACCCGGAGGGGTTTTCCCCATGACCGGTAAAATTGCCGCCGAGACGATCATCACCGGCCACAACAACGCCGATTTCGACGCCCTGGCCGCCATGGTCGGGGCCGGCCGGCTCTACCCCGAGGCGGTGCTCATTTTCCCCGGTTCGCAGGAGAAAAACATCCGTTCCTTTTTCCTGCAAAGCGCCACTTATCTCTTCAATTTCAAGGCCTTCAAGGACATCGACCAGGAGTCGGTCAAGCGCCTGGTGCTGGTGGACACGCGCCAGCGCTCCCGGGTGGCGCACGTGGCTCCGATTCTGGGCAAGCCGGGACTTGTGATCGAGGCCTTCGACCACCATCCCGATTCCGAGGACGATCTGCCCATCGGCCACAGCGTGGTCCTGCCCTGGGGCTCGACCACCGCGATCATCGTCAAATACCTGCGCGACCGGGGCCTGGAGATCGGCGTGGAGGAAGCCACCATCCTGGGGCTGGGCATTTACGAGGACACCGGCTCGCTGACCTTCAACTCGACCACGCAGTACGACCTGGAAGCGGCCGCCTGGCTGCGCGGACGGGGCATGGACCTCAACGTCATCGCCGACCTGCTCACCCGCGACCTCTCTGCCGAACAGGTGACGTTGCTCTCGGAACTGCTGGAGTCCGCCCAGACCCACAAGATCAACGGCATCGACGTGGTCATCACCCAGGCCAGCACCGAACATTACGTGGGCGATTTCGCCCTTTTGGTCCACAAGATGATGGACATGCAGAACATCCGGGTGCTCTTCGCCCTGGGTCGCATGAAGGACCGGGTGCATCTGGTGGCCCGCTCGCGCAGCGCCGACGTGGACGTCGGGCGCATCTGCACCTCGCTGGGCGGCGGCGGCCACCCCTACGCCGCCTCGGCCTCGATCAAGGACAAAACCCTGACCCAGGCCAGGGAAGAACTCTTCGCCCTGCTCTATTCCCAGATCAATCCGCAGATCCTGGTCCGCCAGATCGCCACCCGCCCGCCGCTGACCATCAGCGAAGACAAGCCCATTTCCGAAGCGGTCGAAATCATGAACCGCTACGGGCTCAAGGCCATGCCCGTGACCCGGACGGGTTCCATGGCCCTTGCCGGCCTGATCGAGAACGGCCTGGCGGCCAAGGCATTGGGGCACGGCCTGGGCAAGATGCCGGTCAACGAATACATGCACCGCGAACCGGCAAGCGTGGAACCGGACACGGATCTCTACCCGGTCATGGAAATCGTCCTGGGCCAGGGGCAACGCTTGGTGCCGGTTATGGAAAACGGGGAGGTCACGGCGGTCGTGACCCGCACCGACCTGATCAACACCCTGATCCAGGAACCGGCCCGCATCCCGGAATCCCTGCTCCCGGAACGCAAACAGGAACGCAACATCGCCTCGCTCCTGCGCGAACGCCTGCCCGCGCACTTGCTGGCCATCCTGCGCCAGGCCGGGGAACTGGCCCAGGCCATGGGCTACTGCGTCTACGCCGTGGGCGGATTCGTGCGCGACATCCTGCTGCACAAGGACAATTTCGACCTGGACCTGGTTGTCGAGGGCGACGGCATCGCCTTTGCCAATGCCCTGGCCGGCAAACTCGGCGGACGGGTCAAAAGCCACCACAAATTCAAGACCGCCGTCGTGATCCTGCAAAACGGCCGCAAGATCGACGTGGCCACCGCCCGCCTGGAATACTACGAATACCCGGCCGCCCTGCCCACGGTCGAGCTGTCCTCGATCAAGATGGACCTCTACCGCCGCGACTTCACCATCAACGCCCTGGCGGTGCATTTAAATCCGGGCGAGTTCGGCCGCCTGGCCGATTTCTTCGGCTCCCAGCGCGACATCAAGGAACGCATCATCCGCGTTTTGCACTCCCTGTCCTTTGTCGAGGACCCGACCCGCATCCTGCGGGCCATCCGCTTCGAGCAGCGCTTCGGCTTCCGCATCGGCCCGGCGGCCGAACGCCTGATCAAAAACGCCCTGGAGCTCGGTTTTTTCCGCAAACTCTCGGGCGCGCGCCTGTTCCACGAGATCCTGCTCATCCTGGAAGAGGCCTCGCCCTTGGCCTGTCTGCGCCGCATGAGCCAGTTCGGCCTGCTCACCGCCATCCATCCCCTGCTCGACCTGGATCAGCCCAAAATGGCCCTGTTAGAGGAGGTGGAAACCGTCCTGAACTGGCAACGCCTGCTCTATCTCACGCCGCCGGTCGAAGAATGGCGCGTCTGGCTTTTGGCTCTGGTCGCCGGTTTCGACGACGAACAGGCCGCTCTGGTGGGCAAACGCCTGCACTTCACCAAGCGGGCGGAAAAGGAATTCACCGTCCTGCGCCAGGGGATCCGGGGCACGGTGGGTAAAATCACGACCTGGGAATACCGCAAGGGTCGCCTCAGCGAACTGAGCGCCATCCTGGAAAACCTGCCCCTGGAAGGCGTGCTCTACCTCATGGCCCGCAACACCAACGAGAACATCCGCAAGCACATCTCGCTCTACCTGACTAAGCTGCGAGGCATCAAAGTCGAGATCGACGGCCAGGACTTAAAAAACCTGGGCGTCGAGCCCGGTCCGGCGTACTCTATGATCCTAACGCAAATCAAAGCCGCGCGCATCGACGGCGCGGCCGATTGCCGCGCCGACCAGTTGGCTTTGGCCGAAAAAATCGCCAGGGGCGGTTTCGACGCGCCGCCGAAGAAGTAACCGAGGCTCGGCCTAGCCCACTTACACGGGGGGTCTGGGGGGACGATTGTCCCCCCAGCGGGATGGGGGTCCGGGGGGAAGGGCGGAGCCCTTCCCCCCGGTTGACGCCGCCCGGCGTGTTGGGGTAAACGCCAAAACGTTGCCGACATCCAGGAACACGGTGCAATTCCGTGGCGGACCCGCCGCTGTAATCGGGGACGCGCAAGGCATGGCCCTTACCGGCCGGTCACTGAGGGGAAATCCCTTGGGAAGGCTGCCTTCGCGCGGATGATCCGAGAGCCAGAAGACCTGTCGCGACATTATATTCTGAAATCCGATGGCAAAGGGTTTCGGCGGTTTGTACCGTCGGAATCCTTTTTTTATTGCGGCCCGATCCGCTCCATGCGGGGGGCCGGGGCGACAGCCCAGGATTAATCTAAAGCGGAGGCCGGGGGCGGCAGCCCCCTTGGAAAAATAGCAGTGGTTCTGGTTTTCAGTCAGTTCCCAAAACGGCGTCAAGACATTGTGAAGATAGATTTTTTTCGGAAACTTAAACCAGGAGGTGAAGTATGAAAAAAGCCAAGAAGCCCGTGGTGATTGCCTTCCGCAAGGCCTGCAAGGCCGACGGCACTGGCCTGTCGCACTACATTCTCATGGACAAAAAGGCCCGCTAATGCCGAGTGCGGACACTCAAACCCAGGCGGCCCGTATCCCGGGCCGCCTGGCCAATACCGGCATCGGTCCCACGTTCTCGCCCATCGACATCGGACACGCCGACTACATGGCCGTGGTCGAGCCGGACACGGCCTTCTGGTCGCTCGTCCGCAAGGACTCGCTCGCCGACGTCCTGACCAACAGGCGCTTCCTGAACGCGTATATGGAGAAAGCCGAGGTCTTCGCCGCCCAGATGGACGGCCTGCGCTTCGGGCTGACGCCCTCGGCGGTCTATTTCAACCCCACCGAGCGCTGCAATCTCAACTGCAAATACTGCTACATCCCGGCCGACATGCGCGCCCACGGCGAGCACATGAGCGCTTCCCGCCTGATCGAGGCGCTGGAAATCCTTGAAAAACATTTCCGTTCGGTCATGCCCGAGGGTCGCCTGCCTCAGATCGTGTTCCACGGCGCGGAACCCTTGCTCAACCGCGAGGCCGTGTTCGCCGGCATCGAGAAGTTCGACGACCGGATGCGGTTTGGCGTGCAGACCAACGCCACCCTGCTCGACGACGAGGCCATTTCCTTTCTGACCGGCCGGGGCGTCGGGATAGGCATTTCCCTTGACGGCCGCACCGCCGAGGTGGCCGACCGGGCGCGGGTGAACTGGAACGGCCAGGGCGTCTCGAAAAAGGTCGTCGCGGCCATGAAGAAACTGCGCGGCTATCCCGGTTTCAACGTGATCTGCACGGTCACCGCGAAAAACCTGCACTCCCTGCCCGGCATCGCCGCCTATTTCCACGAAAACGAGGTCCCGGCCTGCCTGCTCAACATGGTGCGCTGCACCCTGCCGGGCGCGCGCGAAATCAAGCCGGACGACGAAGAGGCCGCGACCTGGTTCGTCAAGGCCCTGGAAAAAACGCACGAACTCTACCGCAAGACCGGCCGCAAGCTGGTGGTGGCCAATTTCGCCAACATCATTCTCGGCGTGGTCGCGCCCACGGCCCGCAGGCTCATGTGCGACATCTCGCCCTGCGGCGGCGGACGCTGCTTTTTCGCGCTCGCGCCCAGCGGCGACGTGTTCCCGTGCAGCGAATTCGTGGGCCTGCCGGATTTCAAGGGCGGCAACCTGTTCGCCGACCAGATTCCGGATATACTCAAGTCCCCTGCCTTCGCCAAAGTCACCGGCCGCAAGGTCGAGGACATCGAGCCCTGCAAACGCTGCGCGGTGCGCCATTTCTGCGGCTCCCCCTGCCCAGCCGAGGCGGTCGAGATGAACGGCGGCATGGACCGGCCCGGAGCCTTCTGCCGCTTCTACGAACGCCAGGTGCGCTATGCCCTGCGCCTGATCGCCGAGGGCCGCCACGACGATTTCCTGTGGGACGGCTGGGACGCCGACGCGGAAACGGTGTTCGACCTGAGAAGCATCTGATCGTTCGTTTTTTACTGTTTCACCGGAACGAGCAGCCTCTTAACGTTGACGGGGCAGGCGAGATACCCAATCGTCTGCCCCTTAGTTTTTTTGTATTTCTGCCGATAGGATAGGAAGAAATTCGCTTCGGCTCATGGGACAAAGCGCCACGTACGCAGGGAGCGCGTTATGGCACTGACGATCAACCACAACATGATGGCCATGACCGCCACCATGAACCTGTCCACGGCGTTCGGCAAACTGGCGAACGCAACCAATCAGCTTTCCTCGGGCCTGCGCATCAACTCCGCTTCCGACGACGCCGCCGGCTTGGCGGTGCGGGAAATCATGCGCGCCAACATCGCGACGCTCAATCAAGGCGTGCGCAACGCCAACGACGCTATTTCGCTGCTGCAGACGGCGGACGGCGCGCTCGGGGTCGTCGATGAAAAGCTCATCCGCATGCAGGAACTGGCCGAACAGGCGGCCACCGGCACCTACACCTCGACCCAGCGCCTGATCATCGATTCGGAGTACCAGGCCATGGCCTCGGAAATCACCCGGATCGCCAACGCCACGGACTTCAACGGCATCTACCTGCTCAACGGCAACCTGTCGGGCTCGACCTGCAACGACAAGGGCATCTCCGCGACGGGCAAGCTCAAGGTGCATTTCGGCCCGACCAACTCCAGCGCGGCGGACTACTACTACATCCAGATCGGCTGCTGCACCGCTTCCGCCTTGGGTTTGGGCCTGGGCGCCGGCGGCGGGCAGACGGAGGCGCAATTCACCGCCGGTTTCACCAGCCTTGGTTCCGGCGCCTTCAATTCGTATATGCAGTACAGCAACACGCCGGCCAGCATACAAAATCAATTTTCCGCCACCCAGACGATGGATGCCTATGACAATGAAAACGGCACGGAATACCTGATCGGAAAAGACAACACGGGAACGCTGCGCGCATTGTCGTATAAGACCTCGGACGATTCCTATATCGCCGAAAAGACGCTTGGTTCCGGGTCAAGCGCCGGCATGAGCATCTCCACCCAGAATCTGGCCCAGGCCGCCCTGGCCCAGATCCAGAACGCCATCGTCTCCAAGGACAAGATCCGCGCCTCCATCGGCGCTCTGGAAAACCGGCTGGCGAACACGGTCACCAACCTCCAGGTCCAGTCGCAAAACCTGCAGTCCGCCGAATCGCAAATATCCGACGTGGACGTGGCCACGGAAATGACCGAATTCGTGCGCGAACAGATTCTGACCCAGTCCGCAGTCGCCATGCTCTCCCAGGCCAACAATTTGCCCAAGATGGCCCTGCAATTGCTGGGAGCCGGCTAACAGCCAGCGATCGCCGCCGTCCGGACGACAGGCGGCAAATAAGTTTCCCGCACCGTCCCTCTCTCTTTGCCGCTCTCCTCCCCTTTCCAATATCTTGCCCATCGGCCCGGGCCCGTGTATATACGCCCCGATGGACGTGCTGTGGGCGCCGTGGCGCATGGATTATATTGTCGGTCCCAAGCCGGACTCGTGCGTCTTTTGCCTTCCGGAGAGCGACTGCGAGGACGCCGAGCGGCTGGTCTTGTACCGGGGCCGGTCGGCTTACGTGATCATGAACAAATACCCGTACAACAGCGGGCATCTCATGGTCGCGCCGTTTCGCCACGTGAGTTGCCTGACCGATCTGACCGCGGCCGAAGCGAACGAGAGCATGCACATGCTGCGGCTGGCCGTGGAGGTGATCAAAAAGGGGTTCAAACCCGACGGCGTCAACGCCGGGCTCAATCTCGGCGCGGCCGCCGGGGCCGGGATCGCCGCCCATTTGCATTTCCAGATCGTGCCGCGTTGGAACGGCGACAATTCCTTCATGGCGGTTTTCGGCGAAACCCACGTCATTCCGGAACTCTTGCGCCAAACCTACGAGCGGATTAAACCTTTGTTCCGGGACCCGGAAATCCAAGCCAAATTCCAGGAGGACGAATAATGCGCTACCTCAAGGCCTTGCTGCTCATCGCCTTTTTCTTCGTTTCCATGCTCTTTTTCGTGCAGAACACCGAAGATTTGGCTCGCACCCTGGTGATCAAGCTGAGCGTCTTGTCCTGGAGTTACGCTTCGGCCGAGTTGCCCATCTACCTCTTGATCCTGGCCAGTTTCGCCATCGGCGCCGTGGCCGCCTGCCTGTATTTCATCGCCGACAAGATCCGGGGCGCGGCGCAGCTTCACGAGGCGAAAGCCCGGATCGCCTCGTTGGAGAAAGAGTTGTCGCAGCTTTCCACGCCGACCGTCATCCGCCCGTCCGGCATTACGCTTTCCGAACCGGCCCCGATGCAATCGGTCCAATCCCCGCAATGAACCCCCATTTTGCCCTCCCGCGCCCGCGTCCGGTTTCCGGGCGGGCGCGCTGGGTGAGTTCGTGAACCCGGTCAAGCTCCCCCCGGCCCTGGATCAATACGTCCGGCTCAAGCAGGAATACCCCGACGCCCTGCTGTTTTACCGCATGGGCGATTTCTACGAGCTTTTTTTCGAGGACGCCCACACGGCTTCCCGGGAACTCGGCATCACCCTGACCTCGCGCAATCCGGATGCGGCCAATCCCGTGCCCATGGCCGGGGTGCCGCATCACGCGGTCGCGGGCTACCTGGCCCAGCTTTTGGAAAAGGGGTTTAAGATCGCGATCTGCGATCAGATCGAGGACCCGAAGCTCGCCAAGGGCCTGGTCAAGCGGGCCGTGACCCGGGTGCTCACCCCCGGCACCGTCTCCGAAGACGAGAGTTTGCAGTCCAAGGCCCACAACTATTTGTGCGCCGTGATCTGGGATGCCGACGCCCGCGCCGGGGGGTTGGCGTTTATCGACTATTCCACGGGCGAGTTTTCCGGGCTCTACGCCAAGCGCGAGCAGGAACTGTGGCAATGGCTGATCAAGCTTTCGCCCCGCGAAATCATCGCGCCGGACACCTTGGAGATACCGGGTGCGGTCAAGGAAACCGGGGCGCTCATCAACGCCTATCCCGTCTCGCCCTATTTCGACCGGACCCAGGCCAAAGACAAGATTCTTTCCGCCCAAGGCGTGGCGCAGCTTTCCACGCTCGATTTGGACGACAAGCCCGAGCTGGTCCGGGCCATGGGCGCGCTGCTCCTGTATCTGCTCCAGACCCAAAAACACCCGCTGTCGCATCTGGGCCAGTTTACGCCCATTTTGCCCGGCGATCACCTGCTCATCGACGAGGTCACGGAGCGCAATCTGGAGCTTTTCCGCCGCTTGGACGGCCGCAAGGGGTCCGGGACATTGATTGCCGTGCTGGACCAGACGCAAACCCCCATGGGCGGGCGGCTGCTTGAGACCAGGCTGCGCCAGCCCTGGTTGGGTCCGGAGAAAATCGCCTATGTCCAGGATGCGGTGGCGTACTTCATGGAGAACGACGCCGTCCTGCTCGACCTGCGCCGCGCCCTGGACCGGGTGTACGACCTGGAGCGGCTTTCCACCCGCATTTATCTCAACCGGACTTCGCCACGTGATTTCGCCGCCCTGCGCGAGAGCCTGGCCGCCCTGCCCGAGGCGCATGCGGCCGTTGCCGAATCGGGCGAAGCGGGCGGCCCGTTTCCGGCAGCGCTTGGCGATCTGATCGCCGCCTGGGATCCGCTCGACGACCTGCGCGCCACGCTGGCCAAAGCCTTGGTCGATTCGCCGCCGGTGCTGGTCACCGAGGGCGGTCTGTTTCGGCCGGGATTTAACCGCGAACTCGACGAACTGCTCGAGCTCTCCGAACACGGCGAGGCCAAGCTCAAAGAGCTTTTGGAAGAGGAGCAGCGCGCGGGCGGCCTGCCCAAGCTCAAACTGGGCTACAACCGGGTGTTCGGTTATTATTTCGAGATGTCCCGCACGGCCGGCGAGCCTCCGGCCCATTTCGTGCGCAAGCAGACCCTGGCCGGGGTCGAGCGCTATGTCACTCCGGCGCTGACGGAGTTGGAAGAGAAGCTCATGAGCGCCGCCGACTCCAGAAAATCGTTGGAATACAAGCTTTTTTGCGAACTGCGCGAGCTCGTGGCCGCGGCCCGGCCGCGTCTGATGGTCATGGGCCGGGCGCTTGGCCTGCTCGATTACTACCAGAGCCTGGCCGCCGTGGCGCGCAAATGGGACTGGGTCCGGCCGACCGTGGCCAAAGATTTGGACATCGTCATCAAGGCCGGCCGCCATCCGGTGGTCGAGGCGCAGCTGTCCTCGGGCAGTTTCATTCCCAACGACGTGAGCATCGACGAAGCCGGTCGCATCGCCATCATCACCGGCCCGAACATGGCCGGCAAGTCCACCGTGCTGCGCCAGACCGCGATCATCGTCATCCTGGCCCAGATGGGCTCCTTCGTCCCCGCGGCCCAGGCGCTCGTCGGTCTGGCCGGGCGGGTGTTCACCCGGGTCGGGGCCTCGGACAACCTGGCCCAGGGACAGAGCACCTTCATGGTGGAGATGATGGAGACCGCGCGCATCCTGCGCCAGGCCGGCCGCGACAGCCTGGTCATTCTGGACGAGATCGGCCGGGGCACGAGCACCTTCGACGGCCTGTCCCTGGCCTGGGCCGTGGTCGAAGATCTGGCCGCTCGTCCCGGTGGCGGCGTGCGCACCCTGTTCGCCACCCATTATTTCGAATTGACCAGCCTGGAAGACCGCCTGCCCGGGGTGCGCAACTTAAACATCGCGGTCAAAGAGTGGAAAGGCGACGTCATTTTCCTGCGCCGTCTGGTGCCCGGCCCGGCCGACCGCAGTTACGGCATCGAAGTGGCCAGACTGGCCGGCGTGCCGCGCCCGGTGGTCGCCCGCGCCCGCGAAATCCTGGCCGGGCTGGAAAAAAAAGGCAAACAACTGCGCGGCGAAACCGTGCGCGCCATCACCGAAAACCAGCCGCTCCTGCCTGGACTGCCCACGCCGCGAGAAGCCTGTCCCGAGCAGGACAATACCGCCGATTCTCCATTTTTGGAAAAAATTCGCGAACTGGATGTTGACCGCCTGACCCCTCTTGAGGCACTCAACCTGCTCCACGAATGGAAGAAAGCTTTGGGAGACGAATAGGAGAATCGGGGAGGAACCTTTTGCAGCGGGAAGGCGCTTCGAAGCGGAGAGTACGAAAAGAAGACTTTTCTACTCTCCGCGCTTGAACAAAAGGTTCCTCCCCCGAACCCCCTTCTTCCAAAAACTTTAAAGTTTTTTTGGGGAAAGGGGGGCCGGGGGGAAACCCCTTTTTGTTCACAAAAA
>Ga0326727_10017699_pt1 | contig 14714 bp, 12 predicted proteins | sample MB2enrmetagenome_FD_207643 | JGI IMG/M metagenome (GOLD analysis project Ga0326727, IMG submission 207643) | Lab enriched peat soil microbial communities from McLean, Ithaca, NY, United States - MB29MY | ecosystem: Environmental > Terrestrial > Soil > Wetlands > Peat | place: USA: New York... | reverse complement strand
ACGCCCAGATCGAGACCATCAAAACCAATGTCCAGCTGGTGACCGAAAAATACAGTCGCGCCAACAGCATGGTCGACAATATGGTCAAGTTGCTGACCAGTGCCATTTCTGCGTTGTTTGAAGCCAGCAAGGCCACGATCGCCGCGTGTAAATCATGACGGACGCGGTTGTGGATCATGAGGTCCGTGCGGTGCTGGCGGCGCATTTTTCGGTGGACGTTCAGACACTGCACGGCGGAACGCTTCTGGTCGATGATCTATATGCAGATTCGATGGAGTTGATCGACCTTGTGATGACGCTAAATCATCGATTTAAAATCGAGATTGTGGCTGATGAATTGCTGATGATGAAAACGCTTGAGGATGTGGTGAAAGTCGTACGAACACTGACGGATTCAGCCTCACCGACATGCAAGCTTTCGGAGTCGGCCGATATTTAAACTTTGCGTCACCGCTCATGATTAAGCGAGTTTCGATGGATGAACACCGGTCTTTGTTCTTCCGGTCGAAACCGCTTTTTCTTTTTTGGCCATCAAGTTTGGCCATCTCTTGCCAAAGCCGGCATTGCCACTGGATGGGTGTTTTCCGGCAAGGGAATCAACGAGCGGAATGCGATAAATATGGATGTGTTGTCCAGAGAAGATTTCTTGTTTGAAGATTTTGTCCTGAATTCCAGCGGTATCTTGAGTTTTCACGGTCAGGAAGTTGCGGTTCCGCCGAAGGAATTGCAGGTTTTGATGGTGTTGCTGAAAAACAGGGGAAGTCTGGTTTTGAAGGATCAGTTGATTGATCAGGTCTGGAGCGGTCAGGCCGTGGGCGATGAATCACTGACCCGCTGTGTTTATTCTTTGCGCCGCATTCTGCATGAGTCGAAAAACAATAAATTCATAGAAACGGTTTATGGAAAAGGCTATCGCTTCTGCAAATCGGTGACGACTTTGCCTTCACGTCACCAGATCGGCCGCGCGATCAAGGTGGCGGTCTTTCCGTTTAACGGCGCCGAGCCTGGCGAGGCCGCCGAGCTGCATGCCCGCCTGCTTGATGCCTTGCTGGTTTGTCATCATCCCGGCTTGTCCATCCTGCCGGCGGCGCTGACCGGTGACGGTGTGCGCCTGGACGATATCCTTATCCGCTCTCGTGAGCTGCAACTCGACCGCTATCTGTGCGGGGCGTTTCGTCATGAGTCTGGAGAGCGTGCGCTACAGATCGAATTGATCGATGCGGGCACACATGAGTTATTGGCGCGAGAAACCCTGAAGCGCGATGGGATGGCGAGCTGGGGCGACCGTATCGATGCGTTTGCCGGATCGCTGGCGTCCTTGATGGCGCCGTTGGCGCAGCCGGCTGCCGGGGTGACGACCAATGAAGTCCGTCTGTCGCATGTCATGGCGCGGCGTTGCCTGCGCGTGAGATTGCGCGGCGATCTGCACCAGGGCTTGCAGTATTTGCAGATGGGCCTGGCGCAGGATCCGCTGCATGTTCCGTCGCTCACGGCCGTTGCCGAAATCTATATCGCCATGGCAATGCATGGCGATATCTGGCCCGAGCAAGCGTATGACCATGCGCGCGTCGCGCTGGAAAAGGCCTTGAGCTGCGCGCCTGACAATCTGTCGGCGCAAGGTGTGCTCGGCTGGCTGGATAGCCTGAACGCCGATACCCCGCAAGCCATCCGCTGCCTTCCTTTCGACAGCGATCTGCTCAGTGAGGCAGCGGCCGAGGTGCATTTCTATCGGTCGACCCAGCTCTCCCTGAAGGCGGATTTCCCTGCTGCGGAACAGGCCTTGAGTGCTTGCCTGCTGCGGGATGGTTCTCTGGCGCCCGCGCAATTGTTCAAACTCTGGCAACTTCATGCTTTGGGCCGCGATCGGGAGGCTGTGACATTTGGCGAGACCGTGCTGGCACGCGGCATTCAGACGCCGCGTTTTTATGGAATCCTGGCCAGGGTGCATGCAGCGGTCGGCCAATTGAACGAGGCGCACCGTTATGCGGCGCTGTCGCTGGAGATGGCGCCGGATGTCTGCCCTGAAATCATTCACCACGCGATGGTGATGGGGTACAGCGACCGCGCGTTTGCCGAGGGCGTGCTCCATACCCTGACACAAGAGGCTCAGACCCTGTATCGCTGCCCTGGCTTGCTGGTGACCCTGGCGCAGCAGCTGGGCGATGTCGCCCGGGCACGCGAGCTGGTTCAACTGGCCATTCGTCAGCGCTGTGTCTGGTGGCCATTTATCCGGGTGTTGCCTGCTTTATCGGATTTTCTGCGTGAAGTCATGGCCGGTGAGGTATCGGCATGAAGCGCTGCGCACTGATTCTCTGTTTTCTTGCGGCCTGTCCGGTGATGGCCCAGGCGAATTGCTGGCAGCAGGCCGGTGCGCGCTATGACATCGATCCTCTGTTGTTGTACGCGATCGGTCAGCAGGAAACGGGACTACGGCCCAATCTGGTGAATTACAACAAGGATGGTTCGTACGATATCGGTCTGATGCAGATCAATAGCCGCCATCTGCCCAGGCTGGCCGCACAGGGGATCAAAGAAGAGCAGCTGAAAAACGATGCCTGTGTTTCGGTGATGGTGGCGGCTTCTATTTTGTCGGATTTCATGCGCCGGGTAGGCGGGACCTGGGAGGCGGTTGGCGCGTACAACGCCGGCACCTCTCCCAGGACGCACGCGACCAGGGTGAAATATGCGCTCCAGGTGTGGCGCCGCTATCAGCAACTGGTCATCAAAGAGACGCTGGGGCGATCGGGTCGATAGAGGGGGATTCCATTTTCAGGGTTCCAGCAGTCGGCGCAGTGCCTTGTTGACTTGATGAATTTCCTTGCTCATGGAGTTCATTCTGTGTTGCAGGGTGTGCATCGGGCCATGGGTACGCAGTTCTTTTTCCAGGTCTCTGCACTGGTCGGCAAGCTTGTCGGTGCAAAGCAGACGGATCGCGCTTTGCAGCCGGTGGACGGCTTCGGCCATGACGGTCCGGTCGCCTTTTTCCTGTGCGGTTTTCAGCTTTTCCAGATCGGACTGATTGTTTTGCAGGACGGTGCGGATAAAATCCTGTTCGAATACCGGGTCCCCTTGTGACAGCTGATGCAGTGCCTCCAGTCTGAGCGGCACGTCGGCGGGGGCGCGCGGAGCAGGGCCGAGGCATTTCATCAGACCACGTTGCAGTTCGCTTGCCGTGACGGGCTTTCCCAGGCAGTAATCCACACCGCAGCCCGCCAGTGGCGCGGACAGGTCGCCGCTGATGCCGATGATCGGGAGATGTCCCTTTTCAAGGCGTCGCTCCAGTCGCCGGATGCGTTTGGTCAGCTCCAGCCCGTTGAGTTGCGGCATGTGCATGTCGCAGAACAGGATGTCGAACGGTTCGTGTGCCCAGCGCTGCAGGGCCTGTTCGCCATTGCCGCAGCAGTGTACCGTCATGCCCTGCTGTTCGAGCTGGTGCCTGAGCAGCATCTGGTTGGCCTGGTCGTCTTCCGCAACCAGTGCGCGGAAGCCCGCGTAAGGAGGATAGGCCGCCTTCGTTATATTGGTCGGCTGGGCCGTGGGGGTCGTGGTCATGTCAAATACGAATTCGAGTGTGATGCGGGTTCCCCGTCCAGGTTGACTGTCTGCGTGGATGGCGCCGTTCATGCGCTTTGTCAATTGCTCGCACAGATAGAGCCCGAGTCCGTTGCCGCCGAATTGTTGTCGGGCCTGCTCTCCCGCCGCGCCGAACGGTTTGAACATTTCTTGCAGCGTATGGCGCGGGATGCCGATTCCGGTGTCGCTGACCTGTATGTCTACGTGCGCCTTTCCCGATGTGGCGGGGCGGCTTGAAACGCGCAGGCAGATTTGTCCCTGCTGGGTGAATTTGATGGCGTTGGAGAGCAGGTTGCTCAGAATTTGCCGTAGCCTGAGTTTGTCGAACATCAGCAGCTGCGGGTGACAGTCGCTTTGAATAACGAAGTTCAGCCGCTTTTGCGTGGCGATCGGCGAGTAGATGCGGCGAAGTTCCCCGATGAGATCGGGCAGGTCGGCCGGCTGGGGGTTGAGTGCAAGCTGCCCTGCGTCCAGCTTGCTGCGCGTCAGCATGTCATCGAGCAGTTCGAGCATCGATCTGGCGGAATCGCGCGCGGCCTGCAGCAGCTCGCTGGCGGCGTCGCGCGGATAGCGGTTCTGGCAGAGCTCAAGCAGTTTGCTGATGGCGCACAGCGGCGTCCTGATTTCGTGAGCGATGATGGTTTGAAGGTTCCAGCAGACCTGGCGACTTCTCTGCAGCTGTGTGCGGAACTGCGATTGGCGATACAGCAGCAGTGAGATGACCATCGAGGCCAGGACCATCGCGATCCACCAGGGGAGGTCGGATTGTTCCAGTAGCGCAATCGGTGCCTTGCCTTGCAGGTGGGTCGGTTGCGTTATTTGCGCGGGATGCTGGGGCATGAGTCACTCGCTCCGAATATTTCGATTGAAAGCAGATTTTTGGTGGCCATAAGGCGCATGTGTTGCTTTGTTAAGCGAAAGCTTCTGTCGATTAAACAAATTATTTAAAATGATGCCTCGTCAAAGGCTGGCTTGGCAAGAGAAAACCGCATCGTCTGCCGGAGGAGGGGGGGTTATTCTGTGGGGGAGGTGCCGGACGCTGACCGGGTCTGTTCCATGAATTGCCTGCGGATTTGTTCGATTTGCCCAGTTTGTTGCAGATTCTGGAAGGCGGCGCGCAGTCGTTTTACGACCGTTGGCGGGGTGCCCATGCTGGCAGCCAGGTACAGTGGTTCTTGCGAGGCGGAGTCCAGCGGCAGGACGGGTTCAAACGTGGTGTGCACGTCCCGGGCGTGTTTTTTCAGTTCCCATGCCAGATTCATCGGAGAGTTGACCAGCAGGGGCACCGCACCGGTCTGCACCATTTTCATGCAGTCCAGAAAACTGCCTGTCGTCATGTAATTCTTGTTGAGCATGAAGCCCTGGCGTCTGAGGTCGTCTTCGACAATGTCCTTGTTGACGACGCAAACCGGATAGTGCGCCTTGATGTCGTCGATCGAGGCGGGGGCGACGCTGCGCCTTCCCACCGCCCGGTAAAACCGGTCATCGCGGCGCATCAGCTCGCCAATCCAGACAAACTGGCTTTCACGCGCCTTGCTGCGGGACATGCTGTAGATCAGGGTGTTGGGACGGTTCTGGGCCAGGAAGTAGGTGCGTGCCCACGGGTAAACATGAAACTCGCCTTCCATGCCGGCTGTTTTGAGCGTTGCGCGCACGATCGCGGTATTCAGGCCGCTGACTTCACCATTGGACGTGAGGAAGTTGTAGGGTGCCCAGTCTTCGGTGACCACCAGCAGATCCCTGTTGGAGGGGGTCTCGGCCAGGCATGCGCTCCAGGGGAGGGACAGTGCAATGGTGATTACGGAGATGAGTCGGCCAGCCGCGAGCATGATGCCTGTCCTTGCGCACATGAAGATTTTGTAACAGGCGATTGTACGGCATTGTTTGATAAGCGTATATATGCTTTCAGCAAGCAGGGTGTCATCGCCGCAGGCATGACACCGCCCCCCCCACCTGCATTAAGCCGTGCAACCCCGATGCTGATCGTCATTGCCGGGCAGGTTCGTGCCAGGCGCTATCGAGGCATTCCGTGTCATGCCTGCGGCGATTACACGCTTCTTTTACATAAAAAAGCCCGCAGCGGCATGGGCCGTGCGGGCTGTGTGCTGGGGCATTGCTTATGAAAGCTTGGCGGTGATCCAGCCTGCGACGCTGGCCAGCGCCTCGGGCAGCTTGTCGGGGTCGGTTCCGCCCGCCTGTGCCATGTCGGGGCGTCCGCCACCCTTGCCGCCCACCTGAAGCGCGACACTGTTGACGAGTTCGCCCGCCTTGAGCTTGCCGGTCAGATCGGCGGTCACGCCGGCCACCAGCGTCACTTTGCCATCCGCGTGCGAGGCGAGGACGATGGCTGCCGAACCCAGCTTGTCTTTAAGCCGGTCGAGCGTTTCGCGCAGCGCACCGTTGTCGGCGCCCGGCAATTCAACCGCCAGTACTTTGACACCCTTGATGTCCTGTGCCTGCTCGGCAAGCGCCATGCCGGCGCTCGCCGCCAGTTTGCCCTTGAGCTGGCCGAGTTCGCGGTCGAGGACGCGAACCTGATCCTGCAGTGCCGCCACGCGCGTGAGGATTTCGTCGCCTTGCTGTGCCTTCAGGCGTTGCGCCAGCTCTTTGAGCATCGCGTCCTGCGACTGGACGAATTGCAGCGCGCCGGTACCGGTCAGGGCTTCAATGCGTCTCACCCCCGCGGCGACGCCGCTTTCGGAGACGATCTTGAAGAAACCGATGTCGCCGGTTCGGCCGACATGTGTGCCGCCGCACAGTTCGGTGGAGAAATCGCCCATTTTCAGAACGCGGACTTCGTCGCCGTATTTTTCGCCGAACAGCGCCATCGCACCGGCACGGATCGCGTCGTCATATGGCATGGTTGTGGCGCTGACCGCGTAGTTGGCGGCGATGACGTGATTGACCACGCGCTCGATCTCCGCCATGTGTTCGGCGCTGACCGGTTCGGTATGGGCAAAGTCGAAGCGGGTGCGTTCGGCATTGACCAGTGAACCCTTTTGCGCAACGTGGCTGCCCAGTACGTGGCGCAGCGCAGCGTGCAGCAGGTGGGTGGCGGAGTGGTTGCGCGCGGTGGCCTGGCGCAGGTGCAGGTCGATGGTGGCCGCCACCGTGTCGCCTACCGAGAGTGTGCCGTGCGCCAGACGTCCCTTGTGGCCAAAGACCGCGGCCTGAATCTTCTGGGTGTCGGTGACATCGAACAGCGCGTTGACGCCGCCCACCGTGGAAATTTCGCCCTGATCGCCCACCTGACCGCCGCCTTCCGCATAGAACGGCGTCTTGTCGAGTACGACGATGCCTTCTTCGCCGGCGTTCAGTTGTTCAACCTGTTCGTTGCCCTTGTAGAGCGCCAGAACGGTGGCGTCGACGCTGGAGCGGTCCTGGCCCAGGAACTGGGTTTCGGCGCCGCTGTATTCGACGTTGCCGGCCATCTTGAAGCTTGAAGCGGCACGTGCCCGGGTGCGCTGGGCTTCCATTTCCTGTTCGAAGCCCGCCAGGTCTGCCTCGATATCGCGCTCGCGGCAGATGTCCGCGGTCAGGTCGACCGGGAAGCCGAAGGTGTCATACAGTTTGAACAGGGTGGCGCCTTCCAGACGTTTCTTGCCACCTGCCAGTGCTTCTTCTAGCAGCGCCATGCCCTTGTCGAGGGTTTCGGAGAAGCGCAGTTCTTCCTGTTTGAGCGCGTCTTCGATGTCGGCCTGACGGCTCGCCAGTTCGGGGTAGGCCGTGCCCATTTCGGCGACCAGGTCGGCCACCAGCCGATGCAGGAACAGTTGTTTCTGGCCCAGCTTGTAACCGTGGCGGATGGCCCGGCGAATAATGCGGCGCAGTACATAGCCCCGGCCGTCGTTGGACGGCAAGACACCGTCGGCGATCAGGAAGGAGCAGGCGCGGATGTGGTCTGCGATAACCTTGAGCGACGGGACGTCCATGCTGAAGGCAACACCGGTTTCCCGTGCGGCGGCGGCGATCAGCTTCTGGAACAGATCGATTTCGTAGTTGGCGTGGACGCCCTGCATGACGGCCGAGATACGTTCGAGTCCCATGCCGGTGTCGACCGACGGCTTGGGCAGCGGGTGCATTGTGCCGTTTTCGTCACGGTTGAACTGCATGAAGACGCAGTTCCAGATTTCGATGAAGCGGTCTCCGTCTTCTTCCGGACTTCCCGGAGGGCCTCCCCAGATATGGTCGCCGTGGTCGAAGAAGATTTCGGTACACGGGCCGCACGGGCCGGTGTCGCCCATCTGCCAGAAGTTGTCGGAGGCGTAGGGCGCGCCTTTGTTGTCGCCGATGCGGACGATGCGATTTTCGGGAATGCCGATTTCTTTGGCCCAGATGTCGTGGGCTTCGTCGTCGGTCGCGTAGACGGTGACCATCAGGCGGTCTTTGGCGATGCCCAGCCAGTCGGGACTGGTCAGGAATTCCCATGCGAAATGAATGGCGTCGCGCTTGAAGTAATCACCGAAGCTGAAGTTGCCCAGCATCTCGAAAAAGGTGTGGTGACGTGCGGTGTAACCCACGTTTTCCAGATCGTTGTGCTTGCCGCCGGCGCGTACGCATTTTTGTGCGGTGGTGGCACGGGTGTACGGGCGCTTGTCGAATCCGAGGAAGACATCCTTGAACTGGTTCATCCCGGCGTTGGTGAACAGCAGGGTCGGGTCGTTGCCCGGGACCAGCGAGCTCGATGCGGCGATCTGGTGCCCCTTGGAGGCGAAGAAGTCCAGAAATCTCTGGCGAATATCAGCGGTTTTCATGATTTTTTGTCTGTCTATGTTCTGACCGTGGATGGTGGGCCGGCATCGCCGCCATGCGGCGCATTCCGACGTCAACGACGTGCATGCAACATGTCTTACGTGTGTGCTTCAGTGTGGCAAGTCGCAAGCAGGCTGGCAAGCCGTGTCCGGTTTTCAGGGCGAGTCTGGTTATTCAAAGTCGTCAAAGTCGCCCTTTAGCACCTGCCGGATGATTTCGGCAGGGAAACCGCGCGAGGCGAGAAAGCGCATCTGCTTCGCTTTTTCCTGCTGTGTGGCGGGTAATTCTCCGAATTTTCGCTGCCACACTGCGCGGGCGGTGCTCAGATCGTCACTGTCGGACAGTGCTGCCTGGATGGACTCGTTGTCGATGCCTTTTTCCCGCATGGCATGCCGCAGGCGCATGCTGCCGTATTTCGCGCCCTTGGCCTGCATGTACTGTTCGGCAAAGCGCTGATCCGACTGCCAGCTGTTTGACGCCAGCTGTTCCAGTACGGTCTCCAGCGCTTCGGGGGTCTCTGCGTAGGGCCTGAGCCGCTGAGCCAGTTCGCGGCGCGAATATTCGCGCCGCGACAAGAGATCGACGGCGCGTGCCATCAGGCTCTTTTCCATCGGTTTTTTCTGATTCAGATCCGGCTCACAGTTCTTCCGGGGCTTCTTCGTCGTCCGCGGTGATCGCGATGTGCACCCCGACGGCTTCGCGAACCTTGCGCTCGACTTCCTGCGCGATCGCCGCGTTGTCCTTCAGGTATTCGCGCACATTGTCCTTGCCCTGGCCGATTTTCTGGCCGTTGTAGCTGTACCAGGCGCCGGATTTTTCGATGAAGCCATGCTTGACGCCCAGCTCGATGATTTCGCCTTCGCGAGAGATGCCTTCGCCGTACAGGATGTCGAAGTCGGCTTGACGGAACGGGGGCGATACCTTGTTCTTGACGACCTTGACGCGGGTTTCGTTGCCGACGACTTCGTCTGCCTTCTTGATGCTGCCGATCCGGCGGATGTCGAGGCGTACCGATGCATAGAACTTCAGTGCATTACCGCCGGTCGTGGTTTCGGGGTTGCCGAACATGACGCCGATCTTCATGCGGATCTGGTTGATGAAGACGACCAGCGTATTGGTGCGTTTGATATTGCCGGTCAGCTTGCGCAGTGCCTGCGACATCAGTCGGGCCTGCAGGCCGACATGCGAGTCACCCATTTCACCTTCGATTTCGGCTTTGGGGACGAGTGCGGCAACCGAGTCGATGACGATGACGTCAACGCCGCTGGAACGGACCAGCATGTCGCAGATTTCGAGTGCCTGTTCGCCGGTATCGGGTTGCGAGATCAGCAGTTCGTCGACCTTGACCCCCAGTTTTTGTGCATAGCCGGGGTCGAGCGCGTTTTCCGCGTCGATGTAGGCGCAGGTGCCGCCCAGCTTCTGTGCTTCGGCAACCACCTGAAGGCACAGCGTGGTTTTGCCGGAGGACTCGGGTCCGTAGATTTCGACTACGCGGCCGCGCGGCAGGCCGCCGACGCCCAGCGCCAGGTCCAGGCCCAGCGAGCCGGTGGAAATCACCTGCAGGTTTTCATTGATCTGGTTGTCGCTCATGCGCATGATCGAGCCCTTACCGAACTGCTTGTCGATCTGTGCCAGGGCGGCCGCCAGTGCGCGGCTCTTGTCTTCGGAACGCTCAGCCATGCTATCTCCATTGGAATGCGGGTTAATGCGGGATTATCTCACAAAGCGATAAGCCGACAAACGTCGATGATACGCTCTGGTAATCTGTCACTTTGCCTCCAGATAGTTTCTAGACCGGATACCTGAACTTTTCTGAAAGCCTCTGGTTTCACCGGGGGGGATGTGTACAATGTCGGTTATGCTCAATCAACGCGCGCAACGTCTGCTCAAGGCTCTGGTGGAACGCTATATCGCCGATGGTCAACCCGTCGGCTCGCGTACGCTTGCCATGATGAGCGGTCTCGATTTGTCCGCGGCATCCATTCGCAATGTGCTGGCCGATCTGGAAAATCTGGGTCTGGTCGCGTCTCCCCACACTTCCGCGGGTCGCATTCCGACCGCCCGGGGCTATCGTCTGTTTGTCGATAACCTGCTGACGGTCTCCCCGCTGGAGAGCAATGCGGTGCGTGAGCTGGAGCATAATCTGCAACCCGACAGCCCGCAGCGTCTGGTGCAGGCAGCCTCGACGCTGTTGTCCGATCTGTCGCATTTCGCCGGGGTGGTGGTAACGCCCCAGCGGGCTGACGCGGCGTTTCGTCAGGTCGAGTTTCTGCGTTTGTCCGAAAAGCGCATCCTGCTCATTCTGGTGACGCTTGACGGCGATGTGCAGAACCACCTGATTCATACTGAGCGGGATTACTCGCCAACGGAGCTGATCGAGGCCGGTAATTTTCTCAATATGCACTATGCGGGGCAGGGGCTGTTCAGCATTGCGGAGCGCATCGAGGTGGAGCTGCACCATCTCAAGGGCGATATTTCGGATCTGATGTCGGCGGCCATCGTTCTCGGTCGGCAGACGCTTGAAAGCCCCGAGGATTCGGTGGTGATCAGCGGCAAGAGCAATTTGCTGCACGTGCGCGATCTTGCCGAAGATCTGACACGCTTGCGCGAGCTGTTCGATACCTTTGAACGCAAGACCGAGTTGCTGATTCTGTTGAACCAGAGCCGGCAAGCCCAGGGTGTGAACCTTTACATCGGGGAAGAGTCCGGCGTGATGACGCTGGGCGAGTGCTCTGTCGTCACCGCGCCTTACTGCATCAATGGCCAGGTGGTGGGCGCACTGGGGGTGATCGGTCCGACGCGCATGGCCTACGAGCGGGTGATTCCCATTGTGGATATTACGGCGCGTCTGGTTTCGAGTGCGCTGTCCTATAGCGAATAATCGTGCCGCGAGGCGGTACGGTAAACAAATGGAAATGTCAGTGAAAAAAAGGTTCCTGTTTTCGGTTTTCGCCGCGGTTCTGGCCGCACTTCCCCTGTTTGCCCGAGCGGATGCGGCCTTTCTGGCGCGCCCGGATGTTCAGCGCTATATCGATGAACAGGTTGCGACGGGGCGGTTCAGCCGTCCCGAGCTTGAGTCCGTGTTCGCCAATGTCGAGCTCAAGCCCAATGTGATGACCATCCTCGACCGACCGGCGACTTCGCGGCCGTGGTACGTTTTCCGTGCCAGTTTCTTCAATGAAAAACTGCTGAACGACGGTGTGACCTTCTGGCGGGCGCACAGCGATGCGCTGGCGCGTGCTGAGAAACAGTACGGTGTGCCGCCCGAGGTGATCGTGGCCATCCTGGGGATCGAAACGCACTATGGTCGCCGTACCGGAACATTTCGTGTGGTCGATGTGCTGTCCACCATCGGGTTCAATTACCCGCGCCGCGCCGAGTATTTTCGCGGCGAGCTGACCGATCTGCTGTTGCTGGCGCAAGAAGAAAAGATCAATCCGCTGTCGCTCAAGGGATCGTACGCCGGCGCGATGGGCTGGCCGCAGTTCATGCCTTCCAGCTACCGGAAATGGGCCGTGGATTTTGACGGAAGCGGTCATCGGGATATCTGGAACAATGCGGACGATGCAATCGGCAGTGTCGCGAATTATTTCAGTCAGCACGGTTGGATGCGTGGCGATGATGTGATGATTCCGGCTAATGTGGCACCGGGTGCCCAGATCGATGCCTTGCTTGCCGATAAGTTCAATCTCGATTATTCGGTGAAACAACTGGCCGCGAAAGGGGTGACCCCGCAGGTGGCGCTGCCGGATAGCGCGCGCGCTGTACTGGTCCCGCTGGAAACCTCGCCCGGGGTGACCGAGTACTGGCTGGGCCTCAATAATTTCTACGTGATCACGCGCTATAACAAGAGCACCCTGTACGCCAAGGTGACGCAGGATATCTCGCGCGAAATCAAGTCCCGCTATATCGCCGCCGTGTACGGTAACGGCGCGAATTGATCACGCGGCGGGGTCGTCGGGGCGCGTGAACGCGCCCTGCGGGTTTTCCGTTCGGAAAATCTTTAGCCTTGTTGCCTAATGTCCTTTAGAATTCGCCACCATGACATACCAAGTTCTTGCCCGTAAGTGGCGTCCCAAACGCTTCGCCGACCTGGTCGGACAGGAGCACGTGGTGCGAGCGCTGACCAATGCGCTTCGCGATGCCCGCTTGCACCATGCCTATCTGCTCACCGGCACCCGCGGGGTCGGCAAGACCACCATTGCCCGCATTCTGGCCAAGAGCCTGAACTGCGAGGCGGGGGTCGGTGCCGAGCCGTGCGGGGAGTGTGCCGCGTGCCGCCAGATCGATGCGGGGCGTTTTGTCGACCTGCTTGAAATCGACGCGGCGTCGAATACCGGCATCGACAATATCCGGGAAGTGCTGGAGAACGCGCAATACGCGCCCAGCATCGGGCGCTTCAAGGTGTATATCATCGACGAAGTGCACATGCTTTCCAAGAGCGCTTTCAATGCCATGCTGAAAACGCTTGAAGAGCCTCCCGCACACGTCAAATTCATTCTGGCGACCACCGATCCGCAGAAGGTTCCGGTGACGGTGCTGTCGCGCTGCCTGCAGTTCAATCTGCGCAATATGACGCCGCAGCAGGTGTCGGGCCATCTGGCGACCGTTCTGGACCAGGAAAGCGTGTCCTACGAGCCGCAGGCCCTGGCATTGCTGGGCCGTGCCGCGGGCGGGTCGATGCGCGATGCGCTGTCGCTGCTCGATCAGGCGATCGCGTATGGCGTGGGTGAGGTGCGGGAAGAGGGCGTGCGCGCCATGCTCGGGGCGGTTGACCGCCGCTATCTGTTTTCGCTGGCCGAAGCCCTGGTCGATGCCGATGGCGCGCGCCTGATGCGTGAGGCGGCACACCTGGCCGAGCGGAGTATCGGCTTTGATGGCGCGCTGGCCGAAATGGCGCTGCTCTGGCATCAGATCGCGCTGGCGCAACGCGTTCCTGGCGCCATTGCCGACGACGAGCCGGAGCGTGATGCCATGTTTGCCTTGTCGCAACGCATCTCGCCCGAGGATGTCCAGCTCTACTATCAGATTGCCTTGCACGGGCGCCGCGACCTGGCGCTGGCGCCGGATGAGCTGGCCGGATTTACCATGACGCTGTTGCGCATGCTGGCGTTCCGCCCGCAGGCGGGCGGGACGCAGCCGCTTGTGCGCAAGCCTTCCGCGCCTTCCGTGGCGCCGGCGGTCACGCCGGAGCGCGCGCCGCTGCAGGGGGGCGCCGAAGGCGCTGCCGCGGCGAAGGTGCTGCTTGCCAAGTTGTCCGGGCGTCCTCAAAAGGCCGAGGCCGGTCCGTCCGACGCACCCGCAGCGCCAGAACCCGAACCCGAGCCTGCCCGCGTCGCGGGGGGCGTCGCACCGGCTGCGCCGCTAGTGGCAGAAACAAAAGCGGCTGCGCCGGCTGTCATTCCGCCATCGTCCGCTGATGATGACGGTGACGATGAAGAAGAATCCGCCGGGTTTTCGCCACCCTGGGAGCCCGTGTCCGATGAGCCGCCGCCTCAGGCCGACGCCCCGCCGGAGCCCTTTGATGGCGACTGGACCGCGCTGGTCTCGGAACTCGGGCCGCGTATGGGGGCTGCGCGCATGCTGGCGCAGAATGCGGTGCTCAAATCTTTCGACGGTCAGCGTATGACGCTGGCCGTGCCTGATAGCTATCGCCATCTGGCGGCGCGCGATTATCAGGAAAAACTCAGAGCGGTGCTGGCCGAGCGATTTGCCGGCGCGCTCGACGTCGTCGTGACGGTAGAGGACCTTGGTCTGGAAACCCCGGCGATGAAGGATGCGCGAGATCGCCAAGAACAATTGGCGGCAGCGCGTGTCGCATTGGAAAATGATCCCGTTGTGCGGCAATTCGTACGCGATTTTGAGGCGACGCTGCTCGCGGATACCATTCAACCTGTTCAGGAGTCGTAACGATGTTTGGAAAAGGCGGTATGGCTGGCTTGATGAAACAAGCGCAGCAAATGCAGGAAAACATGAAAAAGGCCCAGGAAGAGCTGGCGCGTGTCGAAGTGGAAGGTCAGTCCGGCGCCGGCCTGGTCAAGGTTGTCATGACCTGCTCGCACGATATCCGTCGCGTGTCGCTTGACGACAGCCTGCTGGCCGATGCGGCGGAAGACAAGGAAATGCTCGAAGACCTGATCGCCGCTGCGGTCAACGATGCGGTACGCAAGGTCGAAGCCACCACGCAGGAACGCATGTCCGGTTTTACTTCGGGCATGGGTCTGCCGCCCGGGATGAAATTTCCTTTCTAAATGAGCATCCGCAATCCCCCTTCGCTCGATCATCTGATCGCCGCACTCAAGGTCCTGCCCGGCGTCGGGCCGAAATCGGCCCAGCGCATGGCATTTCACCTGTTGCAACGCGAGCGGGGTGGGGCGGAGCGTCTGGCG
>Ga0326727_10017698_pt1 | contig 14714 bp, 28 predicted proteins | sample MB2enrmetagenome_FD_207643 | JGI IMG/M metagenome (GOLD analysis project Ga0326727, IMG submission 207643) | Lab enriched peat soil microbial communities from McLean, Ithaca, NY, United States - MB29MY | ecosystem: Environmental > Terrestrial > Soil > Wetlands > Peat | place: USA: New York... | reverse complement strand
AGCTGGTGGCCTTGGGGGCCGGCTTGGGCGCGGGCTTGCTGGGGGCCGCCTGCTGGGCGGGGGTCTCGGGGCTGCGGCTGGTTGCGGGCGTCGTCTCGGTCGTCATCGTCGTCACCTCCGAGGCCTGATACGCCGGGGGATCGCTGATCTCCGCGGTGCCGCTGTTGGGCTCCGTGCTGGCGAGGATCGCGGAGATCGGGTTGGAAGAGCAGGGGACCATCGAGCTGGGCTGGGAATTCGTGTTCATCGTCGTCACCTCCATCCCCTGATACTCGCCGCATCGCCAGATCTCCGAGGTGCCTCTCGGTCTGACGCGCTTTGACGCACTGCATGATTTACAAGATAAAAGCTCCCTCCGTTCTCCCATACCCTCCCCTTTAAGAGATCTCCGCCTAAGAGACAGGGCGGAGATCGGGAGGCGTGAGGCGTATCGGGCGATGGAGGTGATGACATGAAGAACGCACTGGTGCTCCTGCTCTCGGTCGGCATCGCGGTCCCCTCGTTCGCGTTCCTGCTCTCGACGCCGAAGCCGCAAGAGCTGCCGCCCCTCGCGCAGCACGCCGAGCTCAAGACGGCGCCCAAGGCCGCCGTGACCCTGCCCGAGGTCAAGATCACCGCGAGCCGCACGAAGGCCGCACCGCGCGCCGTCCTCGCAGACAACAGCGTGCCGTGCGGAGCGGGCTTCTGGGACCAGAAGACGCGCTGCGTCAAGCCCTGGCGCTGAGCGCGAGGCGGAGATCACCCCTCCGCTCCCGTACCGGGGAGCGGAGGTGACGACGATGAAGGTGGGTCGCAAAGCGCAGGGGTCGTGGTGTGGCAGGCCACGGGTCACGGCCACGCACGTGAGATGACCCCCGAGACGATCGGGGTGTCCTACCCCACCGCAGAGGTGGAGGACGCGGACGGCACGCACATGAGGGCGGTTCTGTACGTCGATTGACCGGGGGTTTACATAGGGCCGGAAATCTCCCACCTCCATGGGTACCAGCCCGTGGAGGTGGTCTCATGGCTCTTGCCCGGCTGGTCTGGTTGTCCCTTCGGTACGGCGGTCCCGTGTACACCGCGCACGTCTTGCGTGGGGAGTGGCAGATTCCAGGGTCGCTCTGGTTCCTGCTCACGCATAGCTGAGATTCGGCACCTCCGAGGGTACGGGCTCTCGGAGGTGCGCAATGATCAAGGCCACGAGGAACGCGGACGGAACGACCACGATCCACGCCGACGAGGACACCGCAAGCAGGATCTGGGCCCACGCCTGGACCGTGGCCAAAGATCCGGACGCAGGGAAAACGACCAGACGCCAAGCGGCAGAGATCGCCAACACCCTGGCCACGGAACCGGGGTGGATCTTGACCGAGGCCGAGATCACCGGCTGAGAGGGGAGAGGCCGGGCGGAGATCGCCCGGCCTCTCCCGTACCAGAGAACGGAGGTGACGACATGGACAGCTTGAAGAAGACGATGATCGGCATGCCGCAGGTTCGCCCGTTCGCCAGCGAGACGGCCGTCCTCGCGCAGGTGGTCATGCGGCAAAGCACCCCCACCAGCCGCACGATGGCCCTCCGAGGGCACGCCGTGGGTACGCTCTTGGTCTGCGGGTTTGCAGCGGCCCTGTGCGGGATCGCCCGAGCAGGCACGATGCCGAGCGCCACGGAGAGCACCCAGACCGCGCGTTAGACGCGACGCATCGTGAGGCCAGGAGACCGCAAATCTCCTGGCCTCAGCCGTATTCGAGGGCGGAGGTGACGACGATGAGCACGAAGACCTACGAGCTGCGGCACAAGACCCCCTGCGCAACCTGTGGCGGCAAAGGACCGCACGCAGGCACGGCGGGGCACCCGTACGTCGCGAAGGCGCCGATCAATCCGCGCCACACGATCTTCTCGGATGAAGACATCGCCGCGTTCCTCGCGGGTGTCCGGGCGGAAGATGCGCCCGATACGGTCCGCACGGCGTAGATCGGGCAACCAGGCGAGTACCACGGGGGCATGAAGACCTTGCTGGTACTCGCCTTGGCTGTTGCGGCGGCTTGGTACGCGATCAACGGGGCGTTGGCGGGAGAGGTGAAGCTCGGCCCTCCCGCACCCTCGGTCGCCCCGAAGCCCGCACGGTCCGCTCCCATGCCGGTGCGCAATCCGCCCGTCATCGGGCACTCGCGCGACATGCTCTGGTGGGATCGCCCCGGTCCGGCTCCCGAGAAGCCCAAGTCCGCACCCAAGACCGGGATGCACGTCAACATGCCCGTCGGTGAGCTACGGGAGCGATCCTGCTACGGCGGGGTCTGCTACTTCGGGTACGACAACCTGTAAATCCCCTTCCCTCAGCCGTACTGGCGGGTGGAGGTGACGACGATGAAGAAGGTTGCTAAGCTGGTCCGCCGCGCAGTTCGCCCCGTTCACACGCACGACTGCGCGCAGTGCCGGTTCCTCGGCCGTCTGAACGGCGAGGATCTCTACCACTGCCCGAACGATGGGTCGTTCATCCGCAGGTTCGGGTCGGAGGGCGGGGAGTACGGCTCCCTCGGATCGATGACTCCGCCCGGCTCGCCTTATGCGCTTGCGGCGGTCTTGCTGCAGCGGAGGCTCGGCGGACAGGTTCCCGCGAACGAGTACCGCGCGTAAGGGTTCCGGCCCCGTCCGCCCCTGGGAGGCCCAGGGCGGTACCACCGGAGGTCAAAGGGACCCACCCGCTCTAAGGTGGGTCCTCACCCGGTGGCAGTTCGAACAAACGAGGTCGCATAAGGCCACCTCGTTCATAACTTGCGTGACGGTCCTGCACTGCGAAACATCGCGGGTTTTGCCTTCACCTGGACGATGGTCCCAGTCCATCGCAACTGGATGATAAGAATGTCCGCAATCTGCACAAGGTCGACCCGCTTTTAGCTTATCAACAGTCTCCTTCGCTTTTGCACGTGCTCGTTGCTTCGGAGTCTGTCCGCTCGGGTCAGAGGGCGGAGGCAACGGGTTCCGAGTCCGGAAGTTGACTCGATTGTTTCGCTTGAGCTCTCGCTTCTTAGCCCGTAGGCAGCTGGAGCACCTATACTTCCCACCATCGGGGATTTGGGCCCCGCACCCACCGATACAGTCCATACTACCCCATGGACATAATAAGTCTAACAGGGTAGATAGTAGTAGGGGTAGGGGATATAGGGGGATAGGAGGGATGGATAGGGAGTGATGGGATAAACCCCTTTGGATGGGGAACCGAATGCATAGAGAAAACGGGGGTTCTCCGCGTTCAAAATACTTCATTCGACTTATGCGTGGACGATCCCTCTTTGATCGGGTAATACCTGCGCTCCGTGGACGATCCCTCTTTGACCAGGAAATTTTCTTTCTGAGAGAAATTCTCACTCTCATACGTCATTTTGGGTCCCTAGGATTGTTTTCCCGGGAAAACGTATGGATTTGGTCCGAATTGCTACCAGGATTGCCCGTGGTGGCACTTGGTTCCACACCACCAATAAATCGCTCTTCAAGCCTGTACTCAAGGACGGGCTAGTCCTTGGTTCCAACCCCGAAAAATGGGGAGGGTTTGCACCTGGAAAAGGCGTCTATTTGGTGAATAGTATGGAGGGAGCCATTCGTTATATGGACTTTCTCGAGTTGTCATGCGATGACGCCATGATTGTTGAAATCTCTCCTCCTGGCTCACTTCTCATGGACGAGGACGATGTTGCTGGGGCGGGGAACTTTGACGAAATTGGTCACCCTGAAGAGCCTTTCGCCAAAAATTATCCTGAGGCTTACGCCGAAATCAAGAAGCTTGTGGAGTCTGGGATGGACCCTAATCTCGCAAAGATTACCGCAATTGAGAAATTTTCTTTGGAACCAGACAATCGACTCGTGGATTACGGCCAAGGTGGACTAGGTGCTTTGACGGGAAGGTTCCCAGGTTCCATCCCAGCTTCCAATATCAAACATATCTATTTTCTTGATGAAGATTGCGAGCCCTTTGTCGCCTGGCCAAAAGAAAATTCTTCGGCGTAAACTTCCCAGGTGCAGTGCCGTACTTGTCTCCGGGAAGCTCTTTTCTTCTATGTTTTCCGCGAGCCCTCCGTTCATCTTCCAGACGAGCTCGAATTCACAATCGGGCAGGAAACTCTCGAGGCCCGGTGCGATACCTGCTTCAATTCAATGCTTGAAAGGTTTCCTGCCAGGATTCGCCAAATGACCGAATCTGAGCGTCTCGTTTACGAAGTAATGGGGTCCTAGAGGAGTTCCTGAAAGTGAGTCCTCCCATTTTCAATCCCCGTCACGCCTGCATGCTTTGCAGTAAATTTCCGGTCCCGGCTACTCATTTCTATGACGGGGCCAATCTTCCCATCGGTATTCCCATTTTCAAATCCTGCGATTCACATAGGTCCCAGTTTAATGTCTGTCCTGAACTTACCCAGCAAGAGGTAGAGGACCTGGAAATGGTTCAAAAAATTCTCGAATCTTAGTTACTTCGCCCGGTATGCGCGTAGGTTCGCCCGATTGGGTAGCTTCTGAACTCCGCCGTTTGGCGAGCGGGTTGGCGGCCAGACCTTCCCGGGCAGGAACCTTTGCCGAAGTTTATCGAGTCTGGTTGGCGGTCGAACTGACGGCTCTTCCTAAAGAGTGGCGTCTAATTACTGACGAACAAATTGCGCAAATCATGGAGCGCATGCCGCCGGGCACCGAAATTTACGGGTCTTACGCCACCGGCAAAGCTTCCCAGGGCTCCGACCTCGATCTGAACCTCTATATTGGGGCGCTAAACATTTCCATGCCTTGCGAGGATCATCCCAATTGCACTATTCTCGCCCACACTGACGAAGGGCACCTTTTGCCGCCCCTCATCGAGCATTTGACAGGCGGCGTTAAATCCTTGGACGATTTGACTGAAGATCAGAAGAAAGTCCGCGAGTTCGGCAAGTCCAATATGCGTAAGTTCATTCAATCTCTTGAGGATGATTCCTACTATCGCCTAACCCCTGACGACATGCGGGCCATTGAGAAATTTCTCGCCGGTCGCAATTTGGATGAAATTATCGAAGAGTATGGGCGCGAAGATCTTTCTTTGGAAGATCTGGTGGAGCAGGCTTCTCAAGCCGCATGAAATGCCAATCCTGCCAGGTTAAAACGGCGGAGAATTTTTTCGTCTGGTTGGATGAGCACGATTATCCTGAAGCTTACGAAGCTCGCTGCATTTCTTGCACCAAGCGCATCATTGCCCTACTCAGTCTAGCGCGCCCCATGAGTTGGGATGAGCGCATAGTATTTGAAATCATGGAGCCCGACCCTCCCACCTAATAAGGGACCTTCTAATGGGCTCTTTCTCGTATGGGTATCAAATTCGGATTTTCTACTGGGCGAACCTTGGTTTCGCGCACCATTCGCGCGGTCACTCGTTCCAAGGTCTCCCATTGTTTCTTTCTCTTCATGAACGATGACGAGTGGCTTGGAACCCCCATGATTCTCGCGGCCGACCGGGGTGGGTTCAACCCGATGACCTTGGAGCAATTTCGTCTCGAGAATAACATCATCGCGCTTTACGAGCCCAAGCAGTCTCTTCGCCCTGGCATTCAAAAAGCGCTTCCCCTTCTCGGCGAGCGTTATGATTATGGCGGTCTCGTCGGCGACACTTGGGTTCTTCTCGGTCGCCGTCTAAAGCGCCATTGGAAGAATCCACTTCACGAACCCAACGCCATGTTCTGCTCGGCCGCCATGGTCAAAGTAATGCAACTTGATGATTATCCCGATTGCCTTGACCTCAACCAGGATACTACTCCCGAGGACGCACTCGAGTGGATGGATCAAACTGGGCACCATTTGTCGCCGGAGTTGGCTGAACTTTCGAAATCTCAGGTGAAAGCTGTCGCTACCCCTTGAGTCACCCTTGAGATCACCCTTGAGATCACCCTTGAGATCCTCTTAATTATAGTTTTTCAAATGGTGAAATGTAGTCACGGGCTAGTTCGTGGACCTGATGGCAACTGGATTGGTTGCCCAAATGAAGCGACTCTTTTCTATATGCACAATTATGGAAAAATGAATCCTTCGGATAAAGACATTACTCGTATATATTCATCTTTCTGTGGAGAGCATCGGACTTGGAAAGCTGGACAAGAAATCACTCGCGAGGATTTTATCATTGGCAGCGTTATGACGAGCTAATCCTTTCCTGGTGGCGGATCGAGCTCGTCCAAATCTCTCAACGTCTCTGACACAGACTTGACACGAGATATTTCAGATCCGCTTTTTCTCGGCGCCGCAGGCGCCGAGACCTGACCCCATCCGATTTTCAAATCTGTCCCTATACCTTTCGGCAGATTCAAATCGCACGCGAGCACCATTCTCACATTCCCGGGCGAAATTTCTTCAAGTGAAACTGTGAAGCTACCTTTCGCGTAGCGCACGATGAGTTCACCCGCATGCATTGCTTGGTCTTTCGGATATTGCGTGACCACCGAATCACTCATAAGCCACCTCAACTCTTCTTCAAATTAAAGTGCCGAGTTAATCTTCGGTAGCCCACTTCTGCGTTTTGCGTTTCTCCGGGTCTGCATGCACTTCTTTTGTGTGCATCGAATAACACCAGTCACACACAATTAGTTCGCAGAACAGGCAACGAAACGCAATCGGATCGTTCTGGTGCCTTTCCGGATGCGGCGTCACCCACTTACCGCATTTTGGACATCGTGAGATCCCACTAATCTCACCCATTAGCCCACTCTCGCCCGAGTGAAAGTCGCTTCACCGAGGGGCGCATCATCTGCGGACGCTTCCACAGGCGCGTCCACTTGAGCGCACCTGGTTTCGCACCCCGCATCGCCTTCAGGTTCTTCGATCCGAATCCGCGCCTTCGCAGCGTCGAGTTCTTTCCTCAGATCTGCGATCACTGTCTCATTCAGTCGCACTTCATGCTCAGCAGCCTCCCTCACTTCCCAATATCGATTAGTGAGAAGACGGCACCTCCGGTGAAGTCCTCCGGCCAGGAAGAATCCGATCAGGCTCCCCGCGCTAGCCACGATCGTCCAATAGAACGCGCTATTTTGCAAAACGTACGCATTAGTAAAGAGACATGCGAAAGCCACCCAGGCGATAAATAATACGGCCTGCATCACTCTCGCGAATTTCGCCATATCTTCGGCGCCATCCGCTTCTCCATAGCTCACGATCCTATGGGCGAGGTCCTTTTCCCACTGACGCATTGATTTCTCCTATATGACTGTACGCCAAATCTTACTTTTTGTACGGTAGGACTTTCGCATGAATGCTGACAGGCTCGCCATCGCTGAGGTCATGAGCGCTCTCAAAGAGAATGACTACGCTTTCACTGTTAGCGCGTTAGGCTCTACCTGGGATGTCTATCGATTCACTCGCAATGGAGTAGCCGGAATGATTGCCGCTCGAGACAGAAACGGTAGACTCGAAGTTGGATTTTTCCGAGCGGGTGACTGGTCTCCAGAATATGTCACGCGGATTCTCAATCAAGCCACTGTAAACTGAATTCCCAGGAGCATCCCATGAGTAATCTCACACCTGCACAGGTTCAGCACTTCCTCGACCATCTCACGGCTCCTCAGCTTGTTCAGCTTACGAAAGAACTGGAGAAGAAATGGGGTGTTAGCGCCACCCCGACGATTCAGTCTTCTCAGCCAGCTCCCGAAGATGCACCTCTGCCGCCTGTCGAAAAGACTGAATTCACAGTCGTCCTCACACTTGTGCCTCCCGCTGCTAAGATGGCTACCATCAAGGAGCTTCGCGTCTTGACCGGTCTCGGGCTCAAGGAAGCCAAGGATATGGCCGAGCGTGCTCCCACGACTATTAAGGAAGATGTGCCCAAGGAAGAAGCTGAGAAAATGCAGAAGGCCTTGGAAACCGCGGGCGCGAAGGTTGAACTCAAGTAACGTATTTCCATGGATCTTGTTCAAGTCGCTCAAGAAACTGTTGAGATCTTGCGCCGGGGATGGTATGATGTCCCTGGCGCAAGGGTCGTATTGACTGATGACATTAAGTCGTGCATTGCATCTTCTGTTTATTACCCAGAAGGTGCCAAACTCCCGCCCATTCCTGACAGATCTTCTGGTAAGCTCATCATCACCGTCACCGACGAAACTACCTCGCAAGCTTCGCGTAGGCTCAGAAAAGAGAGTCCGTGCATCCTCAATTTTGCGAGCGCGAAAAATCCGGGAGGCGGATTCCTCCGGGGCGCCAAGGCTCAAGAAGAAGATCTCGCCCGCGTTTCGAGCCTCTACGCCCCTCTGGCGCAGCATCCAGATTATTATCTCATCAATCGAGCTAGTGCGAATGGTCCTCTCTACACGGACGGACTAATCATCAGTCCCGGAGTCTCATTCTTTCGAGATGAGAACCTGCAACTCGTCCAGTATCCGTGGAAGGTCTCTGTGGTCACTTGCCCTGCTCCGAACGTGGGCGAGAGTGAAATTACTGCGAAAAGGACTCACACGATTCTGAAGCGACGCGCACATGCAGTCCTGACTGCAATGGCTTCACAATCAGGAACTGCTATTCTCGGGGCTTGGGGCTGTGGTGTTTTCGGAAATGACCCCGAGATGGTAGCTGGAGTTTTCCAGGATCATCTTGCGGGAGATTTTGCGTTAGCCTTCAATCATATGATCTTCGCGATTCCTGGTTCTCATACTGCGAATCATCAAGCGTTCGCTAACGCTTTCTAGCTGCGCAGAATAGATCTCACAAGCTCGAAATCACAGTCTAGAATCAGATCCCCATCTGGATCTATTTCAATTTGTTGCGCATGGGAGCGCTTCTCGGCTTCTTCAAGAGTTTCTCCAGTGAAGACTGCGATTGCCCAATCGCATCTCTCACACACCCATTCTACATAACTCACCATTCCGAGGAAACCGCCAGCTCGAGTTAATCGCGGGATCCCGGTACTGCGGAAGACATGGCGCTTCATCTGGCCAATGTCATAATGCTGTCTTGGGGATGTCTCCACCCCGAGAGACTCGTTCAATTCTCTACATTCCTCATCCCACTTTCGGCACTCTTCCTCCCAGTCTTCTGAACCGAGGCTAATGTGCGACGGGGTTCTATTCATCGCTATCCTAAGGCCATTTATGTTGTATTCTACAACTGATGGAAGAACTCACTGAACTTCGGCTCAAACTTCATCTTGCGAGATGCGATGTGGGTCGAGGCATCGGAACTCGCACGGATGATTTTCTTGCGCGAGTGAATTATATCTTTAGATCCTTGGAAGCCGCAGGTTCTATTCGTGGATGGCGACTTTCCATCAAAGGACAAGCTGAAAACGAAATCAGAGAAGATATGTGTTTGAGTGTTGATTGGGAATTCGAGATAGACTTTTCCGGGGCCCCATTCAAATATACGAAACACGCTGACTTCCGAATTGGAGATCTTCTAGCCGAGCTAGTAGTTGTGATGGAGGTCATGGAGACATGAGTTTGGACGATCTCCTCAAGCGAGGATTGAAAGCAAGGCGAGACATCTGGCCTGCGGACAAGCTCCCTTCAGTTCACATCGAATTCCTCGATGATCGTCTCGAAGCTGTATTCGATGGGGTGTCTATCTCAGTCCCTCGCGCGGAGGTGGATCCGAATCGGGTCATGGAGACGGTTGGCAAGTCTGTGTTCCAGACTCTTTGCTACAAAGTCTTCAATGAAGGAACTCCAGGATACCCGCGGGAACACATTCATCACAATGGCAGTTGGGAAGATGCTCAACGCATGGCACTCAAAATTGGGATGAAGGTGGAGAGACTCCTTCATACCCAAGTTTGGCTCGTTATGAGTTCGTAGATTTGTGCTATTCGCACGTATGCGCTCACATGGCAATCTTCACTGTCGGACATAGCACGATCTCTTCCGAAGCATTCGTCGACTTGGTGAAGGGGAAGCTGACCACGGTCATCGACGTGAGGTCCCATCCCACGTCGCGTTGGCCTCAATTTCGACGTGAAGAGATGGAGAAATGGCTGCCTGAAGCCGGAATCGGCTACGAGTGGTGGCCTGGTCTCGGAGGATGGGACGTTCGCCACGAGAACCTTCGAGACTCCATGCTCACGCACGGAGTAGACCTCGCTTCGTACATGCGCGGAAAATTCCCGAAGCAGCGTATTGCTCAGAATAAGGAGCCGCCGGCCGAGCAGGAGAAGCTTCCGATCGTCAAACCTGAATGGACGAATGTCGGGCTTCGAGACTATTCATGGTTTATGAGTTTGCCAGAGTTCGTCGATGACGCAGAGAAGTTGATCGCGCGCGGAGCCAATGAGGATGTTGGGATTATGTGCTGCGAAGCCTTATACTTCAAATGTCATCGCAGTATGATCGCAGATTATCTCCTTCACAAAGGAGTGGATTCAACCCACCTCCAGCCTACTTTCCGCCAGAAGAATAAGATCAAGTATGTGAGTGGGTCGAAGGGTCCATTCCATTCTTCGGTGATTGGGAATCGTCTGTCTCGTTATGACCCTGAGATTGTTGACGCCTGGCCATCTCGTGTGGACACATTCCCCTCTGTGCCTTTGCTAGATTGCAGTTCCAGCACAAAATTTGCAAATTCGTCGGAAATCTGCTGCGAATAATCCATATATAGAAGCGCACACCTCCAGAGCTCTTTAGTTTATTTCGATGAGAAGATCCGTCGTTGTCGATGTGATCAATCGTTAGGAAAACTTCTTGATTTTCATCACAACATTTGCATTTGAATCCATAGTGACTAAGGACTTCCATTCGCTTCTTCTGACAGTATTCTTTTTGTCTCTGTTTGTTGTAATCAGTATTCCGTTTCCGCCAATTCTTGGAAGCGGTTCGGGCTTGTTTTGGATCCCGCCAGTATATCTGTTTTCGTTTCTTGCTACGGCACGTTTTACATGGTTGTACGATCGATGGATGTTTCCGATCGGAACGTTGAATGACCTGAAAGACCACTTTTGGTCCTTTGAGTCCACATTTTGTGCACTTTCGACCTTCTGGCATTCCCATGAATGACGATACCGTGGGAATGTCATGAATTGGTGGCATGATGCAGTTATCTATGCACACCCCTCTTGCCGTGATGCCTCTCGAGAAATGCAATATCATCGCGGAAGACCACACGGGTAGGTGTGGACAACCGTCTGTAGCCTGGTTCGTTCTCAATACCGGGATGCTCTCGCAATGCTGCGCAGAACATTATAATGAATTCGTCGAACTTCGTCGTGATAGGATCAAAGAGATTTCGTACGAGGAAGCGGTCATCTACCAAATCATGCACTCATGAGATTCCACGATTGGCAAATAATGCCATGCGATACTGAGAAAAACCACAGGGATCAGTATCAATGCTCTCATTGTGGCCGCAAATCTTATCGGGATCATAATGGCGATAGATTTCCACAGCCTCATCAGAAGCCATATGATATCACATGGCCTGGTCAAATTAGTCACATGGATGTTAGCCTTCTCGAGCTCCCACGAGAAGATGAACCACTCCCTTTTGAAGATTGTGACGAAGAGTATAACCTCCAATTGGTGAAGGGAATCATGGAGTCTTGAAATGTATCCTCCCTTGGAGGACGCATGGAACCTAAAGACCTCGGAATTGATGAACTCTGCAAGCTCTCCGCTCAGATCGCGAAAGATCATGGGTGGGAGAACGATCTTCCCACCCAGCTTCTCCTGGCTCACTCAGAACTCAGCGAAGCTGTGGAGGAATTCCGAGACCACGCGGGCCTCACGGAAATCTGGTACAGCCACACGATCAAAACGGGTCGTCGCAATAAGACCACGATCGAGGTCGACGCTGGAACCGTCGATGCCAAGCCTGAGGGCATTCCTATCGAACTTGCTGATTGCATCATTCGCATTTGTGACTGGTGTGGTCAGAATGGCGTAGATCTCAAGGAGGCCATTCGTATCAAGATGGAATACAACAAGTCACGTCCCATGAGGCATGGCGGAAAGAAGATTTGATCTCATGAGACAGGCCAAGCATTTCTTAGACCTTCTGACCAAAGCTCATCCGATTCATGGTGATAAAATCGGATGTCATCATGCGCTCACTTTGCTCAGCGATGGGCGTTTGCATGTGACTATGCACTTTGATGATCACTGGCTCGGATTCGTCATGGACGAAGAAGACCTTGATTCTCCTCCTGATTTAGTCGTAGCATCCATCACAATGATGATTCCTGAGGCGGAACACCGCTATCAAGAAGAAAAAGAACGATTACAAAGAGAGAAAGAAGGAAACAAACCAAATGCATGAAGTTTACTTTAGCACAGACATCGAATCGGACGGCCCGATTCCGGGGCCAAATTCGATGCTTAGTTTCGGTTCGGTTGCTTTGCTTCCGGACAAGACCGTTCTTGGGAAGTTCACCCGCAACCTCGAGCTCCTTCCAGGAGCTGCACCTGATCCTGACACCGCGGCTTGGTGGAAGACCAAGCCTCAGGCTTGGGAAGCTTGCAGGAAGGACCTCGTAGACCCGGCCGTCGCGATGAAGGATTATGTCGCATGGGTGAAGTCCATCAATGGTAAGCCGGTGTTCGTCGGATACCCTGCGACGTTCGACTTCATGTTCGTGTACTGGTATATGATCAAGTTCGCAGGCGAGAGTCCTTTCTCGTTCTCCGCGCTCGACATCAAGTCATTCGTGATGAGGCATCTCGGGACCGATTTCCGGGGTTCCACAAAGCGGAACATGCCGAAGCATTGGTTTGATAAGGTCCCCCATAACCATGTGGCTCTCGATGATGCATTAGAACAAGGATTTTTGTTCTGTAATATTCTGAAAGATGCGCGTCGATAATCAACAATCTCTTGAAGAGCAGATTCTTCGTGATATTGCCATGAAAAGACCCATATGGACTTCGATTCCTGAAGCAGAAATTCGCAACGCTCTCGACGAAGCTTTAATTTGGAGCGTAATGGTGTCGTAATGGTTGGCGTCATTGAGATGATGGGTCTTCAAACGTCTGAAGAGACAGATGAAGAGAAATATGAGAATGGCGTTAGATGGGCCGTCGAATTCGGCGATCACCGTTTAATGAGAGTCATTTCTAAGAAGAATCCGGAGCGAATGCTCGCTGCGGTCTTGAAGATGCATCCGACTCATGCATCCTATGTTGCACAATGGTGTCCTGAGTTAGATTTTGGGAAGCTTCAAGCTCACGTTTTGACATCCGATAGTGAAGCCGTGATTCGGGATTTTGCTCGTCTAAAGCAATCAAATATCACGCATCTCATGGCCAGAGCGTTCGAGCTTCTGTCGGCCCAGAAGGACCGTAATTATCCTAGATCCGCTCTGAATTGGATTTATGTCAGAGATGCCAATGAAGAGAGGTATGCTACCATACTTGAATTCCTAAAACAGCATAAAGAAAATGCTGCCATCCGAGAAATGCACCACAAATTGCCGAGTCTAGACAGACTCGCAACTGCTTGCTGGGCGATCCGCCACGAGAGCCAGATGTTCTATCAAATGCTTCAAGAGAATCTCATTTCAACAACCGATGCAGAAGATATTGTTGTGGATTCACCCAACCCGCAGCACTGGCTCTCTTTTGCTGTAAATTGCAGTCAGGCGAATATTCCTAGACTCGAAGAACGAATGCTTTTCGACGGCCGAGAACCATATATCTCGGACTTTCAACAACGATTTGGCGCTCGAGGTTCCGGTTTAATTGAGAATTTCAAGACGGTTCAGGATATTATGGAATCCTGAATTATTTGCATGTCGTCTCGAGTTGACTGCACGCCGTCATGGTAACCCAACAACTTGGGCGAATCGAGAGTCCATTGTTTTGTACATAAGTGCAGTCATTCACACATGAATTCGGATCTTTTGAATTTGAACCAGATGCTTCAGGACACCCAAGTTTCTTGAGTTGTGCACAGCCTGGTGCACACGACGAAGTGTCTGCAGGCTTGATGGGCTGAATGTACGGGCTCGGGCAGCCGTATAGAACAATCAGACTTAGGAGCAGAACGTGCTTCATATCATCCCTCGTTGAAAACGAGTCCGTTAGTTGGTACCCATGGATCATTTGCGAACCCGAGGTTGAACCAGTCCTGGTGAAGTAGAGCGTATCCGCCCGCGCTCCATCCAGCTCCCCATGAATTACGGATTTTGATATTTCCTCCGATGCTTCCCATGGCCATAATGCAATGCTGGCCGAGAATTTGATCTGAAGCCTGAGGAGGAGGAATTACTTGTCCGGCTGCGACGCCATTTTCGAAAGCCTGGGTCACCGGAATCCCGAAACAAACAGGATGTTTTCCAGAGATCGCATTTCGAATCTGAGTCAGCATTTCGGGGCCGACTTGATTGATGAAATAGTAGGAATTTAGTTTGTTGCGAAGAGCAAACCAAGTAGCCTTAATATCGGGCCTCACATTGACTAAATTCGGATCATAAGGCCAAAGGCTCTCAGGACAAATTCCAAAAGTAGCCATAGCTTGGAACGCAGCTTTGACTGACATTCCAGCATCCTGGCTTGTGAGATTATGGATCCCATCGACCGTCATGATAGACCGGCCGTTGTAATAAATCTGATTACGAGAAATTTCAACTTGAGGAAACCCGTCCACTCCATTGCAGAGTTCTACCGCGTCTGCGGATGCGTTTGCTACGCACGAATTTTCAAAAAGTTGATTTGAAATGGGAGAGCAATAGGGCTCAAGATCGACATCTCCGCCGACCAGAGTAAGAGCTGGCAGGAGGTGAACGGAGAAGAGCTTGTCATCGGAAGTGACAACACTGGGAA
>Ga0326727_10017696_pt1 | contig 14715 bp, 9 predicted proteins | sample MB2enrmetagenome_FD_207643 | JGI IMG/M metagenome (GOLD analysis project Ga0326727, IMG submission 207643) | Lab enriched peat soil microbial communities from McLean, Ithaca, NY, United States - MB29MY | ecosystem: Environmental > Terrestrial > Soil > Wetlands > Peat | place: USA: New York... | reverse complement strand
GAACACGGTAAAAGCGCACCTGAGCCACATAATGAAAAAGCTTGGCGTCGTGAACAGGGCCCAGGCGGTGGCTGCCGCTCTCCATAAGGGCCTGATTGACATGGACTAGGTTCGCAATCCCGGCCGGTAACGCAAGCGCGCGGGAGGCCAAACGGCCGCCGGCAACTGCGGGCCGGCCCGGTAGGACCGCGATGATGAAGGCGGCTCGCTATTAAACGAATAAAGGGGGACGTGATGAAATCGATTAACGGTAAGGTGTTCAAACAGAATAAGAGGGTGATTGCCCTGGCTATGGCGACACTCTGGCTCTACGGCCTTCTGGCGTCCGGCCCTGCATTGGCCCTGCCCACCGGCGGCGTAGTGACGAGCGGCGCCGCCGCCATAGTCCAGTCGGGCAGCGTCACCAACATCAACCAGTCCACCAACAAGGCCGCCATCAACTGGCAGACCTTCAGTATAGCCCCTGCAGAGACCGTCAACTTCAACCAGCCTAGTATCTACTCCATCACGTTAAACAGGGTAATAGGCAATGAAGCCAGCCTGATCCAGGGGGCCTTAAACGCAACGGGCAGGGTCTTCCTCATCAACTCCAACGGGGTGCTCTTTACAAAGGGATCGAGTGTTAATACATCAGGTTTCTTAGCCAGCACCTTAAACATAACGGATGCCAATTTCAACGCAGGCAACTATGTATTCAACGCCAACGGCTCTTTAGGCTCCATAGTCAACCAGGGGACCATAACAGCCAACAACGGGGGGTATGTAGCCCTCTTAGGCAATACGGTATCGAACCAGGGGACCATCTCCGCTACCAAGGGGACGGTAGTCCTTGCCTCCGGGGATAAGATGACCCTCAACTTCAACGGGGACTCCCTCCTTAACGTAACGATAGACGAAGGCACGTTGAACTCCCTTGTGGAGAACAAGCAGGCCATCTATGCTGACGGGGGCACTGTCATCCTTACCGCCAAGGCAGCGGACGACCTGCTATCCGCCCAGGTGAACAACTCAGGGATCATACAGGCAAGGACCATAGACGACCTCAAAGGCCATATACAGCTTCTTGCCCAGGGGGGCGCGGTCAATCTATCAGGCACCCTGGACGCCTCTGCCCCTCACGGAGGGGACGGGGGGTTGATAGAGACATCGGGCAATAAGGTGAGCATAGCAGACAGCGCCATAATCACCACCGCAGCGCCTTACGGCAAGGCCGGCACCTGGGTTATAGACCCGGATGGGTTTACGATCAGCCCTCAAAACGGCGATATGACCGGCACGGCGCTCAGCAATGCCCTCAACAGCGGGAATGTGACCATCGCCTCCACCTCGGGCAGCGGCTCTGATGGGAATATCAACGTCAACGACACCGTATCCTGGTCTGCCAATACCCTGACCTTAAACGCCACCAAGAACGTTTACGTCAACGCCGTGATGACTGCCACGGGCACGGCGAGCTTTGCCGCTAACTACGGCTATCTCCTCAACAACGGTGTCCCTACGACCACGCCGAGCGGCACGGGCAACGCCGACGGCACGCCTTACGGGCTGTATACGCTCTACAATGGGTACGCTCAATTCCTTGGCCAGATCAACTTCTCCGGCACAGGCACGGTGAAACTGAACGGTGCGCCTTACACGGTCCTCAACTCCGCGACCGATCTGGAAAACCTATATAACACCACGGTCTCGGGAAACTATGTGCTGGGAAGCGACATCACCGATGCCTCGACCTACTATTCCGCCGCCATCGGCACCTTTAACGGGAATTTCAACGGCTTCGGCCATAGGATCAACGTCAGGCTGACGGGTACGGGATTTTTCGACACGATCAACACCGGATCGACGGTCAGCAACCTTAACATGATAGCGATCGTTAACCCCGATCCGAATAATGCAAAAACCTACGTGGGCGTCCTCGCGAACGTCAATGACGGCAGTATCCTCAACACCTTCAGCTTCGGCGGCATCCTCTATGCCGCGAACACTACTTATCCGACCGGATCGGTTCAGTATGCCGGCGGCCTGGTGGGCGATAATGCCGGGCTTATCGCGTTGAGCTATGCGGCCATCGACGTCTACGCAACCAACATAGCGGGCGGCTTCGTGGGCCTCAACCAATCGACAGGCCGGATCATCAACAGCGGGGTGATCCCCGGGGACAGCGGAGTCATGTCCGCGGTGCTCTCGATGAACCTGGACCCGACCCAGTCATATTGGATATATACCTATCCCACCACCATTACCTACCTGGGCGGCTTCGCGGGGGTGAACGCCGGGAAAATCCAGCAGTCCTATACAAACGGCGCGTTCGGTCAAAACGACGCAAATTCGACAGGGGGCGGTTTTGTCGGGTGGAACAAGGCCGGCGGCGTCATCGACCAGTGCTATACAAATATGGATAATACCGGCACAACCCCTTCTTTTGCAGGATTCGTCTGGCAGAACGACGGGACCATCACCAATGCTTACGCCACGGGCGTCGCTGTCTACTCGAGTGGGATGTGGACTGCCGGGTTCGCCTATAACAACACGGGCACGATCAAAAACGCCTACGTCATCGAACAGTCAGGCAACAGCACCATACCGAACCGGTACGGTTTTGTCTATAACAATACCGGCGCCATCAGCAATGCCTACTGGTCCGCCACGACAGGGACCGGAGACACGGTGCCCACGGACACTTCCACTGCTGTCAGCCTGAACGCAACGCAAGCGGCCACCTTCTCAAGCTACAGCGGGTTCGACCCGAATATCTGGGCGGCATCCACATCCGGTTTCCCTGTTCTTCGAAACATCCCCCTGTACGTCTCCAATATATACAGCATACCCACCTACGGCACGGCCACCAGCGACGCATCCGCGCTGGGCGCCGGAGCGTGGGGCTTCCAGGGAGGAGGCGGGAGCACGGCTACCGTCGACAACTTTTCTGACATCTGGAACCCGACGACTTCGACCTTTTCCAACCTGTTCAGCGTGAAGACGGTCAACGGCTATGTAGACGCGGGCACCTTCAATGCCGCCGCCATCCTTTCTTCTTCAGTCTACACGAACATCAAGGGCGTCATCTCCGTCAGCCCCGCGACCCTGACCGTCGCGGGCGTAGTAGCGGATAAGACCTACGACGGCGCCACCACTGCCACCCTTGTTACGAACCCGGTGAACAACGGCCTCGTCGGCCTGGTGGGCAACCAGACCCTGGGCATCACTTATACCTCGGCCGTCTTCGCCGCTCCCGATGCCGGCACGGGCGTAACGGCCACCGTCACCTACACCCCCCTGACAAACGGCGCGAACGGCGGCAAGGCGAGCAACTACACGATCGACGCGGGCACGACCACGACGACGGGAAACATCCTCCCCAAGCTGCTCACTGCTACCTTCACCGGCACCAATAAGACCTATGACGGCACCACCACCGACACGGTATCTTTCGTCAGCCTTAACGGTGTGGTCCCGGGGGATACCGTCTACTTGCTTTTCGGCGGCCCCGCTACTTTTTCCGACCCTAATGTCGGGACCGGAAAGACGGTCACCTTTGGCACCGGCCTGAGCGGTCTGAGCGCGAGCAACTATACGATCGCCACAACGACGACTACCACGGCTTCGATCACACCCCTCGTCCTGCAACTGGGCGGGGTCAAGAGTTACGACGGCACCACCACGGTCTCCGGCTCTAATATATTCGCAGGCAACGCCGTCGCCGGCGATACGGTCAAGTTCAGCGGCTCGGCCACCATCGCCTCGGCAGCCATAGGGAACGAAGCGATCACGAGCGTGGGCGGCCTTAAGGTCGGAAACTCCAACTATACCCTGACCGGCGCTGCCGGCAGCGTGGCGGTCACGAGCGCCGACCAGGTGGTCAGCCAGGTGGCCAGCGGCACGGCCACCTTCTCATCCTCGGGGAGCACGCTGACCGTCACCCAGACAACGCCCAGCGCCATCATCGACTGGCTGCGCTTCAGCATCGCCTCCGGCGAGACGGTCAATTTCGTCCAGCCTTCTGCCGCCGCCATCGCCCTTAACCGGGTGATCGGCAACGAGCAGAGCGTAATCAACGGCGTCCTGACGGCAAACGGCAGGGTCTTCCTGATCAACTCCAACGGCATCCTGTTTGGAGCGGGCTCCAGCGTCAACGTCGGCGCCCTGCTCGCGAGCTCGCTCAACATAACGGACGCCAACTTCCTGGCCGGCAACTACGTATTCACCCCGGGCGGCGCAAGCGCCCCGGTTATCAACAACGGCAGCATCACTACCAGCGATGGAGGGTTCATTGCCTTGGTGAGTAGCCAGGGCGTCACCAACTCCGGCAGCCTGAGCGCCCCTGACGGCAAGGTCCTGCTGGTGTCGGCGGACAACCTGCTGCTGAACCCGGATTCGGCCGACAATGGTCTGGCTAGCTATGTCATCGCCTCACCGGACGGGACGACTACGCTGAACGGCGTGGCGAACGTGGCCGGGCCCCTGACTAACGGCGGGCTCATCGAAACGGCCGGCGCGGCCATCACCCTGGGCGACAGCTACCAGGTAAACACAGGCACCAATGGGACCTGGTCCTACAGCCTGCCCGCCATCACCATAGGCGCAAGCGGTAACGTAGCCGCCTCGTTCGTCCAGAACAACCTGGCGCTGCGCAACCTCTCCTTAAACGCCCTGGGCAGCGACCTCACAATCAATGACCCCGTCACATGGTCGGCCAACACAACCCTGACCCTGGCGGCAGCGAACAACATCTACATCAACAACGCGATCACCATCAACGGGGCCACTGCCGGCCTGGTCATGAACTACGGCGGCTACAACGGCATCACCGTGACCACCCCGGCCGCAGGCACGGACTACTACATTCTCACCCCGGCCTCTTATGCAGGCGCGGTCCTCAACAGCAAAGGCATCCCCGTGGCAAATCAGGATACCAGCGGGGGCGTCTACGGCAGCATTACGTTCACGAACACCGCGAACACCAACGGCCTGACGATCAACGGCCAGAACTACACGCTCATCCACAGCATGAGCCAGCTGGACCTGCTGGACGGGGGCAACAGCGTCACCGGGATGTACTACGACCCGGCAACGGGTAAATATGATATACCGATAGGTACGAATATAGCCGCTTTCGTATCAAACTACAACAGTGCCCTTAGTTTCACGAGCAATGGCTTATTTTATTGGAATCCGGCCACGCAGGCGTACGACATACCGCAAACCAAGGTGATCAGCGGCACGACCTACTACTATGACCTGGTTACGGGGAAATACGATCTAACCAGCCCAAGCTGGAGTATCTCTAGATACTATTGGGACCCGGCTACCCAGGCATACGACATTCCGAGCTACAATCCGGCGACCTCAAAATACTACGACCCGTCAACGGGGACTTATTCGCTGACCTGGTATTATCAAGGCATCGATTACTATTACAATCCCGCCACGGGAAAGTACGACAAGACGGATTATCAGACAGCGACGGGACTTTGGTATAATCCCTATAACGGGACTTACAACTTAAGTCAGTACGGATTCGTCACTGTTAACAACTTCTACTACGATCCGTTTAACGGAAAGTACGATTCAACCACTCTTTACGGTCCCAGCGGCTGCTACGCCCTGGCGCAGAACCTCGACGCCTCGGGCACTACCTATACGGGCGCGCTCCTGGGCAGCTTCTCGGGCACCCTTGCAGGTCTCGGCCATACCATCAGCAACCTGACCATAAACGCGCCGTCAGCATCAAATGTGGGCCTGGTAGGCGACGTGCCCACGGACGCAACGCCCACCTTCCGCGACTTCGGGATCGTGAACGCAAATATTACCGGCGGCAGCTCTGTCGGGATATTGCTCGGTTTTTCAGAAAACACCACCACCATGGACCCAACAACGGCGTACCCCGTAACGGTGAAGAACGTCTATACTACCGGAACGGTGCAAGGGGTGGACGATGTCGGCGGTCTGATAGGACGCGCGTACGATGCGGTTATTTCCAACACCTATTCCTCCGCCACGGTAACCGCTTCCGGCAGCACTGCGGGCGGTCTTTTAGGCGACGCCATAGGCGCCGTTACGATAACGAGATCCGACGCCACGGGCAGCGTAACGGGCGCCGGAATGGTAGGGGGGCTGATAGGTTACGCCGGGGCCGGGAATGACTCGTTTCTAACTATAAACCTATCCTACGCCAAGGGCACTGTGACGAGCAGCGGCGACTACGCGGGCGGCCTGGGCGGGTTTATAACTCCATTTAACGCGGGCAGCAGCATCTCCAATTCATTCGCCACGGGGAACGTGACGTCAAGCGGAAGCTACGTAGGCGGCCTCCTTGGAACTGTGATGTTCGGCAATCTAAATATCTCTAATTCTTACGCCACGGGGAACGTGACGGACACCGGAAGCGGCGCCGAGCTCATAGGCGGCTTGGTCGGCTTTCTCGCATACGCCTCGGTCACCGACAGCTTTGCAACGGGCAATGTCACGGCACCCGCGGACAGCAGCAATGTCGGCGGGCTGATCGGTGCAGTTTTCACCGCCTTGGGCGTAACCGCTACCATCAGCAACAACTACGCCACGGGCAACGTGACGGGCGGCACCAACGTGGGTGGCCTGGTAGGAGGCGCCGGCCAGGGCTATCCCAACGGCCTTCTCTACATCCAGAATTCCTCTTCCTACGGCAAGGTGACGGGGGTCAGCTATGTGGGCGGCATCCTCGGCCAGGACTCAGAGGGTGAGGGCTACACATTCCTTATCGGCGATAAATCCTACGGCAACGTCGCCGGCACGGGCAACTACGTGGGCGGCATAGCCGGCTTCGCCTCCAGCATAACCGACTCGACGGCCTATGGTACCGTAACGGGAACGAATTACGTGGGCGGCATAGCCGGCGGGGCCTATATAGTAAACGACTCTTACTACGCAGGGAACTCGGTGACGGGCACAGGTTACTACGTGGGCAATCAGGCCGGGAACGTCACCACATCGGCGAGCGGCAACCACGATCTGCCCGACGACCTGAGAATAGCGGCGGCCGAGGCGTTTGCGGCGCAACAGCAGGCAATCTGGGAATCGACCGTGGAGCAAATCGAAGACCAATCATCCTTCAGCGGCCAGGGAAGCTACACCAAGGGCAATGAGTCCCAGCAGCAGGTAAACGCCTTTACGCCGGTCAGCACCGGGGGATACCAGGCTTCTATAGACGGCAATATCGTTTTCTCCGATGCAGGCGCCTACTCCGCCAGCGTGAAGTCCATCTCAGCCGACGGCGTCCAGTACGACCTGGAGGACAGCGACCAAGGCGGGCCAAACCAATAGAGGGGCGGGCGCAACGCCGCCTTGAAAGGGTGAAGATATGCAAGCAGGAAGAGCACTTTTCATTGTACTGATTATGGTTTCTCTCGGGGCGCCTCCGGCTCTGGCGCAGAAAGCCGCTCCCGTTGTGGCGCATCAAACCGCTCCCAAGCCGGCCGCGGCCGAGAAGAAGCCCGGGGTGGCGGCGGTAGTAAACGGCTCGGAGATCAACCTTGATACTTTTACCGTGGAGCTGTACCGGGCGGAGCGCTCGGTCCTTAACGCAGGCAGGCCGCTCTCGGCCCCTCAGGTCACCCGTCTCCGGTCAGAGGTGCTGGAAGCTTTGGTCAGACAGGAGCTTCTCTACCAGGAAGCCAGGAAGGCCGTCCGGGTTACCGACACCGAGATCGCGGGCGAGCTTGAGAAGCTGAAGGACCAGTTCCAGAACACGTCCGACTTCACAAGGCTCACTCCCGTACTGCGCGTGCAGGTGGAACGGGCCCTCGCTATCCGCAAATACATAGACAGCGCCTACGTCTCCAAAGTGACCGTGGCGGACGCGGAGATCAGGTCCTATTACGACGCCCACCGGGACGGCTTCCGCCAGCCCGAGCAGGTAAAAGCAAGCTACATATTCATCAAGATCGACCCTCAGTGGAACGAGGTCAAAAAGGCGGAAGCAAAAAGGAAGATGGAGGACGTCAGGAGCAAGGCCCTCGGCGGGCAGGACTTCGCAACGCTTGCCCGGACGTATTCCGAAGACCCCACGGCCCCCCGGGGCGGGGACATAGGCTATGTCCGCCAGGGGCAACTGCTGAAGCCCGTCGAGGAGGCGCTCTTCGCCCTCAAGCCCGGAGAAGTGAGCGACATAGTGGAGAGCAGGGTGGGCTATAACCTCGTCAAGGCGGTAGAGCGCAAGCCCGAAACCACCGTGCCATTCGAGGACGTGAAGGACCAGTTGCGCACGGCCCTCCGGCAGGAAAAGGGGCGGCAGGAAGCGGACGCCTATATCGCCAAGGTGCGGGAGAAGGCCGCTGTGGAAACATTCCTGCCTGCGGAGGAATAGGCCCCGAGGGAGGCTTAGAGTTGTTCGCGCTACGGGAGCAAATAAATAACCGGGCGCGCCCGGCAGTTTTCAACCGGCGGCGAGCACGTTCCAACTTAGCGGCGCCAGCCGCCGCCGACAAGACAAAAACCAAACAAGGGGAAGGATAAGATGGCAAATCTCTATAGGCTCATCACGGCGGCAGCCATGCTCGCACTGTTTATCTCCGCGCTCATCATCACCACCCCTACCGCTTTCGCCCAGATTCCCGGCGCAAATATAGGCGGCGCGGTGAAAGGGGCGGAAACCCCGCCGAGCGAGGCCAGGCCCGTGCCGAAAAGCCCGGAAACCCCGGTCATCATCCAGCAAGAGGAGAAACCCTTGACCCTGCCTGAAGGCCGGAAGCTCCTTGTCAAGGATTTCAAGATCGAAGGCGCCCTGAAGCGCGACGGGACCAAACTGTCGGCCCTTCTGGCCCCATACAAAGGCAAGGAGCTGACCATGGCGGAGATTAACCAGGCCGCCGACAAGGTCACGCTCTTCTACCGGGACAAGGGATACCTGGTGGCAAAAGCCTACGTGCCGAAGCAGGACGCGAGCGGCGGCACGCTGGTGATTAAGGTAGTCCTGGGCAAATACGGCAAATTCTCGCTTAAGAACAACTCCCACGTAAAGGATTCCATCGTCCAGGGGGTCTTCGACAGGACGAAGAAGACCTCCGAGGACGTGACAAGGGACAGCCTGGAGCGCTCCATGCTGCTCGTCAGGGACATGCCGGGCGCCAAAATGCCGACCGTCACCGTTGCGCCGGGCGCGGCGCCGGGGACCTCCGACTTCGACGTGTCGGTGGACCCCGCCCAGCGATTCAACGGCTATGCGATGCTGGACAACCAGGGCTCGCGCTATACGGGTAAGAACAGGGCCTACGCAGGGTTTGACACGAACTCCCCCTTCGGCATAGCAGACAAGCTCTCCTTGAGCGCCATGACGACCAACGGGAACGACCTCGAGAACGGCCGGGCCGCCTACTCCCTCCCTCTCGGCTATAGCGGCCTGCGCTTCGAGCTCGCAGCGGCCCGAACCAAATACAGCCTGGGCGGCATATATACGCCCCTGTCCGCGACGGGGTCGGCCAACATCTATGAAGGCACCCTCTCCTATCCACTCAAAAGGACCCGCAGCGAAAGCATAGACGTATCCCTGAACTTCGCCTACAAGCAACTGCGGGACAACCTCTCGGCAGTGCAGTCGACAAACCCCAGGGGCGACTCCGTTGTGACCCTGGCCGTGCAGAGGGGGACATACGGCACGCTCTTCGGCCGCGACCTTTTTACCACCCTGACTGGCAGCGTCGCCGCCGGCTCGATCGACATACAGGACCCGACCCAGAAGGCGATGAACCAGGCCGGGGCGAATACCGGAGGGAGCTTCTGGAAAGTGAACGCCGGCTTCTTCGGCAACCTGACGCTCAACACGAACTGGTCCTTGAGGAGCTCGCTAAAGGTGCAAAAGGCGCTGACGGACACCAACCTGGACGTGATCGAGCAGATGTTCATATCGGGCACGACGGGCGTAAAGTCGTATACCGAGCTGATCGGCGGCGACAATGGCTACGTGGCGAACATGGAATGCAGGTACAACCTCCCGTCTTTTTCTTCCATGAAGCACGCCCTGGGCCTGTTTGCCGACAACGGCTGGGTCTACGCCCAGCAGGGCAGCTATACCACCCTGCGCACCAAAACCATGCTGAGCGATCTGGGCGTGGGGTACTACATCAACTTCAGGCAGGCCTTCGGGAGCTTACAGGTGGCCCAACCGATAGGGCAGACACACAACAACATCGAGAGCAACCCCGGCACCCGCATCCTGATGCAGGTCGGCGCGTCGTTCTAGACGCGCTCGACCTTGAAAGGAATGTAATATGACCGCGAAATGGCTGTCGGGATTAGTCGATTACGGGGTCATCGGCCTTCTGGCGGCCCTGAGCGTCGTGGTGGTGGCCGTGGCCCTGGAGCGTTACGCCCTTTATCGTAAGTTCAATATCAAGTCGTATAGGGACATCAAGTCCCTGGAGCTTGTGCTGACCGCGAAACTCTCCGTCATCGCCTCGGTGGGCAGCAATGCGCCCTACCTGGGGCTCCTGGGCACCGTGCTGGGGATCATGCTCACCTTCTACAACATGGGGCAGGACGCGGCGATGGACACGGGCAGGATCATGACGGGCCTGGCCCTTGCGCTCAAATCGACGGCCGTCGGGCTTGTGGTGGCGATCGCAGCCGTCGTGATTTACAACGCCCTCCTACGGAAGGTCAGGGTACTCATGCTGGAATGGGAGGTCGCTAATGGACGAAAAACCCTTTGAGACCATGAACGTCATCCCCTTTGTGGATATCATGCTGGTGCTTCTGACCATCGTGCTGACCACCTCCAGCTTTATCGCCGCCGGGAGGATACCGGTTAACCTACCGCAGGCCTCCAAGAGCGTAACCGAGGCGGAGAAGGCGGCGATCGTCGAGCTGACCGCAGGGGGGGACATCTATCTCAACAACAGGGCGGTCACCCTGGAATCCCTCAAGACTTTGCTTGTGCCCCTCGGCAAGGATACGGGCTTCATCATCAGGGCCGATAGGAACATCACCTTGCAGCGTTTCATCGACGTGGCCGACCTGTTGAAACAAATGAGCTTTACGAAAGTCGCCGTGCAGACTAAAAGCCGCAGCTAGTGCCCCTGCCGAAGAGGATACTTCAATGCTGCATCATCGGGGAAGAATGGGTTTCTGCGGCTGGCTGGCGGTCTCGCTGGCCCTGCACGCTATTTTCATCCTGCCGTTCTTTTTCGCAGGCGTTCACTGGCAGGAGCAGCGGAAGCACAAGAGGCTCACGATTGAGCTTTTCGGCATGGTGTCGAACAGGCAGGTGGAAGAGAAGAAGAAGGGGGCCGCACCCGTCCAACCGGAAAAGAAGGTGGTGCGGCCGAACATCGTAAGGCAGGAAAGGAAGCCCGCCCCTAAAGAGCAGCCGAAGCCCGCGCCCGCGGCGGACAACCCCGCCGTAGCGGAGAAAACGGAGGAAAAACAGAATGCCTCCGGGCAGCAAGGGATTGCTGTTTTTGTGCCCGCAGCCTCCGGTGCGGGGCGGGATAATGCAGACCAAAGGCAGCAATCCATCAGGTACGGGGAACGGGATTCGGAGCGGGATGCGATCAGGGAGTACCTCGCCAGGGTGGCGAAAAAGGTCAACGCCAATGTCGTTTACCCGGCGGAAGTAAAGAAAGACGGGGTGGAGGGCATAGCGACGATCAGCTTCACCATCGCGCCGTCGGGGGCCATCAAGGCGGACTCCCTTCGCCTGCAAAAGAGCAGCGGCCACGCGGCCCTGGATGCGAGCGCCCTGAAGTCGGCCCTTGCCGGCGCGCCCTTCGAGCGCCCGCCGAGGGAGATCACCCCTTCCATAGACGTGCGGTTCACGTCCTCGACGGCGCGGTCCCGGACAAATCGGGCTTTCACACGCTGAAACGCGCTCATTCATCTGTCGATGCATAACAATTCGCTTGACAACCCCTCGCGCCACCGGATATCTTGAAGGGGTAAGCTAAATTCATGGGGGTAGGTTATGGGGAAAGCTGTCGTAAGCTTTATCTACGCTCTAAGCAGGTTTATGCAGGTCATAGCGGGGATCGCACTGGTCTTCATGATGACCCTCACCACGTGCGATGTCCTCCTGCGCATTTTTTCGAAACCGATCATCGGCACGTATGAGATGGTGGCCTTCACCGGGGGGGTGGTGATAGGCTTCTCCCTGCCCATCACGTCTTTCGTCAGGGGTCAGATCTTCGTCGATTTCTTTTACCAGAAGTTCCCGCAGTTCTGGCAGAACGTATTCAATGTGGTGACGCGCCTGATGGTGATGGTCCTTTTCCTGTTCATCGGCTGGAACCTCATGATACTTGCGTCGGACATGGTCAGATCCGGCGAGGTCTCCCTGACCCTGCAACTGCCTTTCTACCCGGTTGCATACGGTATAGGCATTGCGTGTTTCGTGCAATGCCTCGTGATTGTGGGCGACCTGATAAAGATCGCGGGAGGCCAATATGAATGAGATAACCGTCGGACTGGTCGACCTCGCGATCCTCCTGATCCTTTTCCTCACGGGCATCGAGCTGGGCTTCGCCATGGCCATCATGGGCTTCGTGGGCTTCGCCTACCTCGTCTCCTCGTCGGCAGCTTTCAACCTCCTGGCCAAGGACACCTTCGATACCTTCGCGAGTTACGGGTTTACGGTGATCCCCCTGTTCATCTTCATGGGGCAGATCGCCTTCAACGCGGGCATAGCGAAGAAGCTCTTCGATTCCGCCCATAAGTTCATGGGCCATATACCAGGCGGGCTGGCGATAGCTACAGTTGCCGGGGCGACCGTCTTCAAGGCCATCTGCGGCTCATCGCCCGCGACCGCCGCCACGTTCGCCTCCGTGGCCGTCCCCGAGATGGAGCGCTTCGGGTACGCCCGGAAGCTCTCGACAGGCATCGTCGCCACCGTCGGCACGCTGGGCATACTCATACCGCCTTCCGTCACGCTGATCGTCTTCGGCGTCATAACGGAGCAGTCGATCGGCAGGCTCTTCATGGCAGGCCTCGTCCCCGGACTTCTGATCGCCCTCTTCTTCGTCTTCATCATCGTCGGCTGGTCGAAAATGAACCCGGCCATTGCACCGAGGAGCCCGAAATTTGCCTGGAACGAGCGCGTCAAGTCCCTCCCGGCCGTCATGTGGCCGGTTATCATCTTCCTCGTTGTGATAGGTGGACTCCTGAAAGGCTTTTTCACGCCGACGGAAGCAGGCAGCGTCGGTACCGCCGCAGTGCTCGTCCTCTGCCTCGCCCAAAGGTCGCTAAGCTGGAAAAACTTCATTAAGGCTGTCGATGAGTCCCTCCGCACGGCATGCATGGTCATCATGCTCATCGCAGGCTCGGCCATCCTCGGCCACTTCATCGCGGTGACGAACATTCCGTCGCTGGCGGCAGACTGGATCGGCGGCCTGCCCCTCCACCGCTATATCGTCATGGTCATCATCGCGATCTTCTATTTACTGGGCGGCTCCTTCATCGACGACCTCGCCTTCATGATCCTTGCGACGCCCATCTTCTACCCGGCCATCATCAAGCTGGGCTTCGACCCCATGTGGTTCGGCATCATGATAGCGATCACCGTCATGGTGGGCGTAGTGATACCCCCGGTTGCGATCAACGTCTTCGTCGTCAAGAACATCACGAAAACGCCATTCAGCGTCATTTACGCAGGGGTTTATCCTTTCCTGCTCTCCCTGGCGTTCATGGGCGTGCTGCTCTTCATATTCCCGTCATTAGCGACGTGGCTGCCGAACCTGCTGTACCAGAAGTAAGGTTGTAAGACATCCGCCGGAAATAACCGGCCCCCGGACAAGAAGCATCAGGTCTTGTCCGGGGCCGGCCGCTCACTAAATGACCCTGCTGGAAGCGGCAGGTCATTTAGGACTTATCCGTAAATAGCTACAACCTTTCTCCAGCAAATAATCGCAGCCGCGAGATGAACAAGAGCTTCGTAGCTCTAGGACAGCTTCTCATATCTGACCAGAAGCTTACGAAACCTGTTAAACCAGGAGTGCGCCGCCTCCACAACCCAACGCCGGTTTTTCAGCGGACGCCCCCGTTTGCGCTTCTTTCGTGCAACCCTCGGGGTATATCCACGGGCGCGGATTTGCTCGCGAACCACTTCGCCGTCATATCCCTTATCCGCATACAAGTATCGTTGTTTTTTGGGAGGGGCGATGACGATAGCATCAAGCACTGCGGTGAGTTGGCTGACATCATGTCGATTGGCCCCGGTAACGATCAGCGACAGCGGGACGCCACGCCCGTCCACCAACAGGTGTCGCTTGCTTCCTTTTTTTCCCCCTGTCCGTCGGGTTCGGACCGGCTGCCTCTTGCGCCAGAAGCGCTTTGATTATGGCCCCATCCATGCTCTGCCACTTCCAGGCGATCCCCTCCATATCATCGTACTCGGCGAGACCAGCACGCCAGAGGGCAACGAAGAGACCTCCCTTGAGCCATTGCCGGAAGTACTTGTGTATCGAGCTTGCACTTCCGAACCGTTCCCTGGGCAGTGACTTCCACTGGCATCCAGTTCTCAGCACAAAGACGATGCCTTCGAATACGCGCCGCTCTAACATAGGTTTACGGCCACCGCCGGGCTTCCTCCGGAATGCCTTGTCATGTTCTCGCTCTCGCTTCGGAATGAAAGGCGCTACACGTTTCCAGAACTCGTCCGATACTTCCCATGAGCGGATCTTTGCCATACCCACCTCCATTGGCAAAGTGTAGTATGGCTGCGACTTTAAATCAAGTTAATTACGGATAAGCTCT
>Ga0326727_10017694_pt1 | contig 14720 bp, 12 predicted proteins | sample MB2enrmetagenome_FD_207643 | JGI IMG/M metagenome (GOLD analysis project Ga0326727, IMG submission 207643) | Lab enriched peat soil microbial communities from McLean, Ithaca, NY, United States - MB29MY | ecosystem: Environmental > Terrestrial > Soil > Wetlands > Peat | place: USA: New York... | reverse complement strand
TTCTTGCCCGCCGTCGTCTGTGCCCAGGGGCCTTGCGGGTGGGCATCCAGCGCGACAGACATTTTCGGAAGGGTAAGCCCGGAGAAAGTCGATCGTCTGGTGGACAACCAAAACTGTCTTAACGACAACCTGGGTAAGCTAGAGGACAAACTTGACAACCTGACGAAGCTAAAGGATAAGGTTGAGTTCCTTGATACCCTAGTGAGATCGGACGCCGGCGATACCACGGCCCTATTGGACGAACTTCGTCAAACCAAAGACGATCTCCAGACCGCCGAAACAAAGATTGAAACCCTGGAAAACCGTCTTACGACAGCGGAAGATGAGATACAAGAGCTAAAGTTCGACTCCCGGATACCGCCTCATCCGGCGAACAGAAAGGCTGCCGTTAACAAGTCCTCCGGTTTTATCCCCGAAACTCCTGCCACGACGCCCCACCCGGCGAGCAAGAAGCCTGACGCTACCAAGCCAAAGGCTCCGGCCAGCAAGCCTACTTCCGGGTTCGTCCCCGACTTTCCCCCAATGAGTTCGGCTAGTAAGCCAAAGGCTCCGGATAACAATCCGACGCCCGTAGTAAAAGAGGGTGCACACTGAAGCGAGCGGAGGGGGAGCTGTGACCTCGGCTAGGCCAGTTCGATTCCGGCGATTTCGGCTTCGAGGCCGCCGTACTCGGGGTGCTGGTTTTCGCGGATGCGATAGGCGAGGTCGATGAGGCTTCCCTGCGCGAGCGAGAGCGCGGCGGCGCGGGCTGCCTGGTCCCAGCCGATGGCGCGCAATGCGCCGCTGGCGCCGGGCCGCGGCCGCGGCTGAACGGAATCCTGCGCCAATTCCAAACGCAGATGACGCTCTTTCATCACGCGCGGCGGGCTGAGCACGCGCGCTCTGCGTGCGACAAAGACCGGCTCGGGGTTGCCGTGGCCGAAAGGCTCGAGCTTGCGCAACCAGCCAACAAGCACGGGCGTGATGCGGTCCAGCGGCAACTCGGCGTGGATGCGGAGCAACTGCTCAGGCTCGCGGGCGGCCAGATGCTCGTCGGCGTAGAGGCGGAGGCGGCGCTTCAGTTCGGGCAGAACAGCGGCGGGCAGTGCAAAGCCGACGGCGAAGGCGTGGCCGCCGAAGCGAGTGAAAAGATCGGCGCAACTTTCGATGGCGTTGAGCAGTTGGAAGCCGTCGACCGAGCGGCCAGAGCCATAAGCGACGCCGTCTTCGACGCTCACTACGATGGCCGGTTTGGCGGTACGCTCGACGACACGCGAGGCGAGAATGCCGATGACTCCGCGGTGCCATCCATCGCCGTCGATAACCAGCAGGCGGTCGGCGGCCAGTTCTGCTCCTGATGCGGAATCGTCCCCGAGCATTACGTCGATGGCGGTGAGAGCAGTGGCTTCAGTCTCGCGGCGCTCGCGATTTAGGCGTTCCAGTTTGGCGGCGAGATCGGCTGCGCGGGCCGCGTCGTGGGTGGTGAAAAGTTCGACGACTTCGGAGGCCACATCCATGCGTCCGGCGGCGTTGATGCGCGGGGCAAGGCGGAAGGCCACATCGAATGCGGAGATTGGCTTGGCGGCCGGGTCGAGGGCAGCGGCTGCGAAGAGGGCGCGCAAGCCGGCTCCGGCGGGGCGGCGCAACTCGCGCAGTCCCAACGCCGCGATGACGCGGTTCTCGCCTTTCAGCGGCACGGCGTCGGCGATGGTGGCGATGGCGGCCATTTTCAAGAAACTCGGCAGCGATTTTTCGCGGGCGCGTGCAGGGTCGCGACGCTCAAGAATCGCCTGCGCCAGCTTCATCGCAATGGCGGCGCCGCAGAGGAACTTTTCCGGGTAAGCGCAGGCGGGCTGGTTGGGATTGAGAATGGCAAGCGCCGGGGGCACGTCATCTCCGGCAGCCAGCAGGTGATGGTCGGTGATGATGAGGTCCAGGCCCAGGCGGCGTGCAGTTTCGGCCTCGGCAAAGGCTCTCATGCCGGTGTCGACTGTAATGACGAGCCGCGCGCCTTCGGCATAAGCCGCTTCAAGCACGCTCGATTGCAGGCCGTAGCCTTCGAGCAGGCGGTGGGGCACATGAAAACGCGCGATTCCGCCCAGCATCTCGATCGCCGTCTTGAGCAGGACGACAGCGGTGGTGCCGTCCACGTCGTAGTCGCCGTAAAGCAACACCGGCTCACGGGCGGCGATGGCTCGCTCCAGCCGCGCGACAGCCGCGTCCATACCCAGCATGAAGAAGGGATCGTTTAGCTGGGTAATCTCAGGATTGAGAAAGGCGAAGGCTTCAGAAGGCTGAGTGACGCCGCGCGCCGCAAGCAACTCGGCCAGTACCTGCGGCAGGCGGGCGGATTTGGCCAGCGCGGAGGCCTCGTCCGGATGCGGTTCGGTGAAGGTCCAGCGCTGGCGAAGAAGCTTCCTCGGCGAACTTTGCCTCGGAAGCTGCTCGTTGACTTCAACGCCCAGCGCGCCCACCGCGGCTACTCGTCCTCGTCTTCGTGATCGTGTTCGTGGTCGCCGATGACGATCTCCTGGAAGGTCTCGATGTCTTCGAGAAGCGCCTGGAAGCGCTCATACCACTCGGTAGTGGTCTCGTGCAGAAAGACCAGGCCCTGATAGACAAAGCCCAGTTGGATGTATCCGAGATTTCCTGCGTACTTGCGCAGCCATTGCGCCTCGACCAGCTCGGTGGCTTCTTCGTCGGGGAAGTTCATCTCGCCGGCTTCCTCGATCAGCGCGTCCAGTTCTTCGGCCTCCAGCGTCATCTCACTGAAGGTGACGAAGGGAGCGCCAACGAGCTTGGCCATCTCGACAAAGTCTTTCCAAGCATCGGGGTTTTCCTGGCCCTCCCAAACAATGGAGGGGATGTCCTCGGTGACGTAACCGGGCAGGCGTTTGAGTCCATGGCCTTCAATGAAGGCCACCATGTCGTCTTTCAGCGGGAGGAGGTTATCTGTGTTCATAGTCAAGATATATTTTCGCAGACGCGGGCGGGGTGCGCTGTGCAAGCCAAGAAAACCTCACGAGGATGGAGGGAGAGACGATAATCTGGAGGCATACCGGAATCAGGAGGAGTCCAGCCTTGCCCGTATTTGAGCGCCACGTATTTGTATGTCACAACGTACGGCCCGAGGGTGCGCCGCGGCCCTCCTGCATACGCGACGGCAAGAGCGATCTTCATGCCCAGTTGCAAACACTAGTCAAGGCAGCCGGGCTGAGCGGCCGAGTGCGCATCAACAAATCCGGCTGCCTGGACCAGTGCGAGCACGGACCTACTGTGGTGGTTTATCCCGAAGCCGTTTGGTACGGCAACGTGCGGCCCGAGGACGCGGCGGAGATTGTGGCCGAGCACCTGGTTGGCGGTCGACCGGTGGAGCGGCTGCGCATTGCGGACGAATGCCTTAACAGCAAAAGCTGTGCGCACTGCGCGTAACTCCTGGCCTTGACGCTCTGCGGATTGAAGATTGTTTCCCTGATGGCAGCGCGATCAAGTGCGCGAGGTGTATGCTTCTCTTGCCTGAACCAGGCGAAAAAATTGAACGTCGGGGCGTCAAGCGCCTCGAAAGGAGCCTCCCCAAAATGAAACAAGCTAGCGTAATCAGCGCAACAGTTTTGTCCTTGCTATTCGGAGCCGCGGCGATTGCCAATGCACAGCACGATGAGCAGAAGAACGCTCAGAATCAATCGAGGCCGACGCCGCAAGCGCAACAGGCCCGGCCAGCACAGCAGGCACAACAAGCACGGCCCGCACAGCAGACGCAACAGGCGCGGCCAGCGCAGCAGTCGCGGCCAGCGCAGCAAACGTATCAGCAGCAGCCTTCCAGACCCGCGCAAAATCAATCAAGGCCGCAGCAGACTTATGGCGGTGCATATCACGGCGGCGTACAGCCGAACGGCCCAATGTACGGCGGCGTACACCACAGCGGCGTTCCGCAACATCAGGAGCAGGTACACAACGGCTTTAATCAGTCGCGCGCCGGATCGTGGAAAGACGAACATCAAAGCTGGGGCCAGCGCGGCGGCTATAACGGCTACCGGATTCCAGACGCACGCTTCAGGCTTTATTTCGGCCGGGATCACTTCTTCCGCATCACCGGTCTTCCTCTGGTATTCGTAGGCGGACAACCTCGCTTCCAGTACGACGGCTATTGGGTTACGATCGTAGATCCGTGGCCGGAATCGTGGGGCCCAAATTGGTATGAGACCGACGATGTGTACCTGGACAACACCGGCGACGGGTACTATCTGTATGACCGCAATTACCCGGATTATCCCATCGCCGTTACCGTTTCGTTTTAGCTGGCGGTGAGGTTTGCTCCCTGAGCAGGCCCAGGGGCAGCGCGGCGCCGGGAAGGCCCAAGCCGGCTTGTTCCTGCCACCCAGAAACAGCGTTAAATGCAGGACGGATGGAGATCAGGCTCACCAGATTTTCTGGTGGGCCTGATCTTTGCGTCTGCAGTAGATGTATTTTGGCAAGTCGCGAACAATAGAGCCTGATAGATAGAGGATCTCGACGAGCTTGCACGGCCTGGCGTCAGGACGGTCCGATTCAGCTAACTTTCGTAACTCGTTCTCCCTCATGCTTCACCCAAGCGCGCCGATAACCGCGGCATGGAGGATCACCATGGCGCGTGTTTACACTTCGCTGCTGCTTTGCTTTGCATTGCTCGCGGTGCAGAATGGATTGGCCGCCAGCGTTCTGCGGGACCGCAGCCCATTGACGACTGTAAGCGGGGTCTACTCGGTCACCTTCCATCTGAACATTGCTTCGAAGTTGCCTGCGGGGAGCACAATCACCTGCCGGGCGCGGATTGCGCCAGATCAGGCAGGGCTGAACCTGATCAATTCGCAGCCTGCCGCCTTTCCTGTTGCAGCCGCGGGGCTGGCCACGGTGACCGGCTCGACAGCCACCTGCGTGGCGGAGATTCCGTTTTCCTGGACAGTGGAGAATGCGCGCGGCGCGGTTTTGTTGAGCTACGAAATCGGCGCGGCGAGCTACGCGGGGTCGGCCCCGATGGTGCTTGCCGGCAGTGCGCGGCAGAGCGCCGGCGCGGCGTTTCCGGCCGCGGGCGGCAGCGCGAATCTCGATGTGAGCCTCACTTTTTGAGCGCGGTTCCCGAGCGCGTTGCGGTGCCGGGTGTACAGGATGCGGTCCCATACGATATTCTGGGAACTAATCCATGATCTTTTCGCGCGATTACATCGGGTATCTCGCCCGCCGGACTGTCAAACACCTCGTCGATGCCAAGATGATCACCACCACAGACTTGAAGGCGACCGAGGCGCGTGTCAACGAGGCGATGGTCGAAGAATTGTCTCTGGAAGACCGCATCAACGAGGAGGTGCGCGTGATTCTCGACGCGTATTCCGAGGAGATGCGCAAGTCGGGCGCGCAATACGCCGAGATGTTCAAAAAAGTGAAGACCGAGCTGACCAAGAAATACAAGGCGGTGCTATGAGGATCAGCCCCGACAAGCTCAACAAACTGGCCCACACCGTGGCCGACACCCTGGCCGAGATCGATGAGGTCGGGTTCCTGGAAGATCGCAATACCATTCGCCAGGAGGCGCGCAAAGCGCTGACTGCCCTGCTCACCCAGGAGGCTGCGATCGACACTGCGGCCCGGACAAAGATCGCCAACCAGCGCAAGATCATTATGGAAGGCTCGCAGGAGTGGGAGATCCTCTACCGCAAGTACTACAACGACGAAGTGCGCAAACTGGGCATCTGAAGCAGCGCGCGGGCCCGGATCGTCTTTGGCAGCAGCCTGTATTTTTGTTAAAGTAAACAAGTGGCCGGCAGCGGCCGTTCTCGATAATTTTGTGGCAAGTGTGTGGCGCTATCGTCTAGGGGTTAGGACGTGAGATTCTCAATCTTAAAACCCGGGTTCGATTCCCGGTAGCGCTACCAAGTATCTTTCAGGTTATTTATTCGTAAGCACTTCCAAATTATCCCTCGCCAATTGAACTACACTGCCGCAGATTCTCCGGCGGGTTGGTCGATTCTACTGAGACAGGGATGAAGGGCGCAAAAATCCTGGCGTTCTCGAATATCTATATGCTCAGAATCTCACTCCATCCTTACACTATCCGTGAAAAGGCTTCAGGCGAGAATGCAGGCGACATTATGAGCCTCAAGAACGCGTTGAAAGTCCCATGGAAGTTCTTTGTCGGAGATGACTTGGTGGATCTCGTTCAGGCTGGCCACGCGAATCAACGCATCGCGTCCAAACTTCGTGTGATCGGCCACGATGACCACTTTGCGCACCGCTTTGATCATGGCCCGCAGGGATTCGGCGATAAGGCTGTTGCAGTCGCTGACGCCAGCCTCCGTGATGCCGCGGATGCCCATGATCAGGATGTCCGCCGAGAGGGTGTGCAGCATTCTTTCGCAGATCGGGCCGAGTTGCACGCCCAACCGCGGATATAGATAGCCGCCGGTGAGGATGACCTCCGCCCGTTTGCTGTCCCAGAAGGCCTGAGCCACCGGGATGGAGTTGGTCACGATCTGGATTGGTCGTTCCTTGAGGTAGCAGGCGGCCTCGACTACCGTCGAACCGCCGCCTAGAATCACTGTCTGGCCGTTTTCGACCAGCGCAGCGGCCGCTTTGCCAATGCGGGTTTTCTCTTCATGACAACTGACGGAAAGACGGCTGAAGTCCATGATGTCGTCGCGGGTCTGCAACGAGATGGCCCCACCGTGGACCCTGCGCAGGACGGCCTCCCGCTCCAGTTCGATCAGATCGCGGCGAATGCTGGACTTTGACGAACTGAACCGAGCGCATAGTTCCTCAATGCTCAAGAACTCCTGCTTAGCGAAGAGATCCCGAACCCCCAGGATGCGTTGAGCTTGCTTCATAAAGGCCATCATACGTCTTCATTCAAAAAGATTCCAATTTTGCTATATTATGAAGCATTGTGAACTATAGTGAATGTATTGTGCCAAATCAATCGCGTGAACCTGTCCAGAGTCCGAATCTGGCTCTGATTGAATCGATTGTGCGACGCGCGGTCCTGGAGTGCGCAGGGCAAAGCGCGCGTGACTGCACGGCGAGCGGCGAGCCACTTGAACTTTTCCATTCCCCCGCCGTGCTGGCGATCAAGAAAGAGATTGTGCGCACGGGCAGGAAGCTGTGGCAGCGGCAGTATGTCGACGGCAACGGAGGAAACATCTCGGCGCGCGTCTCGGATAAGTATGTGGTCTGCTCGCCTACTCTGCTGAGCAAAGGCGACCTACAGGTGGAGGATCTCGTGCTGGTCGATCTGGAGAACCAGCGCATCTGCGGGCATCTTCCTCAGACCAGCGAGTTGCTGCTGCACCTGGAGATATATAAGACTGTGCCGCAAGCCAAGGCGGTGATCCACTGTCATCCGCCGTATGCCACGGCACATGCGGTCGCCGGAGTTGTTCCGATGGGCAACCTGGTGCCCGAGCAAGAGGTTTTTGTCGGTCCCCTGGCGCTCTCGCCGTACGAGACGCCGGGCACGCCGGAGTTTGCGCACACGGTTCACTCGCTGGCCAAGGACCACAACACCATCCTTCTGGCTAACCATGGAGTGGTCTGCTGGGCAGATACGGTAACCCACGCGGAGTGGTACGTCGAAATCGTCGATACCTACTGCAAAACCATTCTGATTGCCACGCAACTGCGGCCTGAGCTCAAGGAGATTTCTCCCCGCAAGATCGCCGACCTGCTGGCGATCAAGCAGAAGCTGGGAATGAGTCTGCCGGACCCGCGGATTGCCAAAGATACGGCGGCAGAGCCGAAAGCGGCCCCTGAAGCGGCCATCGATGCCTACGCCGGCGAGGCCTCTCGGGCGCAATTTCCCTTGAGCGGCGGCCTGGACGCCGCCGAAATGGATCAACTGGTCAGCCGTCTTACGGACGAGGTTGCGGCTTTCCTCGAAAAGAACAGATGACGCAGACGGCCAATTTCGTTGCCGTCGATCTTGGGGCATCCAGCGGGCGGATCATGCTGGGCCAGTGGAATGGCAAGGCGTTTTCCGTGCAGGAGCTGCATCGTTTTACCAATGGCGGGGTGCGCGCGGGCGACGGCTTCTACTGGGACATTCTGGGCATCTGGTCGCAGATAAAGGCGGGATTGACGAAGTACCATAGCCTTTGCCCGCAGCCGCCGCAGGGCATTGCCGTGGACGCATGGGGCGTGGACTTCGGTTTGCTGGATGACGCCGGACGCCTGATCGGAAATCCCCGGCACTATCGCGATCCCAGAACCGCCGGCATTCCGCAACTTGCATTTGAGACCGTTCCGGAGCGAGAGTGGTTCAGCGAAACCGGCGTCCATACGATGCCGATCAATACATTGTTTCAGCTTTACAGCATGGTTCTCGCCCATGATCCAGCACTTGTTTGGGCTGAAACGCTGCTGACGATTCCTGACCTATGCGCGTATTTTCTGTGCGGCGAAAAGACCGTGGAGTGGACCGAGGCAGCCACGACACAGATGTACTCGCCGCAGCGGAAGGACTGGGCGCGCGAGCTGTTGAGCGCTTTGGATGTGCCGGCTTCCATTCTGCCGGCGGTGACGCGGGCGGGCTCCGTGCTGTCGCCGCTGCGCGCGGACGTGGTTGAGGAATGCGGCCTCACGCAGTCGTTTCCGGCGATTGCGGTGGGCTCGCACGATACGGCGAGCGCCGTGGCGGCCATCCCCAATATGAACGAAGAGAGCGTTTTCTTGTCCAGCGGCACCTGGAGCCTGATGGGCGTGGAGGCGGCGGAACCGGATACGTCGGAGGAAGCGCTGCGGCTGGGCTTTACCAATGAAGGCGGCGCGGACGGAGCGGTGTTGCTGCTCAAGAACATCACCGGGCTTTGGATCGTGCAGGAGTGCTTGCGGCACTGGGCGAGCGAAGGCCGCAATATCACGTGGGACGAGTTGGCGTCGGCGGCTCGGGCCGCAAAGGCCTTTCAGTGCTTCATCGATCCCGATGCGGCCGGCTTTCAGGCACAGTGCGATATGCCGCGCGCGATTCGGGCATACTGCGCGGCGAGCGAACAAGCGGCGCCGGAGACCGTGGGCGAGATTGCGCGCTGCGCGTTTGAGAGCCTCAGCCTGAAATACCGTTCGGTGCTTGAGTCGCTGCGAAAGCTGACCGGGCGCGGCCTTGGCACGATCCGCGTGGTTGGCGGCGGAGGCCTGAACGCGGTCTTATGCCAGATGACGGCCGACGCGTGCGGCTGCCAGGTGGTGAGCGGTCCCTCCGAGGCCTCGGCTCTGGGCAATGTAATGCTGCAAGCGGTGGCGACCGGGCATCTGGACAATGTACGCTCGGGGCGCGCGGCCATTGCGGGGTCAGTGCAATGTTCGGTCTTCGATCCCCATCGATCCGATCGATGGGATGAGGCGTATGCGCGTTTCCGCTTGCTGGAAGCGAATGGAGTCGACCGTGTCGCAGAGTAATTTATGATGTGCCGGCGAGTGAAAGCCGGAGAATGTATGAAGGAGACAGCCCATGGCAGCATATGTTGTTCCCGTTTTAGAAGCGCAAACTCAGGTTGCAGCTAACGAAGTATTGCTGATCGCCAGCGGAGATCTTCGCTTATCGGCCAATCAGGTTTGTTGGCCCGCACAGTCGCAGATGGAAGCGAAATTGACCGAGGCTTTCAGGGCGGAAGGATTCACCTTGCGCCGCGCGCATCCCTACGATCCGAAGCTCCAGCACGGCTTCATCTCCAGCCAGCGCATGGGCATGGATGTCTTCATGCACATCCCTCCGGACGCGCCCATTGTCGTAGCCGAGGCAGTGTGGCAATACAGCAATCATGTTCTTGCCGGCTTGCTGAGCCATCGCGGACCGATCCTCACGGTGGCAAACTGGTCGGGCGAGTGGCCGGGACTGGTGGGGATGCTCAACCTGAACGGCTCCTTGTACAAGGCAGGCGCCAAGTTCAGCACACTGTGGAGCAAAGACTTCGACGACGAGTTCTTCCGCAAGGGTTTGCGGCAATGGCTGAAGGAGCACCGCGTCGATCACGATATGAGCCATGTGCGCGATTGCGTTCTGGCGGCCCTGCCGGAAGCCGAGCGGGAGTTGGGGCGTTCGCTGGCCAAGATCCTTCAGGCGCGCAAGGCAATCATGGGGATCTTCGACGAAGGCTGCATGGGCATGTATAACGCCATTATCGAGGACTACCTGCTGAATCCCTTGGGAGTTTACAAGGAACGGCTCAGCCAGTCCGCGCTGATCGCCGCCATGCGCGAAGTCTCCGATGAGGAGGCGCGGCCGATTCGCGAGTGGCTGGATGCGCGCGGAGTCACCTTCAAGACCGGCCCGAGCGAAGAGACGGACCTGACCGATGCGCAAATTCTCTTGCAGGCAAAGATGTACATCGCGGCGATGCGCATCGCCGACAGCTTCGGCTGCGACGCCATCGGCATTCAGTATCAGCAGGGATTGAAGGATATGGCGCCGGCCTCCGACCTTGTGGAAGGCTTGCTGAACAACGTGGAGCGCCCGCCCGTGTTCTCAGAGGACGGCAGGGAACTTTACGCGGGACAGCCGCTGCCGCACTTCAATGAAGTGGATGAATGCGTCGGGCTCGATTCGATTATCACCAATCGTGTGTGGACGGCAATGCAGCTCGATCCGGCGACCACGCTGCACGATGTTCGCTGGGGCGAGCACTACACGGGCCAGGGAATCGACGGCTTTGTGTGGCTCTTTCAGATTTCGGGCGCTGTGCCGGCCTCGCACATTCTCGGCGGATACGCTAAAGCGGTGAGCGAACGCCAGCCCCCGATGTATTTCCGGCTGGGCGGAGGCACGCTGAAAGGCGTTTGCAAGCCGGGCCCGGTGGTCTGGAGCCGCGTATTTGTGGAAGATGGCACGGTGCACGTGGACATAGGCCGCGCGACCGCGGTCGAACTGCCAGACGCGGAGACGGAGCGGCGCTGGCAGGCGACTACCCCGCAGTGGCCTATCATGCACGTGCTGCTCGACGGCGTCACGCGGGATCAATTCATGGCCAGGCATCACGCCAACCACGTGAATGTGGCCTACGCGCCCACGGCGGAGATTGCCGACCGGGCGCTGGCGGCCAAGGCCGCTATGTTTGCCGAGCTTGGCGTCCACGTACACCTCTGCGGCATTTGAGGCGGGCCGAAGGCAGGGAGGTTCTTATGAGCGCAATGCTCTAAGAGATATTCCGTTCTTCTTTTTGGAGGAAAATGCTGACTTCCGCACCTGGGACGCAGAAGCAAGCGGGAAATGCAGCGCGGCTCGTTCCGATTGGAATGGGTCTGCCGTTCGTTCTGGTCACGTCGTTATTTTTTCTCTGGGGCGTGCCCAACAACCTGAACGATGTGCTGATCCGGCAGTTCATGAAGTCGTTTGCCATCTCGCGCTTTCAGGCGGGACTGGTGCAGTCGGCGTTTTACCTGGGCTACTTTCTGCTGGCCACGCCGGCCGCGCTGCTGATGCGCAAATACGGCTACAAAGCAGGCTTCCTCGCCGGGCTGTGCCTGCTGGGCACAGGGACTCTGCTCTTCTGGCCGGCAGCCATTGCGGCGCGCTACTCCTTTTTTCTGTTTGCCCTGTTTGTCATCGCCAGCGGTCTCTCTTTTCTTGAGACCGCCGCAAATCCATTCATCGCGCAACTGGGAGATGGAGCGGGCGGCGCGCGGCGGCTGAATTTCTCCCAAGCATTCAATCCTCTGGGATCGATCCTCGGCGTTCTAGTGGGAACCATCTTCATCTTTTCAGGGGTGGAGCTGAACGAGGGGCAGATTGCGGCGATGCGGGCCGCGCATACCTATGAGGCATACCTTCGCCGCGAGACGCTGCGCGTGGTGGATCCCTATCTGGTGGTGGGCGCCGTCGCATTTCTTCTCGCTTTCCTGATCTGGCGCACGAAGTTTCCCGCAGTTGCCGGCGAAGAAAGCACGGCAGAGAGCAATCACGGCCGTTACCGCGATCTGCTGCGCTATCCGCACTTTCTGCTGGCCATTCTGGCGCAGTTTATGTATGTTGGCGCGCAGGTGGGCACATGGAGCTATTTCATCCAGTATGTGCAGGACTCGACTCATCAGCCGGAAAAAATGGCGGGGTACTTTCTCACCGGGACTCTGGCCGCATTCGGCGTAGGACGCTTTTCCTCTTCCGCACTGATGAAGTACGTGAAACCCAGCCGGTTGATGGGAATCTACAGCGCGATCAACATCGCGCTGGTTGCCGCGGGCATACTTCACCCAGGATGGACAGGGCTGTGGGCGATCTTTGCGACCAGCTTCTTCATGTCCGTGATGTACCCGACGATCTTCGCGCTGGGGATTGAGGGATTGGGAAGGAATACCAAGATCGGCGGATCGCTCATTGTGATGGCCATCGTCGGCGGCGCCGTGCTCACGCCGGCCATGGGGCTGCTGTCGCAGTATACGCACAGCATCGCCAAGGCGTATGCGATTCCGCTGGCCTGCTATTTCTTTGTCGCGTTCTATGCCTTTATCGGTTGCAAAATCGGACAAAAGAGCGGCGCGAGCCCGTCTGCCGCGGAGATTTGATGAAGCGCGATAGCTCGGATTTGCTCATGCCTCCAGGTGCAGATTCGAGACAGGGCGGGAGGACGGCTCCTTGCCAAAGCGCGGGTCCGGCTGGCGGCCGAGCTGGAGTATAAAGTGTCCTCCTTCGGCGACCTCGGCGTGGCTGAACCAGGAGTTCGGATGCTGCTTGCCATCGAACTCCACACTCTGGATATAGATGCTCTCGGGCGTTGTCCGCTTGGCCTCGAAGACTAGCTTCTTCCCTTCCGCTAGCGTGAGTGTCACCCGATCGAAGAGCGGTGTGCCGAAGACATAATGCGCGCTGACCGGATCGACAGCATAAAAGCCAATAGAACTAAGAATGAACCACGCTGACATCTGCCCGCAATCTTCGTTGCCCGCAATGCCGTCGGGCGTGTTCGAGTACATTGTCGTGTTGAGGAAATTCACCCGCTCCTGGGTCTTGGCCGGCTCGCCTGCATAACTATAGAGATAGGCGATGTGATGGCTCGGCTCATTGCCGTGCGCATATTGGCCCACCATCCCAGCAATATCGGGAGGCGCGTCGTCAGGCAGCGTCGAAGGCTGGTTGAACAAAGCATCCAGCTTGGCCACGAACGCCTTGTCGCCGCCCATGAGTTGGATGTAGCCGGCCACGTCATGCTGAATGCCAAAGGTGGTTTGCCAGGCGTTGGATTCGGTGTAGTCGCGCCATTTTTTCGAATGGCCCATCTCGATGGGGTCGAAAGGCAAAGCCCAGGAACCGTCCTTGAGCTTGGCGCGCAGAAAACCGGTCGAAGCGTCCCAGTAATGGCGATAGTTGCGGGAGCGTTCAAGCAGTAGTTTGACATTTTCGCGATCCCCCAACTTGCCGGCCACATGTGCAATTGCCCAATCATCATAATCGTATTCGAGGGTCTTGGAGACTGACTCATCTTCCAGATCAGCGGGGATGTATCCGAGTGAGCGATACCATTGCAATCCGCGATAGTTATCGTCGAAGGCGCGCTTTTTCATCGCCGTGAATGCGCCGGGATAATCGATACCCGTGAAGCCTTTGGCGCAGGCTTCGGCAATCACCGCAGCCGAGTGGTAGCCGGTCATGCAGCCGGTTTCTTTGCCCTGCAACGGCCACACCGGCATTCCCGCGGGACTCTGCTGCGCCATGCGGATCAGGCTGTTCACCATGTCCGGCACGCGGTCGGCGTGAATGAGAGTCATCAGCGGATGCTCGGCGCGATAAGTATCCCACAGGGAAAACGTCGTGTAGTTGCGCTGCCCCTTGGCGAGTTGATGAATATCACCGTCCATTCCGCGATAGCGCCCATCCGCGTCGTCGAAGAGAGTCGGTCCAAGCATGGTGTGGTAAAGCGACGAATAGAATACCGTCTTGTGATCTATGTTTGATGTTTCGATCCGAATTTTGCCTAGCTCTTCGCGCCAACGTGACTCCGCCTCATGTTGGGCCCGCTCGAAGTCCCAGCCAGGAATCTCCGCAGCCAAATTCTTCTCTGCGCCCTCGATGGAAACTCCGGAGAGCCCTGCCTTGATCAGAATCTGCTCGCCGGCGCGGGTCTTGAAATATGCCACTGCTTTCAGATTTTTGCTGCGCAATTCGCCTGCTGGCTTCGCCGTCAACTGGTCATCGAGATAGAACTCAATCCGTTCGAAGAGCCGGGAAAACTTCAGCGCAATGTACATCTCGCGGCCTTCGGCCCAGGCTCGTGTAGTATGGCCGGCGACCAGCGTATCGCTGCCCGTCTGACGCACGCTGCACCAATCAATATTGCCGGGGAATTTCCCGTAAGCATGAGTTAGATCGAGCAGGATGTGGCTGCTCTCACTTGCGGGAAAGGTATAGCGATGAAAGCCCGCGTGTTCCGTTGCGGTAAGTTCGGCACGCACGCCGGAGTCGTCCAGCAGCACCGAGTAATAACCCGGATGCGCGTGCTCATTGGCGTGCGAAAAACGCGAACGGTAGCCGGTGCCGGGTTGTTTGCGGTTGCCGGGCTCCAGACGCAGATCGCCGGTGCGCGGGACAACGAGAAAATCCAGCAGATCGCCGCAGCCTGTTCCGCTCAAGTGGGTATGACTGAAGCCCATGATCGAGTTATCCGATAAGTGATAGCCCGAACACCAATCCCAGTCGTTGTTATAGGTGTCCGGGCTCAACTGCACCATGCCGAACGGCACCGTAGCTCCGGGATAGGCGTGGCCGTGCCCGCCGGTTCCCAGAGCAAGAT
>Ga0326727_10017693_pt1 | contig 14720 bp, 12 predicted proteins | sample MB2enrmetagenome_FD_207643 | JGI IMG/M metagenome (GOLD analysis project Ga0326727, IMG submission 207643) | Lab enriched peat soil microbial communities from McLean, Ithaca, NY, United States - MB29MY | ecosystem: Environmental > Terrestrial > Soil > Wetlands > Peat | place: USA: New York... | reverse complement strand
CACGTGGGTGAATGTTAAGGAGTGATATTCGATTCTTGTAACCTCATATTAACCGGAGCTTTAGGTCAGGCGAAGCCTGAGTTTTAAAGTACCACGAGCTCTGCTCGTGGGTATCTACAAACACGATTTTTTAGCTAAGATGGTAAACACCCCTTTACGCTGATATGATAATAAATAACGATGGAAACACAATTGATTATTACTCACCCGGGCAGCGCTCATTTTGATGAAGTCACGGCCATCGCTTTTATCCTGGCCGAAAATATAAATGTGCAATTCCGGATTCAGCGGCGGGAACCCAGAACGGACGAGCTGGATAATCCCGATATCTGGGTAATCGATATCGGTTTAAAGCACGAACCGGCGAAACGAAATTTCGACCATCATCAATCGCTGGATTGTCCAGCTTCCTTTGTGTTGGTGGCGGATTATCTGGGATTGACGCAAACCATGTCCGTGATGCCGTGGTGGCAGTTTAAAGACAGCGTTGACCGCATCGGGCCGGTAAAAAGTTCAGAAATATTTCATGCTGGCGATGACCTTATCAACCGTAACCCGGTCGAAAGCTGGCTGGTAACAAGATTTGCCGCGGAGCCGGATAAATGTGTTGCAATGCTGCGGGATTACGGCAGCAGACTGATTAATGAAGCAAAAATTCTGAAAAAACAGATTGATTACTGGAAAACGGCGCCACGGCTGATGATTGCCGGAGTACCGGCGATGTTTGCCGAAACGAAAGAAACCGCCGGTCTTGATGAATTCCGCCGGCTGGAAAAAAATCCGTCGGATATCGTCATTTCCCTGGACCGGACCGGCAGCGGCTGGCGGCTTTTCCGCTACGACGGCGCACCGGTGGACTTTAACCTCATTGCAAACAATCCGGAAATCGCTTTCGCGCACAAATCCGGATTTCTAGCCAAAACCAGAGAACTTATACCAATGGATGAACTTGTCGTTCTGGTCGGCCAGGCCGTCACTTTGAGGACGTATGGAAACAAATAATACACCTGCTTTTGATTCTCAGATATTATTAGAACTGGTGCGTGTACGTATGCCGTACGGCAAATATAAAAATTACCTGCTTTGTGATTTGCCGGAACCGTATCTGGCATGGTTTGGCCGCAAAGGTTTCCCGCCGGGGCATATCGGCATGCTGCTGGCAGTGCTGTATGAAATAAAACTCAACGGCCTGGAATATCTGCTGCAGCCGATGCGGAAAAACAACACATGAGTTAGCTCAATCCCCGAAACAGGTGGAGATGGAACGGGCGGATTGCACCAACGGGTCGTTTAATGTAACCGTTCTTAAACCTCCGACCACGTCCATCAGCGGTACTTCGATTATCGCGTTGCCTTTGGTCGCCACCATATAACCGTAATTTTTCTTTTCAATCATTTCGACGGTTTTGGTGCCCAGTCTTGTGGCTAATATTCTATCGAATGGCGTCGGTGTACCGCCGCGCTGCAGGTGCCCCATGACGACAGTCCGCGTTTCGATACCGGTGATATCTTCAATTTGCGAACCCAGGACCATGCCCACTCCACCGAGCCGGACCGGGTCTGTGGCCTCTTTGACTACCCGCTGCACCACGACCTCGCCGCCTTTCGGTTTGGCACCTTCCGCCACCGTGATGATGCTGAACCTTTTCCCTTTTCTATTCCGTTCCTTTACTCTTTCGACGATGATGTTTAGATCGTAGGGAATTTCCGGAATCAAAATAATATCGGCGCCGCCGGCAACCCCGGCATGCAGCGCAATCCAGCCGGCGTTCCGTCCCATCACTTCCACAATCATCACGCGGTGATGAGATTGGGCGGTGCTGTGCAGCCGGTCAATTCCTTCGGTGGCAATGGTAACGGCAGTATCGAAGCCGAAGGTGATGTCGGTACCTTTCAAATCGTTATCAATCGTTTTCGGTACGCCGACCAGCGGGATGCCATCGTGAAAAATCCGGTTGGCAATTTCCAGCGTGCCGTCGCCGCCGATACAAACCAGGCATTCGATATTCAATTTTTGGATGTTCGTGATAGTCAAGGGCGAGATATCCTCGAATTCAATAGTTTCGCCTTTCTTTACCGCGTGTTTATAGGGATTGGAAATGTTCGAAGTCCCCAATATTGTGCCGCCGAGTGTTAGAATCCCGGAAACGTCGTCATAATGCAGCGCGCGGAAACGGTTGTGCATCGCGCCGTCAAAACCGTCCATAATCCCGATAACCTCATACCCGCATTCGAGTATTGCTTTCTTGGTAATCGCGCGAATGGCCGCATTGGTGCCGGGGCAATCGCCGCCGCCGCTGAGAATCGCAATTCTTTTAGTTGACTGCATTTTAAGGACCTCCTGCGGATTGAAAGATACTTGACTAATATCCTTATCGTATAACAGTTGTATTTAGGAGTAAAGAGAGTTACAGGTGTTTCGGCATTGAGAAAATAAAGATTCATAATATTGACAATCTGATATGATATGTATATAATTTTCACACAACAAAAGAAAAGTTAAACGGGAAATCTATCAATCGAAGGATGAGTAATAAATGAATCTGCTCGCTGATTTCTAAAACCGGAAAGAACCATGATTACAAAAAATTTACAGGAGGAATATTAATGGCTAACGTAACGGGTATACTAATTACCGCTATGGGGGGTACACTAAATGCAGGCAATATCGATTTTTGCTGGAATTATACACACGGGCCGATCCCCCATCTTCGCATTCGTGTTTATTGGAAACCAAGAGGGCAAAAAACATGGAAATTATTAAAAGCTGTGGAAAATACCGGCGATTACTATTATTATCCTGTCATTGAGGGACCCAGTTGCACTGGCGGCGGAGCTTCGTTGCATTATCCTCCTCCCAACCCTATTGATTCCTCAATGCAACTAAAATTTGTATTTGATTCTTGTATTCCTAGCATTACCGCTGATACGGTTGAGACGACATGGGCTGCTTGCCACCCTTAACTAATCCTCTATTGCAAAATTCATTTCGTCTTAAGATTTAAAAACGTTTATCAAGCACCCCTTTTAATTTACAAAATATTAATCTAAATTTTAGGCACGCCGTTTAAAACACACACCGGTAGAGATACCGACATGTTTTTAAGTTTTTTCTTTTTTGAAAAATTACCTTCAAGATTATTCTTAATAATATTCTCCAACGAATAATATGCCCGTCATTTATCCAGTTGCCGTTTGATAATATCCAAGAAATATTGCCGCGCTCAACCATTCATAAAAAATCTCAGAAAAATATCTCGTCTTCCCTATTGACATGAGTATATTGGGATTTAGAATAAAAATAGGTACATTAAGCACAGAGTATATATTAGGCGGAAATTTTATCAGCATACATGGGAAGCGTATTTGATTAATACTCAAATATATTTTCAATAAAGGATAATAATTACCGCTGATATCGAGACCTGGAGCTTAAAAAATACATAAATTTTAATTGGAGGAGTAACAAAACATGGCAAGATCTAATTTTTCCGCCAGTTCGGTCAGAATCAAAGTAGTCGGGCTCGGCGGTGGCGGGTCCAATGCTGTAACCCGTATGGTGCGGGACGGCGTGGCCGGAGTTGAGTTTATCGCGATGAATACGGATGCTCAATCCCTGGCAATTGCCGAAGCCCCGGTCAGAATTCAGCTCGGTGAGAAACTGGTCGGCGGTTTAGGCGCCGGCGGCGACCACACTGTCGGACATAAAGCAGCCGAAGAATGCCGCGATGAAATTAAAGAAGTAGTCAATGGCGCGGAAATGGTCTTCGTGACAGCCGGTATGGGCGGCGGCACGGGCACAGGCTCTGCCTCAGTCGTAGCCGAAATTGCTAAGAGCTGCGGCGCGTTAACCATTGCTGTGGTTACCAAACCCTTCGGATTTGAAGGTTCACATCGCATGAAAAATGCTGAAGAGGGCATCGAAATGTTGATGCCTTTTGTCGATACTATGATTATTATCCCGAACGATCGGCTGTTCACCATGTGCGACCAGAAGACCGGCGTCGATGCCGCGTTCAGACTGGCGGACGAAGTCCTTGCAAATGGTGTACAGGCTATCGCTCAGGTTATCACCGTTCCCGGTATGATTAATCTGGATTTCGCCGATGTCCGTGCCATTATGAAAGATGCCGGCCCGGCCTGGATGTCCATTGGTAAAGGCAGCGGCGAGAATCGTGCGGTAGATGCTGCTCAAGCTGCTTTAGCCAGCCCGCTGCTGGATGTGTCCGTCTCCGGTGCCAAAGCTGTATTGTTCAACGTCACCGGTGGCGACAATCTTTCGCTATTTGAAGTTAACCAGGCGGCTGAAATTATCAAGCAGGCTGTTGACCCGGATGCGAACATTATCTTCGGCGTAGTCCGCGACAGTACAATGGATAAAGATATTAAGATTACTTTAATTGCTACCGGTTTTCAGGCTTCATCCCTTTCCGGCAATACCAGCAACGAAGCAGAAATCACCGGTTATCTGCAGAACATGAAAGGCGACAAAGAAGAACAACTCGATGTTCCGGCTTTCCTGCGCCGCGCACAATATACCCAGCGGCATGTCCCGACTACCCCGACCTTCAATACCACCCCGCAGCGGACACAACAAACTGCGAAACCCCAATTCCATAATTCCTGGACACGGTAGTCATCAAACCCCGGTACTGAGAAGCGGACTTCTTGCCACAGGCTAAGTTGTCCAAACTCTTTAATAGGATGTTATTGGGTAGACCAAACCACCGGTCTACCCAATAACATCTCACTTTTTATACGACATTGATTTTCAAATAAACACTAATGCTGTGATTACTTTCCCGTATTGCCTAATTTCTAAAATTACTGTTATAAATTTATCCGTTTCCTGAATTACGGCGCAATAACGAGAATGGCAGCAATAAAATAAAAACCCCGATGTCCATCAGTAAAATAAGTAGAAACGCGATGTAAAAAATTAGAAAGTAGCTTAGGGTCGTGGTGAAGATATCACCAGTGAAATCTCCGGCCCAAACCGTCGCTAGATTAAAGATAAAAACCAGAATCAGTATTACACTCAGTCCTTTGAATGCTCCTTTGATATCCGATGGACTGACGATAATAGAACTGCCGATAGTAAAAGTCAGATAAGCAAACAGATAAAGCTGCCAGGTTGCAAAATTATGCGCGGCAAATATCCCGGAAAACAAATTTTGGGATGATGTCAAAAAAGATTGTAAAACCTGGTATAAAACATTCCATGAATAAATACCGGACGATGGCAATCCGGAGTTAACAACAAAGTGAAAAGGATTCAGCCTCAACAGCAAAAATAGAGCCAAATAGATTAATGCCGCCCCCACTAATATCGGCCCGATACCGATGAAAAAATTACCGGCTGTTTGATACGGACTGGACGGTTCATATGTATGCTGGACGTAACCCAGTGTGCCCGTTTCCGGGTCCGGATCGAATAATTTCATCTCTGTTATTTTATGGCGGAAGAAGATACAAAAGAACGCATGACCCAATTCATGGATTATCGTTCCCAGCCAGCCGAATAACCCCAGGTACCAACCTCGTCCGATGGTCAGCAAGGCCCGCCGTTGCAGCAAAGTGGAAGCGTAATTGACCACCACCGTTAATATTAAACCCGGCACAAAAAAAATACCGATTTGCGCCAGCGTGGTAAGTATCGCCTTCCACACGTAAAGAAATATCGTTTCAAACATTATTTACTATTTTTAATACTCAGCTTGTATATGATTATTATCCGCGAATCTACGCTGCCCGGTATTATTTCGTTTTGGTTAAATCAACGTGAATTCGTTTGAGATTGGTATATTCGAGCAGACCGTACAAGGAATTTTCTTCCCCGATGCCGCTCTCTTTGTAACCGGTCCAGGGCAATTCAGGCGCCAGTGTCAACGCATTGCTTAACCACACCGTCCCGGCGGCGATTTCATTCGCGAACCGCATTCCTCTCGCCATGTCCTTCGTCCAGATATATGAACAAAGCCCGAAGGTACTGTCGTTGGCCATTTCGATGACTTTATCGTCGGAGTTGAATTTCTCCATAAACACGGCGACCGGGCCGAAGATTTCTTCCCGGGCGATTTTCATTTGCTGCGTGACGTTAGTGAAGATTGTCGGGACGACGTAATAGCCGCCGTTAATTGCTGCCGCTGTCGGGCGCTTGCCGCCGAGAATAATCTGCGCGCCTTCATCCAGACCAGATTTAATGTAACCCTCGACGCGGTCGCGGTGTTCGGCGCTAACCAGTGGGCCCAGGTCTGTTTTCTCATCCATCGGGTCACCAACTGCCAGTTTATTAGCTGCTGTTACAAACCTTTCTACAAATTCATCATAAATTTTCTCGTGGATGTAGAACCGGCCGGGACAGGCGCAGATTTGCCCTGAATTTGAGAACTGGCGGGCTGCCATCTGATTGGCGGCGGCCGTAACATCGGCATCGTCCAGAATAATCACCGGGTTTTTGCCGCCCAGCTCCAGGTGCAGCCGTTTGACCGTCCGACTGGCCAGCGACATAATTTGCTTCCCGGTTTCACAACTGCCGGTGAATGAGACCATGTCCACGCCGCGGTGTGCAGCTAAAGCTTCCCCGACAGTGCCGCCGGGGCCGGTAATCACATTCACAGTACCAGCCGGCATCTCCAGTTTTTCCAGCAGTTCGGCCAGTTTCAGCGCTGCCATCGAATCGATGCTCGGCGGCTTTATAATGCAGGTGTTGCCCAGTGTCAGCGCCGGTGCCAGTTTCACCAGAATCATGGACAATGGGAAGTTCCACGGCGTAATTAACGCGCACACTCCAATCGGTTCGTGCTGAAGGTATGCCAATTCGTTGGGGCTTTGCGGTACAGTGTGTCCCATCAGCGAACGGGAATTGTAAGCGGCCCACTCAAAATTCACCGCTTTCCCGGCCACTGTCGCCGCTGCAGTTTTCACCGGTGTGCCATGGTCGATAGTATCAATCATGCCTAATTCTTTTGCGTTTTCGCGAAGAATATCAGCGATTTTCATCGAAATTTGGGAGCGTTCTGCCTGCGATTTTTTCGACCATACCGGAAAGGCCTTTCTTGCCGCCTCGACCGCTTTATCCACATCTTCATTACCGCCAAGCGGCAGCTGTGCAATTTCCAGCCCGTTCGCCGGATTGTAAACAGGGTATGTTTTTCCCGAAACGGCATCAATCCATTTTCCGCCGACCCACATTTTATATGCTGACATTATAATTAGCCTCCCGGAATAACTACTAATTTGATTTTATCCTGATAATATACCCCCAATTTCCGATTGTAAAGCTTAAAATATTATCCTGGTCTGTACTCGTATTGACATAAATCTTAATGCTTTATATGATATATACAATTTATTACGGTTTTCCAATAAAATACGGGTACATCACTGCAAAATAAAACCATTTTGAGTTCACACCGTTTCGGAGTAAAAATTGAAAAAGAAAATTACGCTGTCATTGATACCTGTTTTAGGCGTGATTGCGCTAACATTTGTTTCCTGTACAGCGTCAATCACAAAGACAACATCCGCTTCAACAACTATTGCCGGCCCTGCCGTATTGACTGTCGTTGAAGCAAACCAGACAAAAACATATTCCCTGGCGGATTTACAGTCGTTGCCAGCGGTCAGCGGCTACGGTGGGCAAATCGCTCCGGACAATAGCATTAACGGCCCTTATACTTATCAGGGTGTAGCTCTTACAACGTTACTAAATGCCGTAGGAGGGATTACCGAGGCACAAAGCGTGAAAATAACGGGTTCGGATAATTATTCGGAGACCTTATCCTATCAGCAGGTCACGGCCGAGAATTTCACGCTTTACGACAGTTCCACCGGTCTGCAATCAGCCGCCGCCGAGATGACACCTCAAGTTTTCGTAGCGTATGAAAAAGACGGTGTAATGCTCGCTGCCGATAGCGGCCCCTTCGAATTCGGCATCATGACCTGCCAGAAACGGGTAACACAATCATCGCTATGGGTAAAAAAACTAATCAAAATTGAAGTCGTCGCAGCGCAATAAGTAATTGCAGTGATGCCCATTAAATATCAATTGGCAGGATAGCATAAGGGGAAGGTCGTTTTGACCTTCTCTTCTGATTATTTGTATGTGGAAATAATCGGGATTAAAGCTTGTTTGATTCCGCAATGAGTTCCGCGATGTCTTTGACTTTCAGCGTATCCTGGGCCTGTTTGGTTTTAATCGCGTCCTCAAACATCTGGAGACAATAAGGACATGCCGTGGCCACCAGCTCCGCTTTTGTCGCGATTACCTGGTCCACGCGGTTTTCACTGATACGCTGCCCGATACGTTCTTCCAGCCACAATCTACCGCCGCCCCCGCCGCAGCAGAAGGCACGTTTCCTGTTCTTTTCCATCTCGACCAGTTTGGTTTCCGGTAATCCTTTCAATATTTGCCGGGGCTGGAGATAAATATCATTGTGCCTACCCAGGTAGCAGGGGTCGTGGTAAGTGATACTGCGATAATCACCCTTGCCAATTTTGAGTTTTCCTTCTTTCAGCAGATCGGCAATCAGTTCGGTATGATGAATCACTTCAAAATTCCCGTCGAATTGCGGATATTCATTTTTAATCGTGTTGTAGCAGTGAGGGCAGCCGGTAACGATTTTCTTAACGCTATAGCCCTTCAATACTTCAATATTTTTTTGTGCCTGTGCCTGGTAGGTCATCTCATCGCCTAAACGCCGTGCAGGATCGCCGCAGCAGCTTTCTTCGGTGCCGAGAATGCCGAAATTTACCCCGGCCTGCTGCATCAATTTGGCGAACGACCGCGCAATTTTAATCCCTCGTTCGTCCAGCGCCTCCGTGCAGCCGACCCAGTAAAGGATATCCACTTTCGGGTCTTCCGCCAAAGTTTTGATATTCAGGCCTTTTGCCCAATCCGTACGGTTCAGCGTCGTCCCGCGCCACGGGTGGCCGCGTCTTTCGATGCTTTGCAGCGTGCTCTTCGCCAGTTCCGGCAGATTCGATTGTTCTGCCAGGTTGCGCCGCAGGTCGACAATTTTATCAATGTGCTGCACCCAGACCGGACAGACGGTGTCACAGGCGCCGCAAGTTGTGCAGGCCCAGATTTCATCTTCCGAAATAACATTGCCGGCCAAAGTAATGTTGATGTTCTCCGGCACCGGCTGGCCTTTGGCTTTGGCTTTTACCAACTCCGGCCCTGTTTTTAGTAGCTGCTTTTTTAAGTCCTGAATCACTTTTTTCGGATTCAGCGGTTTGCCGGTATTATAAGCCGGGCACAGTTCCTGACAGTTGCCGCAAACCACGCAGGCATACAGATCCAGGTCCTGTTTCCAGGTCAATTTGTCGATAGTCGGGGTCCCCAGAAATTCGGCATGTTCCAGGTCGATTGGTTTTAATGCGCCTTTTGGTGTCTGTGGTTGGAAAATGCCGTTAAAAATCGCTGCGATGACGTGCATGTATCTCGAATACGGGATATAAACCAGGACTAAAAGCACGGTAATCCAGTCCGCCCAGAAAAACCCGATGTGCCAGTTCTGGATGACAGCCATGGAACTACCGGTGAAAAGATGGCTGAGCCAGAAACTGAACGGCGGCAGCAGGCTGTGTCCCAGCCCGGCGGGGGCTTCTCCTTTGGCGATAACCGTTGCCTGATTGAAGAGAAACGCGAACGGATGGGTGAATACGGAAAGAAGGATAATCAGCGATTCTATGGTCTTCTCGCCTTTCAAGCGTGCGGGTCGGATGATGAACCGGCGGATGAGGCCCCAACCGGCGCCGATAATGATGAACACCGCCATGAAGTCCATGACCCAGGCAAAATAATAGAAGAAATTGGTGTTTTCCAGACCGGTCAGGCCGAATCCTTCCGCTAGGATAAAGAAGAAGAAGTAAAACAACACGAAAACGAAGAAGCCCCAGGCCATCAGCGCGTGGCCCAGTGGTGCCCGGTCTTTTTTAGCCCGGAAATTTTTCAATTGGCAGAGCTGGCTAAAAACATAAGCGAATGTGCTGGCAATCCATTTGCCCAGTCTCTTGTAACCGGTCTCTTTTTGTCCCAGGAACATATACTGCAGCAGCTGGTAAACGCGGAATGAAAATAATCCCAGCGCAATTATCAACAATCCCCAGAACAAAGCGTATCCCGGGAGAAAACCGAAGTAGGTCAATGAAGTAAGCATATCTTAAAACCTCTTTTATCATCGGTCTGCTTTCAAGCTTTCAGCTGCGGGTGGCGAATTGAGAGTTATCAATTGCGGGTTATAGACGGCCGGTGCTGGCTAATGAGCTGGTATTAATAGATATCGTAGAATCTAATAATATTTTTCGTAAAATAAAGGCGGTCTCCTTTTCCCAATGGGAGACCGCCTTAGCCGGTTTATTTACTCTGCAGTTCTTTTACTTTGGCTTCAAAAGCCGGGATAATTTTCTTCCAGTCCCCGACGACACCAAAGCGTGCTTCTTTGAATATCGCGGCTTCCGCATCGCGGTTAATAGCAATGATATTCTTCGAACCGGAACATCCGGCCATGTGCTGGCTGGCGCCGGAGATAGCGACGGCAAAATATACATACGGTGAAACAATTTTACCGGTTAAACCGATTTGCACGGTATCCGGCATCCACCCGGCATCGCAGGGAGGACGGGTCGCGCCGACAGCCCCCTTCAAGACTTTGGCCAATTGTTCGAGCTGTTTGAAACCTTCCGGACCGCCGATACCTCGCCCGCCGGACACGACAATGGAGGCGTCTTCCAGCTTAATCCCTTCGGTTTCTGCGACAACTTTCTGCAGAACCTGGGTTTTGATGTCAGCGGCGTTTAAACCGGCGTCAATTGCAATCACGGTACCTTTCCGGGCATTGTCTGGAACCGAAGCGGTCATTGCTTTAGAACGGACAGTGGCAACCTGCGGTAAAGTCTCCATGGTATAAATTGCACGGGCATTGCCGCCGTAAACCGGTTTGGTCATCAGGAGTTGTTTGGTCGCGGCATCGATTTCCAAAGCGATGCAGTCCAGGATAGCTCCTGTGGCTAGTCTGCAGGCCGCGCGCGGCGCCAGGTCACGTCCGATGGTTGTTTGCCCCATCAGGATAATTCTGGGATTTATTTGTTTTACAACTTTCTCGACGACTGACACATATGCTTCAGTGCGGTAGTCTTTTAGCAAGGGCGAATCGACAACATAAACTTTATCGGCGCCAAAGGCAATCACTTCGTTCGCGACATTTGCCACACCGGCGCCAACCATTAAAGCGCTCAGTTCTTCCGTCAGGTCGTTTGCCAGTTTGCGGCCGGCTCCCAGCATTTCCTGAGCTATATTCGTCAGTTTGCCGTCAGTTGTTTCGATTAAAATCATCACGCCTTTATTATCGGCCATTATCTTTCTCCTTTCTCAAACTATTTCCGCCTTCATGCGGCGTCAGATAAGTTTGACCTCCACAAGTTTCTTTGCCAGGTTAGCCGCTTTATCTTCATCGGTTTCGCCGCCGATGATTTCACACTTGTTGTCACGGACCGGCTGGAACAATTTGCGGGTCTTGATACGGCGTCCCGCGGCGCCGATTTTTGACGGTTCCGCGCCGATATCTGCCGGCTTCCAGATAATGGGTTCTTTTTTCTTGGATGCCATCGTGCCTTTAAAGGTGGCAAAACGCACTTCGCCAAGTTCGTTGCTGACGGTAATTAATGCCGGAGTCGGCACTTCAATTACTTCATAACCGTCAGTGGTGACTTTATCCACTTTTACTTTGCCGTCGACCGCTTCTATTTTTTTAGCTACGGTGACCTGAGGTATTCCCAAGATTTCCGCGATGCAGGCGCCGACCTGTCCGGAATCTGAGTCCGCTGCCTGACGCCCGCAGAAGATAAGGTCGAATTGCCCGATCTTTTTAATCGCCGCGGCCAAAGCGTAGGCTGTTGACCAGCTGTCGCCGCCGACAAAAGCCGGATCTTCCAGCAGGATGAGTTCGTCTGCGCCCAGTGAGAGCGGCTTCTTGACCACATCCCTCAAAAGATTCACGCCCAGACTGATGACGGTGATTTTGCCGCCCTTCGTATCTTTAATTTTCAACGCTGCCTCAACAGCCTGTTCGTCAAAAGGACTGATAACAAAAGGAACAGTGATGACCGGTACCATCGTGTTCGTGCCCGGGTCAATCTTAAAACTGGAGAGAGGTGCCTCCGGGTCGAGCACCTGCTTGATGCAAACAATCATATTCATTTTGCTTTACTTCCTTCTTCAAATATCGAAAGTCTTGCCTGTCTCAAAATTAACCGGTTTTACAAAAATGTTCTTTGCAGATTAACACTAATTTAAAGTCGGCAAAAGGCTCAAGCGGGAACTGATTACATCCCCAATAGTTTGGCCAGTTCTTCACGGTGAAACTTGCCGTCTCCAAGTGTCAATTCGCCGGATTTCGCCCGTCTGAAATACAGGTGCATTTCTCCGTCCATCGTATAGCCGATGCCACCGAGGACCTGGTGCCCCATGGCTGCGGTGCGCTGATAAGCTTCACCCGTCCAGGCTTTCGCCATCGCGATTTCTTTGGCACAGGGCAGGCCTTCGCTGTATTTCCAGGCTGCTTCATAAGTTAAAAACTTGCAGGCATCAACGTCCATCATCGCGTTAGCAATTAAATGATGAATCACCGGGAAACTACCGATGGGCCGATCGAATTGGACCCTCTTCTTGGCGTGGTCAGCTGCCAATTCCAAAGCTCTTTGCGCGCCGCCAACCATCTCGGCACATTGTGCGATTTTTACCTGCTGCAAGGTTTCCTGCAGCGGTACCCAGGCCTGGTCCGGCTTGCCGATGATATTCTTTTTCGCGACTTTTACCTTGTTGAAAATTACTTCACACTGTTTGTCGCCGGCGAGAGTTTTTAGTAAGGTGACGGTAATTCCCGGGCTCTTCCGGTCTACCAGGAAAGCGGTGAGACCGTCTTCTGGTTTTGTGCCTTTTTTAGTTCGGGCAATACAGATAATATAATCAGCAATTTGCGCGTCCGGCACGAAAAGTTTGGTGCCGTCAATAACATAATCGTCTTTCTCAGCTTTCGCTTCCACCGAGATAGCTGAAGCTTCGTAGCTGTCGCTCTGTTCCGTCAGCGCCAGAGTTAAAATCAATTGTCCGCTGGCGATCTTGGGCAGTATTTCCTTTTTCTGTTCCTCGCTGCCATTGTGCAGGATGAAAAGCCCGCTTAAAAGCACGGTCGAGAAGAACGGGCCCGGTAAACAGGCGCGTCCCATTTCTTCTTCCAGTGCGATCAGGTCGATCATGTTGCCGTCGCCACCACCGTATTTCTCCGGGTAGATTAAGCCCAGCCAGCCGAGTTGGGCCATTTTCTTCCATAATTCCGGAGGATTCCCTTTTTCGTCCTCCATCATCTGTTTTACCAAAGATTTCGGGCATTCTTTCTCAAAAAACTCGCGTGCGCCCTGTTTCAGCATTTTCTGTTCGTCGTTATAATCGAAATCCACTTTATCGTCCTCTCTTTTCAAGAATAATTTATAATTATCCGGGTATCCCGGCTGCACAAGGGAAGCAGGCTGCTATTACAATTACAGCTACTTTTTTACGGGCATCGCTAACTGTGGTTCCCTCGGCAAACCCATGCCTCTGGTGGCAATATCGCTTCTTAGCCGTAAGTTCGAGCCGCCGCCGAAACTCCGGACTACCATCGTGAGATAGGCGGATTCAATATGACCTTTTAATTTGGCATATTTAGAACTCTGTTCCAACTGGCCGTATAGTCCCATGATATTCATGCCTTGATTGGCAATCCGCTGGCTGAGTTCAGATTCAAAAATCTTCGAGAAAGGAGCGGACCAGGAGATATCCATGTTTTTCTCAATCATCCAGTTTAACCGGCGGCCGTAAAGACGCAGGACATTAACATCCATACTGAGCTGCGCCAATGTCTGACGTATCTGCGGGTCTTCCGATAAAGGTTTCCCGTTGCGCTTGGTCTCCTTGGCGTATTGTATCAGTTCATCTACCAGAATCTTCGGCCAGGGGAAGGTGCCGAGGTCGCCTCTTTCCGCTGCTAAAGCCGACCGTGTGATATTCCAACCCTCGCCTTCCGGCCCGATGCGGTTAGTCTGCGGCACCCGGACATTATCATAAAACACCTCGTTTGTTCGGTCGCCGGCGATGGTGGTCAATTTGGTGACGGTCACGCCGGGCGCGGTCAGGTCCGCGATAATCATGGAGACGCCCTTATGCTTGGGCATCTCGGGGTTGGTTCTGGCGGCCAGCCAATGATACCGGGCATTGTGCGCGCCGGTGCTGAACATTTTTTGGCCGTTCAGAATATAGTCATTGCCGTCTTTGACGGCGCGTATCTGCAAGGATGCCAGGTCGGTGCCGGCATTGGGTTCGGTATAACCCAGGGCAAACTGCGCTCCCGCGGCAATTTTCGGCAGCCATTCCTTCTTTTGTTCCGGGGTGCCGTGCTGCATAATGATGGGGCCCTGTACGCCGCCGATTAAACCGCCCAGAAAACCGGGCGCCCATAACACTCTTTTACTGATTTCTTCCGCCACGATGGTAGCGTATCCGGCGGGAAGTCCGGCTCCCCCGTATTCCTTCGGCCATTCGGGACAAAGCCATCCTTTTTCACCGAGTTTTTTCGCAAAATCGTTTGCGTAAGGGATATTGGCCGTGGTTCGGAGTATCCAGGTTGATTCGATAAGTTCAGGGCTGATATTTTTATCCAGCCATTCGCCTAATTCCTTTC
>Ga0326727_10017692_pt1 | contig 14721 bp, 10 predicted proteins | sample MB2enrmetagenome_FD_207643 | JGI IMG/M metagenome (GOLD analysis project Ga0326727, IMG submission 207643) | Lab enriched peat soil microbial communities from McLean, Ithaca, NY, United States - MB29MY | ecosystem: Environmental > Terrestrial > Soil > Wetlands > Peat | place: USA: New York... | reverse complement strand
TACCTCGCTGCCAAGCGAGGCGAGAGCGCGACGCCGCGACCCGACCCGCTCGGCGGAACCGAGAGCTTCCACCGGCCCGCGGGGTACACGACGCCCATCCGGGTGTAGACGGTCGACGTCCCGTAGCCGGTCGGGAACCTTTTTCCGAGGTCCCGCTCCATCTACGAGCGATGCTGTTCCCGCGACGGACCGTCCGGCTCCGCTGTCTCGCGCTCGTCGCGCTCGTCGCCCTCCTCATGGGTGTTCCAAGTCTCCCCGCCGCCGCGGACCGGCTTGGAGCGGGGACGCCCTCGGGCCCGAACTCTATCGCGCCGCTCGATGCCTCGGCGGTGTACTCGGGGTCGTTCGCGACGCGCGCCGGTTATGATGCCGGCAATCTCCGCTCGGTCTCGGACGCTGTTCCGACCGTCGGCGCGCAGCTCGTGGTGGTCACCTTCCGACCGAGCGCCCCCTCGTTCTTCACCCCAACCCCCGGTGCCCCCCCGCTCTCGGCGACCGAGGTCGCCGACCGGTACGGCCTCTCCCCCACCGCATACGCGTCCGCGGAATCGTACTTCGAATCGATGGGCCTTGGGATCGCCCACGCGGTCCCCGACCGCCTCGCGCTAACGCTCGAGGGAACCCCGACCGCTATCGGCCGGGCGTTCGGGACCTCGCTCGAGTCCGGAACGTACGAAGGTCGGACGGTGACGTTCCCCGCCTCGCCCCCGAGCCTGCCCGCGGCACTCGAACCGTCGGTGGCGGCGGTCACCGGGCTCTCGAGCGGTTTCGTCACGTTCTCCCTGCCCGTGGGACTTCCCGGTGGGCCCACCAACGCCTCGAAGAGCCCGACCTCGGGGTCGGACCAGCTCATCTACCCCGAGACCGCGAGATCGGTGTACGACGTTTCCCCCCTCTACAACGTCTCCGGCGCCTCTCGGTTCGCTCAGGGTCAGGGGATCGCCCTCCTTCTCTGGGGGGCCGGGTACGACCCGAGCGACCTCTCCACGTTCTTCTCGAGCGACTACCCGAGCAGCTTCCCCCAGCCCACGATCGCGCCCTACCCCGTGGACGGGGCCCCTATGCCCTCCTCCAGTGCGCTCAGCGACCCGAGCAAGTCCCCCCAGGAGCTGACGCTCGATATGGAGTGGGCCGGCTCCATGGCCCCGGGAGCGACGCTGGACGCGGTCTACGCCCCGGACGGTCCGGCCGATCAAAACTACTCCCCCAGCGTCGCCGCCATGACGGACGCCCTCACCCTGGCCGTCACCGGGATCCCCGGTGTATCGGTCATCTCGATGTCGTTCGGGACCCCCGAAGGGGCGAGCCCGCCGCTGGCGGCGGCGTGGACCACCGACCTCGCGACGGCGTCCCAGGAGGGGATCACGCTCCTCGCCGCGACCGGCGACCTCGGCGGTTACTCGGGGGTCGGCTGCATGGGAGGGCCCACCACTGATTACCCCGCCGATTCGGCGGAGGTGATCGCCGTGGGGGGGACCGACCCCACCCTCGCCCGTAACCTCCTGGGCCAGATCACCGGGCTCGCGAGCGAGTCGGCCTGGAGCGGCAGCGGCGGAGGGTTCTCCACGACGACGCCGGCGCCCTCGTGGCAGGAGGTCGGAAGCGCCGCCGCCCCTATCCTCGCGAACGGCCATCGCGGGATCCCCGACGTGGCCGCGAGCTCCGCGTACAACTTCCTCTACTACGACGGCCAGAACGCGGTCGCGGCCGGCACCAGCTTCGCGACGCCGCTCTGGGGCGGCCTTATCGCGGAGATGGACGCCCTGTACGGGACCAAGCTCGGGTTCCTCACGCCTCGGCTGTACGCGGTCGGAGCCGCCCAGGAAAGCGGCAAGGATGCGGTCGGCCTAGCCGACGTGACAACCGGCTCCACCTGCCTCGGTAGTGCGACCAAAGGGTGGGACGCAGAAACCGGATGGGGCTCGCCCCGCGCGCTCCTTCTCTACGAGGACCTCACCGCGACGTTCGTCCAACTCGTCGTTTCCGTCTCTCCATCGCCGGTTGCCCCGGGCGGAACGGTGACGATGGTAGCGCAGCTCTCGAACCGGACGAGCGGGGCGCCGATCTCCGACGTTCCGATCGGGATCACGGTCCAGGCCAGCGCCTCGAACGGGCCGTGCGCGGGGGTCTGGGACTCGGGGAGCCTCGAGAGCAACGCGACCGGATTCGTGAGCCTCGTCGTGACGATTCCGGTCTGCTTCCTCGGGGCACACGGAACGGCCCTCGTCTCCGTGACCACGGACGGGTTCTACGGGACCAACTCCACGACGTTCGAGGTCAACCTCCTCGGGTTCGTTCCCGCGCTCGTGGGGATCGAGCGGTTCCCGTGGAACGTGGTCGGGTTCGCCCTCATCATGGCAGCCGCCGGCGGCGTCGGGTTCGTGCTCGGCCGGGGCCGCACGCGGCCTCCTTCGCCTCCTAGGACGCAGGGACCGGCACCCCCTGCGGCCGGCCCGGCGCCCTCGGGGACACCGGCGGCGGGGCCTACCGCTCACCCACCTTCCTCTGCTTCGCCCCCGCCGGGGGGTCCTCCCGGGCCACCGCCGGCATAGTTCCACGCTCCTCTCCCGGTCGGCGGACCTGGACCTCCCTCGGCGGCCGGTGGCCCCAAAAGACTTAATCCGGTCCCCCTCTCGCCTCCCTGTGCCCGAGGCATCGGGGGATGCCCCGGTCGGGGCGGCCCCGGTCGCTCTCTCGGGGCCAGAACGCTCGCTGCTGCTTGCCTTGCGTGAGCGGGAAGGCTCCTCCCTCGACGAGGAAACGCTCGAGCGCGAGGTCGGGCTAGCGGCCGATCAAGTGCGGGGAAGCCTCCAGCGCCTCCGCTCGAAGCATCTCGCTCTCGTCGAGGAGGAGCACGAGACGACCGTTCGCCTCACCTCGAAGGGAGAAGGAACCCTCGCCCGCGGGCTCCCCGAGCGCAGGTTCCTGGATGCGCTCGCCCGGCACGGCGGCTCTCTGACCCCGGATCAAGTGACCGAGGCGGGTCTGGACGACGAGGAGAGGTCCGCCGCGATCGGGATCCTCCGTCGGCGGGGATTCCTCGCTGGGGGGCCCCCGTTCCGCCTCAAGGCCGACGCCCGTGTCCAGGAAGGTTTCCTCCCGGAGGAGACCGTCCTCCGGCAGGTGTCCGAGGGAGCGACCGACGCCGACCCAGCGATCGTCGAAGCGCTCGAACGTCGCGGCCTCGTGCGGCGCGACCATCGTTCGATCAAGCGCTGGTCCGTCTCCGAGGAGGGTCGGCGCCTTCCGCTCGCTCCCGAGGGGGAGGAGCTCCTCGGTTCGCTCACGTCCGAGCTCTTGCGCTCGGGCGAGTGGCGGGGCCGCACGTTCCGGCCGTACGACGTCCGAGCGTCGGTGCCGTACCTCACGGGGGCGCGACCGAACCCGTACATCGCCTGGCTCGAGGAATTCGAGGAGCTGCTCGTCGGGCTAGGATTCGAGCAGGGCGAGGGCCCGCTCCTCGAGACCGAGTTCTGGAACAACGACGCGCTGTTCATGCCCCAGGACCATCCGGCGAGGTCGATCCACGACGCGCTCTCGGTCGAGGGGGCTGAGGGGAAGCTACCCCCGGCGGACCTCCTCGCTCGGGTCGCCGCGGTCCATGAAGGTCGCCCACTCCCCGGCACGACCGAACCCCTCGGACCGGGTTGGCCCGGGTCCTACGACGTCCGGGTCGCTGTCCGCCCGGTGCTCCGCTCTCAGACGACGGCCGTCTCGGCCCGTTACCTCGCGCGGAACCCCCGGCCTCCGTTCCGGATGTTCTCGATCGACCGCAACTTCCGTCGCGAGGAGATCGACGCTCGCCACCACCTCGAGTTCCACCAATGCGAGGGGATCATCGGGGAGGAGGGACTGGACCTCCGGCATCTGGTCGGCGTGTTCACGACGCTCGCCGAGGCGATCGGGCTGCACGAGATCAAGTTCCGGCCGAGCTACTTTCCGTTCACCGAACCGTCCATCGAGGGCTACGTCCGCCATCCCCGCCTGGGCTGGATGGAGGTGTTTCCCGGCGGCGTGCTGCGCCCCGAGGTCCTTCGACCGCTGGGCGTGGAGGTGCCGGTGCTCGCGTGGGGGATCGGGGTCATGCGGCTCGCAATGGTCTCCCTCGGCTGCAACGACATCCGCGAGCTGTTCCAGGACGACCTGGCCGCGCTCACGGGGGGGAGCCCCTAGCGATGCCACGCTCAGCCCTGGACACGGAACGTCTGCTAGCGCTCGCCGGTCGGCCGCTCAGCGACTCCGCCCTCGACGACCTCCTGTTCGCTTCGAAGGCCGAGGTCGAGGGCCATGACGGGGCCTCCCTCACGGTCTCGGTGACCCCCGACCGCCTCGACCTTCTCTCCGAAGGCGGGCTGGGCCTCTACCTTCAAGGGATCCTCGAGGCGGCCCGAGGGATCCCGACGTACCGGGCGCCGCCCGGCGAGGACCTCGCATCGGGGCTCGAGGTCGACCGATCCGTGGAGCCCCTTCGCCCCGCGATCGGCGGAGCCGTCGTCCGAGCCCCCAAGGGCCGGTCGCTGGACGCCGGGCTCCTGGCGGAGGCCGTGCGCTTCCAGGAGATCCTCCATGCGACGATCGGACGGGGCCGGCGGGCGGCTAGCCTAGGCATCTACCCGGTCGAGCGTCTCGAGTTCCCGGTCCGATACTCGCTCGAGCCGATGGGCTCGGTGCGTTTCGTGCCGCTCGATGCCTCGGAGGAGGTCGGGGCTGCCGAGTTCTTCCGGGACCACCCGATGGCCAGCACGTACGGACCGTTCGGACGACTGGGCGAGGCGTGTCTCACGCTTCGGGATGCCCGGGGCACGATCCTCAGCCTTCCACCGATCCTCAACGGCCGCGCCGCCGGAGAGGCACGGGTAGGGGACCGCGACCTCTTGATCGAGGCGACGGGAACACGCGAGCGCAGCGTCGCTGAGGCCGTGGGGCTGCTCCTCGTGGTCTTCGTGGCCCAGGGCTGGACCGTCACTCCGGTCCCCGTGGCCCGTCCGGGCCGCGCCCGTTCGGACGGAGCCTCCCTCATCGGGTCCCATCCGGTCGACCTGCCTTCCGCAGTCCTCCGGACGCTGGGGGGGGAAGGACCGACGGCGGCCGTCGTCGAGCGCCGGCTCGCCCAAGCGCGTCTCGGGAGCCGACCCCATCCCGGGGGCTGGAAGGTCGACGCTCCGCCGTGGCGTCCGGACCTCCTCACCGCGGTCGATGTGGCCGAGGACGTACTCCTCGCGGACGGGGTCCGCCCCGAGGACGGGCTACTGCCGCCGAGCCGGACCCGGGGTCGCCTTCGCCGCGAGACCGTCTTCCGCCGCCGGTTCGCGGCCGCCCTGCTCGGGCTCGGCCTGGCCGCGCCCCACACGCCTCTTCTGGTCTCCGAGTCGGCGGTGGCCCGTGTCGGAGGGGAAGCTCCCCTTCGCCTCCACAACCCGGTCTCGGCCGAGTTCGCCTTCCTGAGGAATCGGCTCTTGCTGTCGCACCTCGAGGTCCTCGCCCACAATACCCGTCACGGCTACCCGCAGCGGTTCGGCGAGGTCGCCCCCGTGGTCGTGGCCTCTCCCGGGTCCGAAACGGGCGGGCAGACCCGCTACCGTGCGGGCCTCATGATCGCTTCCGACAGCGCGGGGTTCGCCGAAGCGGCGGCCCTCGTCGAGTACCTGCTCCGCACGGTCGACGTCGCCGGGGCTCGCGAACCCACCGAGGTCCCGGGCATCACGAGCGGTCGCGCGGCCCGGGTCCGCATCGCCGGTGAGGTCGTCGCCGAGCTCGGAGAGGTGGCGCCGGCGCTGCTCACCGGGATCGGGGTCCCGGTCCCCGTGGCGTGGGCCGAGGTCGACCTCACGGTCCTCTGGCCCCTCGTCGCGCGTCGCGGAAGCGTTTAGTATCGCTCCCCGGTCCTTCGGCGATGGCCAGGTCGCGGCGCAATCCCACAGCGTCGGCGGCGCGTCGCCGATGGGAGAAGGACGCCCGCCGGGCGATCGGCGCCCGGACCGAGGGTGGCCGGCTCCCCCTCCTCGTCGACCCACCCTCCGACCCCGAAGCGGCGTTCCTAGAGCAGGTCGGCTTTCCCGGGGAGACGCCGTTCACGCGAGGGATCCAGCCGACGATGTACCGCGGTCGGCTCTGGACGCTCCGCCAGTACTCGGGGTTCGGGAGCGCGGCGGCGACGAACGAGCGGTTCCAATTTCTTTTGAAGGGAGGGCAGACCGGCCTTTCGGTCGCGTTCGACCTTCCCACCCAGAACGGCTACGACTCCGACCACCGACGGGCCCGCGGAGAGGTCGGTCGGTGCGGCGTCCCGGTCACATCGCTCGGGGACATGCGGACGCTCTTCGGTGGGATCCCGCTCGACCGGGCCACCGTCTCGATGACGATCAACGCCACGGCACCGATCCTCCTCGCCCTCCTGGTCGCCGTCGCCGAGGAGAACGGAGTGCCCCGGGCCCGCTTGGGCGGGACCGTGCAGAACGACATCCTGAAGGAGTACATCGCCCGCGGGACGTACATCTATCCCCCGGGCCCCTCGATGCGGCTCACGGTCGACCTGATCGAGTTCACGACGCGCGAGATGCCCCAGTGGAACTACATCTCGGTCTCGGGCTACCACATGCGGGAGGCGGGGGCGACCGCCGTCCAGGAGGTGGCGTTCACGCTCGCGAACGCCGTCGCCTACGTGCGGGCGGTGCGCGAACGTGGGCTCAACCTGGACGAGTTCCTCCCTCGTCTGTCGTTCTTCTTCTCGGCCGACCGGAACTTTCTCGAAGAGGTCGCGAAGTTCCGTGCGGCCCGCCGGCTCTGGGCACGGATCGTCGCCGACGAGTTCGGCGCGAAGGGAAGCCGCTCGAAGCAGCTCCGCTTCCACACGCAGACCGCCGGGTCGAGCCTCACGGCGCAGCAGCCCGAGTTGAACGTCGTGCGGACCACGCTGGAGGCGCTCGCCGCGGTCCTCGGCGGTACACAGTCCCTGCACACCAACGCCTTCGACGAGGCGCTCGGCCTCCCGACGGAGTCGTCGGCCCGGCTCGCGCTGCGCACCCAGCAGATCCTCGCTGAGGAGTCGGGGGTCACGAACACGGTGGACCCCCTCGGCGGCTCCTACGAGATCGAGTACCTGACCGACCGGATCGAGACCGAGGCCCGAGAGTACCTCGACCGGATCGAGCAGATGGGAGGAGCGCTCGTGGCGGTCCAGCGGGGATTCGTTTCCGGTGAGATCGCGAAGGAAGCCTACCGCATCGCGCGGGCGCGCGAGCGCCAGGAAGAGGTGGTCGTGGGCGTCAACGAGTTCACCGAGGGGAACCCGCGGTTCTCGCTCTTCGCCGAGGGTGGGACCGGCGGGGTCCACACCCAGCGGATCACACCCGCGGAGGAGCGCCAGCAGGTCGCTCGGCTCCGCCGCTGGCGTGCGGAACGTGACCGGGCCGCGGTCGAAGCCGCCCTCGCCGAGCTCCGCACGGCGACCGACGGCGGCGCTAACGTAATGCCGTCCGTCCTGAAGGCGGTCCGGGCCGGGGGCACCCTCGGCGAGGTCGCGGACGTGTGGAGGTCCTGTTTCGGAGAGCAGCCGCCCTCGACCACATTCTAGGAGGAACGACCGTGAAGCTGGACCATGTGGGGATCGTCGTCGCGAACATCTCGGAAACGCTCGAACGCTGGCGTCCGCTGCTCGGGGAGCCCGCGTCCGCCCCCGAGACGGTCCCGGGGAGCCAGGTGAACGTCGCGTTCCTCTCGGCGGGGGAGACGCACGTGGAGCTCGTCGAGCCGACGGGGCTCAAGTCTCCGGTGTCGAAGTTCCTGGCCACGCGAGGGGGTGGGATACACCACATCGCCTTCGCCGTCCCGGACGTGGACGTAGCCTTGGCCGAGGTCGCGGCCCGCGGCGGCCGCTTGATCGACCCGCATGCCCGCGCCGGAGCACGGGGCCGACGGGTCGGCTTCGCCCATCCCTCCGCGTTCGGCGGGGTCCTGGTCGAGTTCGTGGAAGAGGTTCCATGAGCGCGATCACCTCGGCGGAGCTGTTCCCGATCTACGATAGTCGCGGCCGGCTCACGGTCGAGGCGACCATCACGCTCGCTTCCGGGGCCCGGGGCCGGGCGGGGGCACCGAGCGGAGCGAGCACTGGCGTGCACGAGGTCGTGGCGTTCCCGAAGGGAGGCGTCCCGGAGGCGCTCACGACGTTCCGCGCGCGTGTCGGACCACGACTTGTGGGGCGGGACGCCGCGGACCAGGGTGCCGTGGATGCCATGCTCCACGAGGTCGACGGGACCCCCACGTTCTCGTCCATCGGAGGGAACACCGCGACCGCCGTCTCCGTCGCGGCCGCCATGGCCACGGCCGAGGAGACGGACCGACCCCTCTGGAAGGTCCTCGCCCGACCGGGCGTCGACGGCCGCTCGTTCCCGGCGATCGCGGGCAACTGCATCAACGGGGGCCGGCATGCGATCGGCGGTCCCGACATCCAGGAGTTCATCGCGTTCGCCGATTGCGCACGACCCGAGGACTCGGTCCGAGCGGCCGTACGGGTTCACACCCTCATCGGAGAGGAGCTGCACCGGCGCCTTCCGAAGGCGGCCCTCGGCCGGGGGGACGAGGGAGGCTGGGTCGCCGCGGTCTCGAACCTCGAGGCGCTCGAGATCCTCGCCGAGGCCTGTGCGAAGGCGCGGGATGAGCTCCACCTCGAGGTCCACCCGGGCCTCGACCTGGCCGCGAGCGAATTCTACGCGGAAGGCCGGTACCGATACCGCGAGCAGACCCTCGACACCGAGGGCCAGGTCGGCTTCGTCTCGAAGCTGGTCGACCGGTTCGACCTGCGGTTCGTGGAGGACCCGTTCGACCAGGAGGCGTTCGACGCGTTCGCCGCGCTCACGAAAGCGGTCGGCCACCGGACCCTCGTGATCGGGGACGACATCTACGTGACCAACGAGCAGCGACTGAGGACGGGGCTCGAGCGAGGCTCGACCAACGCGATCCTGATCAAGGTCAACCAGGTCGGGACCCTTACCGACACCTTCGCGACCGTGGACCTCGCGAGGAGCCGGGGGCTTTCGACCGTCACCTCGCACCGATCCGGCGAGGTCCCGGAGGGATGGCTCGCCCACGTGGCGCTCGGGACCGCGGCCCGGGGGCTCAAGTGCGGGGTTCTCGGCGGTGAGCGGGTGGCAAAGCTAAATGAACTCCTGCGGCTCGGCCGCGCCACCGGAACCTGACGAGATGCCCGACGAAGAGACCCCGATGCCCGAACCGATGACGGCGAGCGACGGCCAGGACATCCAGCCGGGCGAGCTGCTCATCCCCGAGGACACGTACCTCACCTCGGGCGTCCACATCGGGACGCAGCAGAAGTCGGCGTCGATGCGCCGGTTCGTCTTCAAGGTCCGATTCGACGGGTTGCATGTCCTGGACGTCCGCGAGACCGACCGGCGGATCCGTCTCGGGGCGAAGTTCCTGTCCCGGTTCCCGGCGGACCGGATCCTCGTGGTCTCCCAGCGCCAGTACGGCCAGAAGCCGGTCCGCGTCTTCGCGAAGACGCTCGGGGCGGTCTCCTTTGCCGAGCGGTTCGTGCCCGGGTGCCTCACCAACCCCAACCTTGAGGAGTACTACGAGCCGAAGGTCCTCATCGTTACCGACCCGGCGACCGACCAGCAGGCGCTCAGCGAGGCGGTCTCGATCGGCATCCCCGTCGTCGGCCTGTGCGACGTCAACAACGAGACGAGGGACGTCGACTTCGTGATCCCCGCGAACAACAAGGGCCGGGTGGCCCTCGCCACGGTCTACTGGCTCCTCGCCCGCGAGACCTTGAAGGCACGCGCCGGCGGGGCCGAGATCGAGTACCCGCTCACCATCGACGACTTCCAGGCCGCGCTCTGACGGTTCCTCCGACGAGCGGAGCCGGGCTCGCACCACCTTCGACCTTTTATCGGGGGTCCGCCTCCTTCTCCCGTGGGATCGCCTAAGTCGGGCCTTCTCGAACTGCTCTCCGAGCACGGCGTCCCGGAGAAGGGCGCCCGCGTCTACCTGGCCGCGTGCCGGGGCGGTGCCATGACGGCGAGCGAGCTCGCCCGGGTCTCGTCGGTGAACCGTGTGGAAGCCTACCGGTTCATCAAGCAGCTCAGCGCCGAGGGCCTTCTTCGGGCGACCGGAGGCCGCCCCCAGCGGTTCGAGGCGCTCACCCCCGACGACCTGGTCGACCGGTGGATCCACCGAGCCTCGGAGCGGTTGCGGCAGCTCGAGAAGGACCGGGACCGAATCCTGGCCGAGTGGGAGGAGGGCCGCGACGAGTTCGATGAGCGCGACCCTCGCAAGTTCGCGGTCCTCGAGGGCACGGAGGCGATCCGTCGGTTCCTCCTGAAGCGCATCGGGGCCGCCGACCGAGAGATCCTCGTGAGCGCGAGCGAGCGGGCCCTCTCCCGGTTCGTCGACCTGGGACTGGACCGGGCGTTCCGAGAGGCGAGCACGCGGGGAGTGAAGGTCCGCGTCGTCGCGGAGGTCGACTCCCAGAACCTCGTCGAGGCCAAGCATTTCGCGGGCTTCGCCGAGCTGCGCCATTCGAGCAACCCCGTCATGAACCGGGCGGTGGTGATCGACCGGTTAGGCTCCCTCGTTTACGTCTCCAGCGAGGACGGGCTCGGCCGCTCCGGAGAGGAGCAGGTCGCCCTCTGGTCGTCCGCGCCGATGTTCATTCGCTTGGCCCGGGACTACCACCATCGTCTGTGGACTCCTGCCGCCCGGGCCGAGGCACGGTTCGTCGAGCTCGAGAACCCCCCCGAGGCCGTCCTTCCCGTGGTAGCGGGCAAGGAGGCCGTCCCGTTCCAGCGACTCAAAGAGGTCGCCAAGCTCGGCATGCGGGCGTCCGGGGTCCGCGAGTTCCAGCTTCATCTTCCCGAGCTCATCGAGACGATCGCTCGTCAGCTCGGGCGTGAGATCGCCGGCCAGGTCGAGGGGGGGACCCCCGAGGAGGTCGCGCGGGCGCTCGGGCTCTATTACGAGACCCACACGATGGGCCACCTGGTCACCGTCCGCGAGCGCCCCCTCACGCTGCGGGTCACGGGGTGTTTTGCCTGCACCGGCGACTCCCCCGAGATCGGCCGCGTGATGTGCTCCCAGCTCCTGCGCACCGTCCTCGAGACCCGGACCGGTCAACGCTGGGAGGTCTCGAAGCCCGACCCGACGAAGCACGCGAGCCGCGGGTGCGTGTTCACGGCGACCCAAGTCTGAACCGGCATGCTACACCGGGGCATGGTGTAGCATGTGTAGCATACAAACGATACATGGACCGAACGAACCTATAAATACGAGCCCTTATTTGGGAGGGCTACAAGCTATGAAGACCAGCTCTCCCGCGCCCTCAGGGCGACACCCCCGTGCGACCAGCGCAAAGCCTATCAGCCGACCCTCGGCCATCGGGGTCGGAGCGGCCGTTCCCCAGGCTCCCGCCGTCGCCGAGGTCTGCCCCAACTGCGGTTCTTCCCACCTGATCCGGGACGAGATCCGCGGGGAGATCGTCTGCGCCGACTGCGGCCTCGTGGTCGACCAGAGCGCCCTCGTCAGCGACCGCGGCCAGCGCGGTTCGAAGGAGGACACCGGCCGGGAAGCTCGTGGCTGGGGCCCCGTCATCTCTCCCCTCATGCCCGACAAGGGCCTCTTCAGTGAGATCGGCGTCCCGACGCGCGACTTCCAGGGGAACTCGCTCTCCCGGAACACCTCGCTGAAGTTCTACCACCTTCGGAAGCTCAACCACCGTCTTCGGGCCGCGCGCACCCACCAGCGGAACCTCGTGGTCGCCCTCGGCGAGCTGAACCGGCTCGCGGGCGTCCTCGGCCTCTCGCGGGAGGTCAAGGAGTCGGCGACGTACATCTACCGTCGGGCCCTCGAGCACAAGGCGACCCGCGGGAAGAAGATCGTCGCGCTGGTCGCGGCGAGCGTCTACGCGGCGTGCCGCCAGTGCCACGTCCCGAGGACGATGAAGGAGATCATCGCCCACTCCAAGGCGACCAAGATCGAGGTCGGCCGGGCCTACACGCTCCTCGCTCGTGAGCTCAAGCTCGGGTTGAAGCCCGTCGAGCCGCGCGATTACCTCGTTCGGTTCACGCAGGACCTGAACCTCTCGAAGGAGGTCCGCCAGAAGGTCCTCTCGCTCCTCGAGCAGGTCGAGCAGGTCTATTCGACGAGCGGCGTCCTACCGAACGGGATCCTCGCCACGATCATCTACATCGCGTCCAACCTGATGGGCGAGCCTCGCAGCCAGGACCGGATCGCGGCGGTCGCGAACGTGACGCCGGTCACGATCCGCAACCACTACAAAGAGCTCCTCGAGCTCCTGGGGCTTCCGAAGAACCTGACGAACCCGCAGGCGCGCGGCACGCTGCCGAGCGTGGCGGGTGCGGTCGGGGAGAACGCCGTCCTCGGCGCCCCTGCTGCCGGCCATTAAGCCGCTCGAAAGCGCCGGGGCGACTCCCCCGGAAACCAGATGAACCCGCGGGCGGGTCGCGGACCGTGCCCGCGACCCCCGCACTGAGCTACTCGTCCTTCCGGACGTACCAGGAGTGCCCGCTGCGCTGGCGCTTTCTCTACGTCGAGAAGCTCCCCGAGGCGCCCCGGGGATACTTCACGTTCGGACGGGTGGTCCACTCGGTCCTCGAGCAGCTCGTCGCGCCGCTCGTGGTCCCCTCGGCCCGGCGAGCCGGCGAGAGCGACCGACAGCGGACGCTCGATGAGTGGCACGCTCGCTCAGGAACGCCTGTCTCGGGAGCTTGGATGAGCCCGGAGCAGCTCCTCGCCGCCTACGACCGGGCGTGGTCGAGCGAGGGGTACGTATCTCCCGAGGAGGAGTCGCGCTACCGGGCCCTGGGCCGGGAGATCCTGCTGCGCTACCACGAGTTCCTCGTGCGGGAGCGACCGCTCCCGGTCGCGGTCGAGGAGCACCTCGAGGCCCGCTGGGACGGGATCCCCATCCACGGCTACATCGACCGGATCGACCGTACGCCGGCGGGAGGCCTCGAGATCGTGGACTACAAGACGTCGCGCGACCTCTCGAACGACGACGCCCGCGAATCCGACCAGCTCAGCCTCTACCAGGTGCTGGTCGAGAGCAACTACGCCGAGCCGGTCCACGGCCTGACGCTCTACCACCTCCGGTCGCTCACGCCGCTCAGGACCGCGCCGAGGGAGCGCGCCGCGCTCGCCGGGCTCCACGACCGGCTCGGGAGCGCGATGGACGGGATCCGGGCGGAGGCGTTCGACCCGGCCCCGGGCCGCCACTGCTCCCGATGCGATTTCCAGGACCGGTGCCCCGAGTTCCGCTCGGTGCCCTCGGCCGAAGGGGAACGCCTCCGAGGGCTCGTCGACCGGTTCGAAGCCCTCCGGGCCGAGGAGGGGCGCCTCGAGACCGAGCTCCGTCGGACCGCCGAGGAGCTCCACCGCGCCGCCGAGCAGCTCGGAGTCCATCGCGTCCCCGGCAGTCGCTCGGTCGCAGTCCGACGCCGGGAGGAGGCCTGGCAGTACTCCCTCGACAGCGTCCGCCCCCTCCTCGAGCTATCCGGGCTCGCAGCCCGGGTCGCTTCGGGCGCGCCCGAGGACGTCCGTCGGCTGGTCCGAGACCCGACGGTCGACCCCGAGGTCCGCCGCAAGGTCGCCGAGACCGGGGCACGACGGGTGAAGTGGTACTGGGAGCTCGAGGACGGACCGCCCGAGCCGTAGCCCCCCCTCGCTCGCGCAAACGCTATGTTTCGTTCCCCGTACTCCCCCGTATGGGGATTCCCCTCGCTTCCGAGTCACGCCTCGCGTCCCTGAAGGGACGGACGCCCACGATCGCCACCTTGTGCTCCCACTCTTCGCTCCAGATCTTCCACGGCGCGCGTGCCCTCGGGTTCCCGACCCTCGGCATCTCCGTCGGGCCTCCCCCGCGGTTCTACGACGCTTTTCCGCTCGCGCGGCCGGACCGGTTCCTCTCGGTCCCTCGCGCGAAGGACCTGGCCTCGGCCGCCGAGAGGCTTCGGGCGGAGGGCGCGATCGTGATCCCGCACGGCTCGTTCGTGGAGTACGTGGGGGCCGAGACGTTCGCCGAGCTCGATGTTCCCGTGTTCGGAAACCGGGCGGTCCTCGCCTGGGAGTCCGACCGGGAGAAGGAGCGAGAATGGCTCGACTCGGCCGGCGTCCCGATGCCCCGGCGTTACGAGGGCCCGTCCGAGGTTGACGGGCCGGTGATCGTGAAGTACTACGGCGCGAAGGGCGGCAAAGGGTTCTTCCTCGCGAAGAACCGCAAGGCGCTCGAGGAGTTCATACCGACCGGCCCGCACGTCATCCAGGAGTACGTGCTCGGGACCCGGTACTACATGCACTTCTTCTACTCCCCGCTCTCCGACCGCGGCTATCGCGTCGGTCACGGCTCCCTCGAGCTCCTCGGGATGGACCGGAGGGACGAGGCGAACATCGACGAGCTCTACAAGCTGGGGGCCGAGGAGGAGCTCCTGAAGGCCGGGATCCGCCCGACGTTCGTCGTCACGGGGAACGTGCCGGTGATCCTACGAGAGTCGCTCCTGCCGAAGGCGTTCGAGGTCGCCGCCCGCATCGTCGAGCGTTCGATCGAGCTGTTCGGAGGGATGGTCGGCCCGTTCTGCGTCGAGGGGATCATGACCGAGGGGCTCGAGTTCAAGGTGTTCGAGGTCTCGACCCGCATCGTTGCCGGGACGAACCTGTTCATCTCGGGCAGCCCGTACTCGGACCTCATCGAGCCGG
>Ga0326727_10017690_pt1 | contig 14722 bp, 11 predicted proteins | sample MB2enrmetagenome_FD_207643 | JGI IMG/M metagenome (GOLD analysis project Ga0326727, IMG submission 207643) | Lab enriched peat soil microbial communities from McLean, Ithaca, NY, United States - MB29MY | ecosystem: Environmental > Terrestrial > Soil > Wetlands > Peat | place: USA: New York... | reverse complement strand
GCCAACAGGGAATTCCCTATTAGATAAGAAAACCAACCGCTGGACTTTTTCAGGGAACTTTGCGGCTGCAGAGAGGTCTTCTCTTATCTTCTTTGAAACATTCTTCTCAATGGAACAGGCGAACACGACCTTTTCATGCGCCACATGTCCAAAAAAGGCTGATTTGGGAGCCATGGGCAATACTTCTCCCACTCGGTACGTTTCGAAGTCCGCTCCCTGGTCACCGCCCGCGGAAACTGGGCCCGTAGCCGGAATAATATTCGGATAAATGCGCCTTCTTGCTAGCTGAAATGAGAGATTCTCAAACTTGTGATGACCATTTTCACCGGCAAGCTGAGAAAGTGCGAAAAGCAGGTATTGCGAAGCTTGGACTGGTGTTGCGCCTGACCGAGCCTCATGGCTAGGGGCAAACTGAGATGAAGGCGTCTCTTTGCGAGTCTTTGCCATCAAGCATCGCCCGGCGTACAGATTGGGAATCGGGCCGACGAACAAGCCTTCGACACTGAGAACCCTAGAGGACAGCCGGTCACAGGGATTGTGCCCTGAAGCCAAGCAACGAATCTGTGCCAAACTTGCCAACGAGGGAAGAAGTCCCAATTCCTCATAAATGCTCCCCGATCATCAATGATAGCACTGGGAGAAAGTAAAGCGAAGGCAATGGCAGGAAGAAGTATAATTGGAAACGCAGCTGTGTCCGAATGACGGGCCGCGTCACGGGGCCGCATTGCGTGCAGGCGACCCAAGACATGCTGCGGGTCAGCCAACGCCCGGGATGCAACGGGCTCACTTCAACGCGCGGTTCGAATGTAATGACGAGAGCGGACACTGTGCGATGATCTTTCCATTCGTTGCCGCGATGTCCGGCAATCGAATAGTTAGCGCCCGAAGTGAGGCGCGTGGCATACTCCGACTGCTCGACAACGCGCCAAGACTGGAGAGGACATGGAGAACACGGGAGAGGGCAAGCAGAAAATACAAATCGTGAATCATACTTTCATGGGAGCCGCATGGTGCGCGGCATGGCTCTTCACCATTGGGTTTCTACACCTTAGTTTTTGGAGAGGCGTGCTGGCGATGGTGATTTGGCCATACTACCTTGGCGCGCATTTCAGCTCGTTCCTGCACTAATCACTCGGTTCGTTGGCGGCGAGCAGTTGCATTGCGCGTTCGACGGCGGGCACGGCATGCCGTGCCCCTACCGAGCGAAAGGCAAAGACGCGGTTACGGCGCGCTCCGCAGACGCGCCCGGGATACAAAAGGCGCAGTTGAAACCCCGCCCTTCCAAGACAATCCTGTCGACAAGGAACACATTTCGCAACCTCATGCGGAATGCAAATAGCGCGGACAGCGCCGCGCCCCTTCAACTAAAAACGAAATTCAACTAACAGCTAGAACGTGAAGACGGGGCCGAACTCGGTGCGATGATCCTGCCACTCGTTGCCGAGTTTTCCGGCAATCGTGTAGTTGTCGCCGGGCGCGAGGCGCGTCGCGTACACCGACTGCTCGATGGCGAACGAGCACCACGGATTCACCTTGTAGTACAAAGTCGCCGCGAACACTTTGCCCATCAAGAGCGGCAGCGGAGACAGCACGTTGGCGGCGGCGCCGGCATTGGGGTTAGTCAGATCGCGATAGACAACCTGGTCTTTCCCTGCATGAAGATAGAGTTGCCATCCGGCATTGCGGCCTTTCGGATTCGCGTTGAACCACCTCGATATTGGCAAGCCAAGATTCACGAACCCTCCAAACGCGCGAATCGGGCGTTGCGGCGCAATGACAACTTTCCCATCGCCATTGGTGGCGAGCGTTGGCGCGCCTGCCGCGGCAAGCGGACCGCCGTCCAAGCTGACATACGTCACGGGATTCGTCAGACCGCCCGTGTCGGTGAAGAAGGAATTGACTTGGCCGCCGAAGAAGAAGCGCAGGTCGCCGCCGAAATAACCGCTCGCCACGAGCGTCGCCCAGCGAGTGGGCAATTGCGCGGCAATCTGGTTGCCGTACATCTTGCTGGAAGTGGTGAAGCCGCTGGGGAACGCCGCCTGGTAAAGAGCCGGGCCGGAGCTCATCGAGCTGCTGGGGATGATCGATGTGCGATTGGCGTAATACCCGCTCCAGATGAGTTGCGCGGGCGCAACGGCGGGCGCTTTGTCGAGTTGGAACTGAAGGACCGTTCTTGCTTCCAACTCGGGCTTGCCCGAATCGGCGCCCTCGCGCTCGGCTTGCGCGATTTGGCCGGTCAATCCCATTGAGCCGAGCTTTTCGATTTCACCGCTGCTCGGCATCATGATGGCAAACTCGGGAGAGATCTTGAAATTTCGCGAGCCGCCCAGCTTCCGGATAAGGCCGAGACGCATCTGCGGGGAACGCTCGTAGACGTCGCCATAGTAAGCGCCCAGAAACGTGGTCTCGAGTATGTTGGGCAGAGCGGTTGAGCCGAAGATTGTCCAATCCTGACCACCTTCGAAGAAAAGATCGGTCTTGTCGCCGGCCGCGTAATCCATCCGCAAGTACGCGAGACGCAATTGGAATTCGTTGCTGCGAATCGACGAGATGTCGCGGTTATCGACTTCGCTGAAGTTCCCTTCGTAGTCGCCTTCGATCTTGCCGGTGATGGTCAGCTTGGGCGATGCGTCCGGCCACTCGAAGCTTGCGCCGATGCGAGCGGAACGCGCTTTGAGGTGAAACTCAGGATCAGTCGTGGGGCCAGTGTTCGTGATCGACATGGAGCCGAGAAACAGGCCGACAAACGGGAAGTCGTCGCCATTGGGCGAGCTGGAATCGTGCACGCCTGTCACTTTGATGAACCCGTAAGGCGTTACCCTTGCCGCGCCCGTTTTGAAAGAAGGGACCAGGCCATCCTTCGCGGGCGGGTCGAGAGGAAGCACGCGCAGCGGAGCTACGGCTGCGACCACGGTTGGCGCGGCGGGCTTCGGCTTCTCGGCTGGCTGAGGCGCGCTGGCGGCGATGGGTTGCGCTGTGGCGCTCGCGACGGCGGACAAATCCGCTGCGCTCAACACACCCTTGCGGCTGAGCGTTTCGACCAGGAGGCGAAATTCCGCGTCGGGCGCTGCGCTTCGAATGGCGCTCGCCTCAACAGGATTGAGCACACCTTTCGTTTCGAGCACATTGACCAACACCGTGACATTGGCGCCACTGGCAGGCGGCACGCTTTTCGTTTCCGCGCCATCATTCTTTTGAGCGAAAACCGGCGCAACCATGAGTGCCACTAATGTTGGAATGCAAAACCATCTCTTGAGGTTCATAAATTATTCCGCCCTCCTGGACCGGGATTGCCGCAGACAGTCCCGTTGCGGCCACGACCAATTTGGATTTGCGCTTGAGTCCCCCTTGCGCACTCCCCCAGTCAGCCTTTCCCTGCAAGTTTTATCGGCGTTATCAGTATTGGCCTTGAGTTGGGGCGGGGCGAATGTTCATATCCATTGCGGATTTGTCTTTCGAGATTGATCTACCTATGAAGGCTCGAGGAAAAGGCTAAAGGGAACTTTCTGCGAGGGTTGGGATGAGGAAACTCTAATTGGCACGCTGCGGCAGTATCATTCAACGAAACTGAGGCCCAAGGAGGTGTAGTCGTCAACTCCGATGATCCATCCCTCCTGGCCGTCAATTCGAACTTTTAACCAGGTATCGCTTGCTTTGTCGTGCTCGTCCGGGGGAGCGCCCTTGAAGCGCGCCTTCAATAACTGAACGGTCGATTGTGGCCGGATGGTCACACTCATGGGCGTCGCCTTCGCGTCTGGTGACGGGAACATGTCGATGATTCGTTCCGACTCAACCGCTTGACGCGTTTGGTAAGGCGGTTGGTCAACGACATCGAATTCTCCGGAATCCTGCTGTTCCAGGCGGAACTCTTTCCAGTTCACTCGCACAGGAGTCACGATGTAAAAATACGTCGTGAGTGTATAGATTTGCAGGGTGTCGTTTTCCAGCAGGCGCCTGGAATTCTTGAACTGACCGGCTGGCAGGTCGGCGAGTCCGCCTCGAAATTCCAGAGGTTCCCGGTTGAGTGGTTTCAGCACGCCATTGAGCAAGCCGAAAAGTTGGATGGATTCGCCTGTTCTGGGTGGCGTGGGCAACTTCTCGTACGTGAGTTCGAGAGCCTGATGCTCGCGGCCCTCCAGCAGCGTCGCGTCCACTTGATGTCGCCCGAGATGGTGCACCTCTGACTCGGGATAGGACTTGCTGAAACAATGCTTTCCTTTCTCGTCCACAATCTTCACGGAACTTACCGTCTCTTCGTCGTCCTCGGTGCAATCGCCGCCGTGCTGCGATTCCTTGTAGCAAATCACTTTTAATTCCACGGTGAATTCATGCCCTTCGATTGGGAACGGCCCGAGAGTCCGTTCATATCGGGTCGGTTTTGGTAAGGGCTTGTCTTCTTGTTGCGCCGACGCGGGAACGAGCACAACAAAGCACATCGCTAGAATTGCCAGTCCTGCCAACGTAAATGGATGGCTCGTCCTTAGTTTTGTTGGGGAATTTGCGACCATTTGAGATTTGGCTGGGAGGCCTGGACTCGAACCAGGATAATCAGATCCAGAGTCTGATGTACTGCCAATTGTACGACCTCCCAGCCGGCGGGAGACAACAAAAAAAGGTCGCTGGCACGACCCGCATCTACTTTACTGGCCGAACGCACTTTCGTCAACGGCGCGAAATGCTTGAGGGAATTGGCACGAGGCGTTTGTCGCGCACATGGAACTCCTGGTCGCGCCAAACGATGCGCTGGACGAAGAAGCTGGCGACCCAGGCGGCGAATCCAAAAGCGTCGCGCAGCGGCAGGAGCCAGAGCTTCCGGCGCACAAGGTCGTCGCGCATCCCCCAAACACCCACGACCCACGCCATCGCGGCACGCAGGACAAGGTAAGCGGCCAGAAAAGCAGCCGCCACGGTCATGGAAGGAGCAACGGCGACGGCGAGCAGCGCCCACAACAACCCTTGCGTGAAAATCAGGCCAAAGTGCCCGGCGGGACGCGAGAAACGAATGCTAGCATTCCAGCGGACCTGGTGCCGAAAAGCGTCTCCAAATGACTGCGACGGGTAAACAACCGATACAGGAAAGGTGCTGAGCTCGACGCGATAGCCGAGAAGCGCGATACGATGGCCGAGTTCGTAATCATCCGAGAAATGGTCCACCATCGATTCGAATCCGCCAATTTCGGCGAGATGTTTCTTCGTCGTGGCCATCGTCGCGCCCAACGCGAAATTCACGTTGCCGAGGAGCGCGGCCGTCAGAACGCTCGGCGCAAAATCCGTGCTGTTGCCGAGCGCTTCCAAGTCCGAGGCCAGTGAACCATCCGTCAGACCTCGATAGAGGCAAGTCACCACACCCACTTTTGAATCAAAGAGGGGCCGAACAATCGTCTCCAAGTAATCCGGCGCGACACGAACGTCGCTATCGCTGATGACGACGATCTCGTGACGCGCCTCACGAACCATCCGGCAAAGCTTGTTGACTTTGTCGCTGACGCCGAGTCTTTCGAAGCCGGAAATCAGGCGAATGGTTCGCTTGGGATTGTCACTGCCGGAAAAGTCGTGGATGATCTGCCGAATGATCGGAACGGCGGGGTCAGTCTCGTCCGTGACGCAGAAAAGAATTTCGTACTCGGGATAGTTCTGGCGGCAAAGGCTTGCGAAGTTTTCGTACGCCTCTCGGTCGAGCCCATAGATGGGCTTCAGAATGCTGACGGGCGGTTGGAAATTCGAGGCCTCGGGCTCAGGGCGACGAAAGAAACCCAGAGCAGCGGTGATCGCGACAAGATAGTAAGCAAGTGGCGCAAGCGCAAGGAGGAGCAGGGCAGCGCGAAGGACCGCCGAGAACGTCACGTCAAAGACTCTTGCTGATGTACATCAGCGCCGTGGGATGTCATGCGAGCGAATCTTCGCACAAAGGACGAGGAATCGTCACCGTGAGCAACAACAGTTGTGTCTTGAGATGCAGCGTTGCTGATAATTCTATGCGCCGTGCGACTCGGTCGTTACTCCGATCGGCGGGCGCGGCTCCATCCCTGGCACAGAGACGAGAGCGTTTTTCTCGACGCCCTTCCGTGCGACTCTTCGTCGGTCCGCACGAAGCTTCAAGAAATCGACAGCTTCGTGGAACAGGCGCTTGCGCTCGTGCGAATCCCAAAGGGCTTCGCGAACGATGCGCCATGCAACTTTCGGGCGAAAATAGTAACTATCGTAAAAACGGTTGACGGCTTCGACCATGTACTCGCGCGAAAGGCCGGGGTATTCAAGATGCGGGAGTTGGTGTCCTCCTGCATCCGTGAGCGCTTCTCCCGCGAGGAAACCTTCGCGGAGACCCTGGTCGTAAAGCTCCGTGCCGGGGTACGCATGAGCGAGGGAGACTTGAATCGTTTCGCAGTCGAGTTCTTTCGCGTAATCGATGGTCTTCTCGATCGTAGCCTTCGTCTCGCCGGGAAGTCCAATGATGAAGTCGCCGTGAACATGAATGCCGGCCTTCTTGCAATTCTGAACGAACACGCGCCCCATTTCGACTGTGGCGCCCTTCTTGAGGTTCTTCAAGATTTGCGGATCGCCGGATTCAAAACCGACAATCAGCAACCGGCAGCCTGCATCCGCCATCGCTCGCAGGGTTTCGTAGTCGCTGTGGACGCGCGCCGTGCAGGACCATTGAAAGCCCACGGGCTGAAATTCTTTGCAGAGGGCCAGGACTCGGTCCTTGCGAATGTTGAACGTGTCGTCGTCGAAGAAGAATTCCTTTGCCTGGGGGAACATCTTGTGAGCCTGCTTGAATTCCCGCGCCACATTTTCTACGGAACGAACGCGCCAGGCATGTCCCGATAGCGTTTGAGGCCATAGGCAAAATGTGCAAAGCGCCGGACAGCCGCGCGCCGTATAAAAAGAGACGTAAGGATGGAGGAGGAAGGGGACGTTGTAATTCTCGATCTTCAAATGCCGCTGGTATGTATCCGTCGCGAAGGGCAATTCATCAAGCTCCGCCGTTTGCAGCGGAGGCCGCGATGGGTTGTGCACAACCTTGCCATCCTTCACGTAGCTCACGCTCAATATCCCGGAAAGAGGCTTGCCCTGGGCGAATTCCACGACAGCATGGTCGAATTCGCCGCGCACCACGAAATCGATGTCGGGGCTTGCCTGAAGGCTTTCGGCCGGTTTGATCTGAACCTGCGGCCCCACGAAGGCGATTTTGAGGCCGGGGTTCTTTTCCTTCATTGCCCGGGCCATTCGAAGGTCGCTATGGAAGCCAACCGTAGAGGTGAAAAGCACTACAAACTCATAATCCTGCGCGATGCGGACCACATCGGCGGGCGAGATTTGATGCGGCGGACCATCGAGCAGACGGCTTCCGGGCAACATGCCAGCGGCATACGAAAGCCAGACCGGGTACCAGTACGATTCGATCTCCCGAGTCGCAGGCCATCTCGAGCCGGCGCCACCATCGAACTTTTCAAAGCTCGGTGGATTCAATAGAAGCGTCTTCATCACGGACGGCATGCTCTGCTACCCTCCTTAGGAATTGGGACAAAAGGTGTCCTGCAAGTCCGAGTTCCTTTATTCTACCTGCTTTTGCTGGTGAGCCAAAGCGGTACGTTTCTCGCGCTTCCTTTACTGAAACACCTTCGTCAATTGCCCGGTCGCTTGCAGAATGGTGAGTTGGCCTTGCTGCCGTGCAAAGTCGGCATCGAGGAAGGAAACCCACTTGTCGCTTTCATCCAGCCGAGCTTGTTCTATGTCCCGGAGCGTCGCCCGGCCTTCATCAAATTTCGCTTGAATGAGCTGGAGCGTTTCTTGCGCCAGTTTTAGTTCGAGCCGGGCGACCTCGCGGCTCGCTTCGAGTTCGCGAACACCGCGGACCTTTTGCAGAATGTCGAGCCGCACTTCGTCGCGCTTAAAGCCCAGCGAAAGTTCCGCGGCATTCGCTTCGCTTTTCGCAAGAGCGATATCCGCTCGCGTTTTTGCCGCGAAAATGGGGATCGTCACCTGTACGCCGAGGTTCACGTTATTCCGCTGGAACGTTTTGTAGAACTGATCGTAGTTATTGAACTTGCTCAGAATGCTGTATTGGCCGACGAGATCCACGGTTGGCCAATAGCTCCATCGCGCGCCTTTGAGCAAATGCTGGCGCGCGGCCCGTTCGTTTTCTGCTTCCTGAACGCTCGCATCATGGCGCATGGCCTCGGCTACCATGTCGTTTTCCTGCAAATCCATTGCGAACGATGGCTCTTCCGCATCGACTTCAATCGCTTGGCTCTCCGGAATCGCAGTCAGATCGCGGAACTGTTGCGTGAGGGCTCGCTCGCGCCCTTCGAGCTTGATGATTCGCTCTTCCACGCGGGCTGCGGTCAATTCGCTGCGCGTGAGCTCGATGGGAAGCTCCTGGTTCGCCGCGACGCGATCGCGAGTGACCTCAAGAATCTTCGAGGCGCTGGCTTGCTCGCTGCGCATCAACTCGAGCGAATGTCGGACCTTTGCCAGTTCCAGATACACGGACGCCATGCGAACCATGACGTTGTCGTGCGTCCGATCCATCTCCAGCTTCACGTTTTTCGCGCGCTCTTCCGCCGCATGCTGCTGCCCCTTCAGCAACGGATTGAAGAGCGTCTCCACGTAGTCCAATTGGAATACCGCCGGCGCATTGCCGCCCGGAAGCGATGGAAAACCGTGGGTGTAGGCCGCGCCGGAACCCGTGTACAGATTCGGAAGGAACGACGCACGATACGTTCCCGCTTCATTCAACGCCACCGTGTATTGCACGCGAGCAAGCTTGAGTTCGCGGCTGTTTTGCAGAGCAAGCGTGACGGCCTGCCGCAGCGAAATCGTTGGGGCGTCCTGCGCGCCCGCAGGGAAAGAGATCGATGAAAGAAAGAGTCCCGCGAGCGCGAATACGAATGGTTTCGTCTTATTCATAGCGCAGCGATTCCGTCGGTTGGAGTTTCGCGGCTCGATTCGCCGGGAGATAGCCGAAAATCAGGCCGGTGGAGCAGGATACTACGAACGCCAGCGCGACCGAGACCCACGAGATGGGAATATGGAAATCTGCTGGAACAGGAAAAAGGCTGATCAGGAAGTTGAGCAACGCGGGGATTGAAACGGCGATCGCGATACCGGCCACCGTGCCCGTCCCGCTAATCAGAAAAGCTTCCAGCAAGAATTGGTAGAGGATCGCATTGCGCGGGGCGCCTACTGCTTTGCGGATGCCGATCTCGCGAGTCCGCTCCGTCACTGTGACAAGCATGATGTTCATGATTCCAATCCCACTAATCGTGAGCGCGATAAGCGCCGTCAGGACGAGTATCACCGTCATGGCCATGGATATATAGTGCGCCGTCTCGAGGATGCTCGTCAGGTTCCGCACGCGATACTTCGCACCCAGACGGTGCCGGCTTTGCAGGATTTCTTCCACCTGGCTTGTCACAAGCGGGACATCTTCCGGAGAGTCCGCCTGCGCATAAAACGACTTGAAGTAGTTGGATCCCGTGTAGTACTTGATTAGCGAGAAGGGAACGATCGCGGATTCGGGAGTAATTTCCGACTCCCCGAAAGTGGACACTCGCTCCCTGAAGACGCCGATCACCGTGAAATGAAGCTCGCCGATTCGAATGTCTTTCCCCACGGGATTGTCATAGGGAAACACGCCCTTGGCAAGTTCGTCGGTGAGGAGGCAAACCTTGCTATCCGTCATAAGGTCGTCCGGGTCGAAGTATCGGCCATGAAGGATCACGAGTTTCCGAATCTGGGCGTACTCTTCCGTGACACCTACAAGGCTCACCGGGTGTTCGATCCCATGGACCACTACGGTCAACGAAATATCATGCGTCCCAGCGGCGTAGCGCACCTCGGGAATTCCTACCTTTATGGCGTCCAGGTCGCCGGGAAGAACTTGGTCCGCGAGCATGAGGGGTTGGGAGACACCGGGGTTGATTGCTTCCGCCATGACGAGGTTCGACCCGACGCCTTCAATCTCCGCGATGATGTAGCGTTTGCCCGTCAGCGCAACGGTCACAACCAGCACGATACAACTGCTTCCGATGATGACACCCAGCATCGTCAGCATGGCGCGCACTTTGTTGGCACGCAGGGCTTGGAATGCGAGTTGCCACATTTCGGTCCAGTACACCGGTGTGGCGCGCACTTTCTTTGCAAAGGATGCCATTGAGATTACTTTGCGATGGGTTTCAGCGGAGTTTCCATCGTTGTCCGTTCGGGCCTACCCAGGCGACTTCTCCAACTTCTCCAACTTCTCCAGCCGCGCACGGGCTTCCTTTCGCCCAGGGTCAAGTTGCAGCGCCGCTCGATATTGCTCCGCTGCTTCCGCGCGTTTTCCCTGCGCTTCATACATCTTCCCTAGCCAAACTCGCGCGCCCGCATGTGAAGGCCAATCGCTCCGGTTTGGCGTGCTGGCGATGTAAGACTTTAAGTACTCCTCCGCGTGCGCGAAATCCGTTCCGGAAAGAACGCGTTCAACGCCGCGAAAGTACGCGAGGCGGGGATCGTTGGGACTCGCCAGAGCAGCGCCCTGTATGGCTGTCTCCATATCGGATGGCTTATTCTGACCTCCGAAGAACGCGATAACTTCGACGTACGCGTCGATCGCTTTCGGCTTCGCCAAGAGAACCTGGCGGTATTCGTTTTCCGCGAGGTCCAACTTTTTGGTCCCCGCGATGTCGTAGACGGCGCGCGCCAAATGCCCCTGAACGGGGTCGAGCGCTGCGATAGCGGTCACTTCCGAGTTGGCCTCGTCTTTGCTCCCACCCGCTATCCATGGGGCTTCCAGGCAGTACTCTTCCAAATCTCGCCGTGCGACGATGTTCCTTGGATCAAGCTGAATGGCCTTCTCCCACTCGGCCTTCGCCTTTTTCGCGGTGAACAGGCTGCGGTCGCGGTCGGCCTTGTCGCCGTATGCGCGACCAAGCCAGAGATGATACAGAGAGTTCTTATCGTCAAGCGCGACTGACTTCTCCGCCTCCTTCACTGCGCTGTCGAAATCACGCAGTTCGCCATAGCAACGCCCCAGCCAGTAATGGGCATCGGGACTCGTGGGATTCTGCGAAATGGCGGATTGCAGGGTTGTAATTGCCGCGGGGTAATTCCCGGCCTCGAATTGGTTCTGGGCTGCGCGCACCCATGAGGCAGAGTCGGTGGGAGGAGCCGCGCCCGGCAAGGCAGAGGCTTGCGAGGTCGGAAGCACGGGACCATGCGCCGCAATCAGCCCGAACAGAAAAGCTCCTGCAATGCGATTGCGCATGAGTTTCATTCAGCCTCCGTGGCTCGAATCTCCATCCCGTCTCTCAGTTCCCTGTCCCCAGGCAAAGCAACACGCTCGCCTGCTGCCAAACCCGACAGAACTTCGTATTTTGTCGCGCTCGCAACCCCGACCGAAATATCGCGCCGGTGGATTCTGCCGTCCGAATACACAAATACGTAGTGCTGGCCCTTGTCGTACCGCACCGCCGCGCGAGGAGCCACGATTGCGCCATACCGTTGGCGCACTAGGATGCGTACTTCGACGTTTACATTCGGGAGAAGTTCGAGCTTGTCGTTGCCGACGGAACAAAGAACTTCGCCCACACTGCGCGTTCCCCGCGCCACCACCTGCTTCGGAACCTGCTCGGTCCGCCCCGTCCAAGTTTCCCCCGGCTTCGCGTCCCAGTTCACCTGCAACACCTGATTCGGCTCGAGCAATCCGAGATCGGGCTCGTCCACAAAGACGCGCACGCGCACATGCTTCAAATCGGCCATCTCTGCAAGGACATCGCCAACTTGCACGTATGCACCCTCGCGGACAGGCAAGGAGTAGAGAGTTCCGTTCACCGGAGAAACCACGGTCGCGGATCGCACTTTCTCACTGAGGGATTCAACCTGGTCCTGTGCCTGCTTTACTCGGAAAGCTGCACTTTCCACATCGACTGCCGCGCGGCGCGTCAGGGCTGCTCTCTTCAATTCCGCAGCGAGAAGATTTGCGCGTGCCTTGGCCAGCGCCGCTTTGCTCTGCGCAAGCTCGTCCTGCGACGCAGCCTGCTTGGCCACAAGCTGTTCCAGCGCCTGCTCGGTCCGCTCGAGATTCTCAACGGTGACTTTGGCCTGCTGATACTCGGCATCGAGTTGCGCCACATCATCGGGAGGCCCGCCCGCATGCGCATTCTCCAGTTCCATTTTCGCAGTGAGAAGGTTCGCCTGCGCCTGCGCCAATTCGGAGCGCATCTCGGCTGAATTGAGTGTCAGGATCACCTGTCCCTTGTGAACGGCTTGCCCTTCCGTGGCCTTCACTTTGTCAACAAAGGTCACGAACTCCGCTCGCGCAACGAATGGAGCGATCGGCTCTACCTTTCCGTTGCTCGAAATCTCCGCAGTTATGTCTTCGCGAGTGGCGTCCGCGACCTGCAATAGCGGGGCTTTTTTGCACCCCGCGAGAAGCAGGAGGAACAGAACGCCGGTCCCAGTGGCCTTGCTTATTTGAACTGAATTTGGTCCGTTGCTTTTCGCCATGGCGAGCCTGGATTCAATTCGCAGCGTGACTCTGTTGTGGCCCGCCGCGCTTTGACCGGCGAGATTGTAACAGACCCTTTCAGGCCTTGACTACGCAAAGCCCCTTAATGTGCCGCAAAACGCATACTGGGATGATGCAGATCGCCGGTGACGGGATGCCACCTCCGGCGTTTTGGCCTGCAGCCGTGATAGGAAGCTCAACCGCCTGGCGTAAAAGTTCATGGTAGAATTCAGGCATGAACGAAGCGCAACAAACGCCGGGCACGGCAAGTCGTGCCGAAAAGGCCCCGAGTGACAAACCCCCGCTGAAAATCCATCGCGTTTGTATTGGGTGCAACCAGATGTTCGAAGTCACCATGGAAAACTACGAAGCGAAACACTGCCCCGTCTGCCGCAAAGTCTGACAGAACGCGCTCTCCTCTTTGCATAGCAACTGGATATTTCGTTAGAATATCGCCACCCTTTTGGGATCAATTGACATGAAACTTTACGACGAGCAGATCACACTCCAATCCAAGAAGCCACGGGAAGTATTCAACATTACCACTCAAATCAAAGCCGCCATTGAAAAGAGCGGCTTCACCAGCGGCATCGTCTTGGTTTCCTCGCTGCACTCGAATTCGGCCGTCGTTGTAAACGATGAAGAGCCAGGGCTCCTGGCGGACCTCGACGAATGGCTCAATCATCTTGCCCCGGTTCGCGACGATTACAAGCATGCGGGCCGCGTCGAAAGCAACGCCGCCATCCATTTCCAAAGCCTCCTGCTTCACCACCAGGTGATCGTGCCCTTCACGGAGCGGCGGATCGATCTGGGGCCGTGGCAGGCAATTCTCTTCATCGAATTGGATGGTCTTCGGCCCAAGCGCATCCTCGTGAAGGTGATCGGAGAGTAGCCAGCCACGGAGAGAGGCCGAAAATTCTCCCATTGTTGTTCATCTCGGTGTAACGTAGGCGGTCGAATATGCGTAGGAATCAAGGGCGTGCCATGCCCAAACGAAGCGCGGCTGGCTCACGCCATGAAATTTCGTTGGAACGCGAGGAACGGCAATGATCGAAGCGCAGCAGCTCGGCAAAGTGTTTAAAGACAAGAAGCGCGGCCTCGTACGTGCTGTGGATTCCGTTTCATTCCGCTGCCAGCCGGGACAGATTTATGGCCTGCTGGGAGCAAATGGCGCGGGCAAAACGACAACCCTTCGCATGCTCGCCACAATCCTTGAGCCCACTTCCGGCACGGCGCAAGTTGCAGGGTTCGACGTCAAACGCGAGCCGGAGAAGGTTCGCGCAAATGTTGGGTTCCTTTCGACAGCCACTGCGCTCTATGGGCGCCTGAGCGCGCGGGAAATGGTCGAATACTTCGGCCGACTGAACGGCATGGAAGACGAGCGGCTGCGAAAGGCCGTGGATAATCTCTTCCACGCGCTGGACATGGAATCGTTCGGCGACCGGCGCTGTGAAAAGCTCTCGACCGGAATGAAGCAGAAGGTCTCCATCGCGCGTACCTTGGTTCACGACCCGGCGGTGATGATATTCGATGAACCGACCGTAGGGCTCGACGTGATGACGGCGCGGTCGATTGTCGCGTTCATCCGCCACTGCCGGGAGCGCGGAAAGACTGTGATCTTTTCGACGCACGTCATGAGCGAAGCGGAGAAGCTGTGCGACCGCATCGGGATTATCCACGACGGCAAGCTTCTTTCGGAAGGAACGCTCGCGGAACTGCGCCAGAGAAGCGGTAAGACCGACCTCGAAGACATTTTCGTCGGAATCATTGGAGACGGCCATGAGCCTGCATAACATCGGAGTCGTGTATCGGAAGGAACTGACGGACCAGTTGCGCGATCGCCGCACCATCATTTCCATGGTCGTAATTCCCATACTGATGTTCCCACTGCTCACGGTGGGCATGGGTACGCTTGTCGTCAAGTTGGTCAACAGCGCGAAGCAGGAGGTCCCGAAAGTGATGATCCTCGGAGGAGAAGACTCTCCGAATATCACCAAGGCTGTAAACCAGTTTCAGGGGATCCAAATTGTCCCGCCTTCCATGGACGCCGCCGCTCAAATCACTGAAAAAAGAATCCGCGCGGCCGTGCAGATCCCTGAAGGCTTCGATGCCTCCGTCGAGAAAGGCGATTCCTCGAAGATATCAATCGAATACTACCAAGGAGACATAAAGTCCGAGTTTGCCAACGAAACTCTTCAGAAGCGTTTCGGCGAGTATCGTGAACAAATTGCA
>Ga0326727_10017689_pt1 | contig 14722 bp, 11 predicted proteins | sample MB2enrmetagenome_FD_207643 | JGI IMG/M metagenome (GOLD analysis project Ga0326727, IMG submission 207643) | Lab enriched peat soil microbial communities from McLean, Ithaca, NY, United States - MB29MY | ecosystem: Environmental > Terrestrial > Soil > Wetlands > Peat | place: USA: New York... | reverse complement strand
ACCCATCTGTCTAGAGCAATATTTGCCAGGACCCGGGGACCGTCTATAAATCCAGTCTGTGACGCTACAAACAATAGTCCTGCTTCTGAGAGGAGAGTTGCTATTACAAAATATTTACCTAGAATTCCCCAAGACTGTGTCACATTCTCAAATAGGGTGGCATTCAAAGTTTTACCAGGTTCTTGGGCAACATTGTAAAGTACATAAGCAAACATCAGTCCTGCTGCCATGAATGCCAGTGAAACCGCCATAAGACGCATGGTTCTCTTTGCTGTCTTCACTTTCGGTTCTCTCATTACTGGTACTGCATTACTTACAGCCTCAATTCCAGTATATGTCCCAGCTCCCATACTATATGAATGTAGAATAATAAACAGCAACCCTGTAATCCCGAATCCATATGTTACGTCGTGGACATCGGTGACGGTATTATTCATCACTGTTGGTACGTTCGTTAGATGGGTAGAAAACGCATATATTATTAATATAACATGTGTAATTGCAAATAATGCAAATATTGGTATTAAAGCTATAACTGATTCCTTTATACCTCTCAAATTCAATACGATCAGTACCATAATCACAGAAAAAGCGAACCCCAATTTAGTTATTTGCCAACTCATAGGTAGGAAGCTTAGTACAGCTTCTACACCACTTGCTATCGAAATGGAAATTGTAAGTACATAATCTATCAGAAGTGCACAACCAGAAAGCATTCCAAGAGATGGCGATAGCAATTTGCTTGCAACTAAATATCCACCACCTCCCGTAGGAAATAACTCAACTATTTGCGAATAACTCGTACTAATTACAAAAATTGTCAATATAATGCCCATCGCAACAAATATGGCAAGATAAATATGTCCTCCCAATGCCAGATATGCTTCCGGAGGACCATATGATGACGAAGACATGGCATCAGATCCTAGACCAACCCACGCAAAAAGTGATATCAAAGAAATTTTATGAAATACATTCGAATCGAATGGATTACGTGGTGCTCCAATAATTGAAGTTTTTAATTTCTTAAGATATGTTCCAATATCTTGCATTATTATTTCAGCCCTCACTCAATTTTTAATCATTTTGTGATTTTTTTTACATTTGGATTATATAAGTATCACCAACATATAGCTCACAACTTAATGCTTAATTTGATATTAATCACTAAAGTTAATCCCAGTTGTCAAACAGAAAGATTACGTAGTTGAACAGAGAATCAATAGAAGTAACTTCTAAATAATCTATAGTCTTCACATAAATTAGTTACATTTATTAAGACAAATCTGTAAAGTGCTTGAGAGGGGATGTACGAATACAAGAACAATTTTAAAAGGCAATTAAATTAACTTGCTACATATAAAACTATCTAATGGTAAAGGCCAATTTTTTAAACTTTTCCCGCTAAGTGTGATATAACAGAGACTTGAGCATAGAATAGAGATAACTAATTAAAAATAGGTGTGTTGTGACAACTGCATTTTCATAGAAGAGTTTAAAGAAACTTAAAATAAAACACTGGCTCTGGTTACCATTAACCACATTTTGATACAAACTTCATAGAATAATAGACAGAGATTATGAACTAATCAGAAGATTAAAAACAAAAACTTCATCGCTTCATTATTTGTGTAGAGTTATCAGAAAGAAAATGAAGTAGTTTACAGAAATAAAGGATACCTTGCAACAAAATTAAAAGTGTATGATACAACAATTAAAAGAGCAGTCGAAGAACATCATCTGAGAATAAGTGATGTATTCAGAAAAAGAGGATCAGCTCATAATCCCTGTCTATTATTCTATGAAGTTTGTATCAAAATGTGACTTATCATTTTTAGTATCCAGGTTCCATCTATGCGTCTCCCTCTTTTGATATATTTTGTCGAGGTTTATCCGCTTTTGCATGTTCAGGATCTGAATGGATAAAAGTAGAATTCGGAGTCTTTCCCTTTTTTATTTTCCAAACCAAGGCAATAAAGTTGGTTTTGCAATTTTGCCCATATTTTAGTCTTCTTTGTAGTTATCAATAATTCTTTTTCCAAATACAAGACTGTGACACTGTCTGGTAGGCACTCAGGAAAACCCAGATTTGATCAAAGATTCAAATTAACGGCTAAAATCCCTAAAAAATTAAAAATTCGAACTATTTAACTAGTTGAATAAAAAACTGGAAAGAAAGCTAGTCTAAAGCCCTCAGCCTTCATGCAGGTTGATGGTTGATTAAGCAGCTTCGATGCCGATCAGATCCACTGTCCAATAAAAGGCCCGAATATCATGAACATTAAGGAGAAAAGGATCAATATAGAAAACCCTGCTGTGACAGAGCTTGATATCTTTTCCGACATTGCTTCACTCATTGTAAGCCTATATATAAAAGAATAAATAGAATCTTTAAATACATATCCCCCATCCAGGGGTACTGCAGGTAAACAGTTAAAAAGTCCTACATAGAAGTTCAGCCAACCAACCCATAGCAAAGTATTTGCGATCCAGAAAATACCAACCCCTAAAGGTTCTGCCCAGCCCACAGGATGATAAAATTGCATGACCACGCCTGAAAATCCACGAAATCCTTCACCTGCAAACCCATAAATAGGAAGTCCAAAAAGGATAATCCAGCCTGCAGGCACTGTGAGTAAGGAAGGAATTTGTTTTAAGGCTTCAAGATATGACTTTGCCTGTGGCATCCACAAAGAAATTCCAAGGATCGGGCACTCTATAACCGCTTTATTCCCGTAGCGAACTCCAAGAAAACCGGGTTTACCTTCAAAGGAATTAGAAGATAGTTTCACATCAAAAACAATAGTACCATTTTTATTGATGTTACCCTTATAGTTTTCAGGAGGTATCAGTTCAACCTTTAAGGTCTGGTTTGCCTTAGTTGTCTTCATGAAGTTTAAGAAACTCGCAATACTGTACATTTTAGCGTCATTGATCCGAACCATTACCATTCCGGTCTCAATTCCTGCAGCCTCTGCTGGACTTCCTTTAACAACCTCTCCTACTAGCACTCCATTTAAGTAGTTTCTGGGAACTGAAACTGTATTTAAATAGTACACAGAACTAAGACCGTCTTTTTTGGCATGAATACGTACAGGACCCCCGGGTTTGACCTTTTCAAGATATGTCATAAGGTCTAAAGATGTAGTGATATTCGTATCATCAACCTGTGTGATTATCACACCTTTCTGAATCCCTGCAAGACTAGCTGGGGAGCTTTCATTTACTTTTAAAACCATGGCGTCACTCAAAGGAGCAATTGCCCCAAGCACAGGCCCGAAGAAAAGAAGAAAAGCGATAAAAGCCACAGTAAAATTGGCCATAACCCCACTTGAAAGAATCCGCGCTCTTTGAGTCCTAGTGACGACCTTTTCAGCTTTTAAACAGGTTTTTTTAGCCTCAAATCCTTCATTCTCTTCCCATTCACCCCATTTATTCCCTTTCTGCTCCCATTCCTCGATTTCCTCAATAGTAGCTGTGAGAGGCAGCTCTTTTTTTACTGTCTCCTTCTTTCCGAAAAGCTGTTCATCATCAGGTTCCGCAAAACCCCCAACTGGAACCAGAGCAAACAGAATTCCCATTGATTTAACCCTTATGCCTTCAACCCTGCAAAGAATCGCATGGGAGAACTCATGCACAACAAGAGCGACTATTAGAGCAATGATCCCCCATGTAAAGGGAATGAATTCGTTTACCCCAGGGATCAGAAAAATATTTTTAGGGGAATTGTACTTTCCAGGCTCTGGCACATTTCCATTCAGGAAGGAAGCATAAAGCGTGAGGTCCGAGAAAACGATGATCAGGAACATTGAAAGCATTCCTGCAAACATTATCACGATTCCAAGGTTTGCAAAGTTTCTCCAGTAAAGCTTAGGACGAGCCAATACATCCAACATTTTCAGACCCTTAGTTGTCCTGATCATAAGAATGGGAAGTGATCCGAAGGTGCTTATGTTATACTTTTCAAGAGTACCCTTTCTGTCAAGAACGGAGACAAAGAACCAGTATAGTAAAAAAATGCCCAATGCAATGTTTGTGCCATTCAAGGAAATTCTCCTAAATCATTAAGCTGAACAAATATATAGAATATAGAGGATTTTGAGGCTCTGTAGAAATCCTGTATTTAATGCAAATTATTTTCACCATCTTTTATTTACGTTATAGACTATCTGTTTAAGTTTTTCTTTGACTTGATTATTGAACTTTCTTTCCCGAAGTACTTCTCCAAACTACCTTTGACAACAGAAGACTTTGTCTCCGCTATATTCCTTTGATTGTATTTAATCTTATCAAATATTAAGGGCAATTGTCTTCTGTATTTTCCCAAAATTTTAGTTCGCTTTCTTCTCCTTATAGGTATGATTGAGTCTGCTCTTATTTTTGTTCTCTAATTAGGGAATGGATTTTTTCTGAATCATACCCCTTATCCATCACATAACATTGAGATTTTCTTACCTTATTTGATTGTTTTATCAGAGCCTTTTCATGCTTGATTTCTTGATATGTTTTTTGACTAATTTTCCATCCTTAAACTACCTTTTTATCTGTGTCGAATGATATTAAAATTTTCAAGACTTTCCTACGTAGCGTCCATGTTCTGCGAGAATAATAACTTGTATAGGAACTTGTAAATCCTGTTGCAGCAATTGCCTTAATAGAGATCATTTCTCCATGTGAGTAAAAAAACTTTAGAGTTTTTGACAAAAGAAGATTAAACAAAGATGAGGAAATTATGGATACAAATTTTTAAAGGCAGTGAAATGAGGGGTTTTATTAAGATCGAGTTTTTCTTTTATATTGTTCCTTAAATCAATAAATTTTACAAAATAACAATAGTCTGTGCTGATATACTCCTTCAATAAAACCAGAACAAGAAATTGATGCTTGGTATAAATATGTATGGAATATTTGCAGGAATAAATGTCCATTCTGGAAGACTGAACAGTTTTAAGGCTGGTATCAACAAATTTAATGTACTTATTCGATTTCAATATTTTGTGTCTTCATTTTTTTGTCGAAAAATATAGGGGTATTTTATAGCACAATGTTTATAAAAATATGGGGAAATGCATAACTTAGACGATTTCTACAGAGCCGAAATTCCATTGTTTTTTTTCAAAACTGGAGAAAAACTAGGAAGATCAAAAAGATTCCTAATAACATTAGACAATGCCAATTGAGTGAAAATACGTTACAGTCATTTTAACTGATGGTATAATTATCTATTTCTACCTTCCGGATCAATCTTCTAAAAAGGTGTGATATTTTTGAGTTTCCTGGACAAGTTATTTAAAAAAAAAATCGAGGGAAAAACCATCGAGGAATGGTACGGGATTGCAGTAGATGAAAATGATCCTGAAAAAAAGATAAAGTACTTTGATAAGGTTCTTGAATTGAAACCTGATTTTGTTGGGGCTTGGAACCTCAGAGGACTTGAATTTGTTATCCTGAAAAAGTACGAAGATGCAATTAACTCTTTTGATAAAGCTCTTGAAATAAAGCCCAGCTACTTGGAAGCAAAGTATAACAAAGAAGATGCAGAGACAGAATTAAGAAAGATCAAAACAGCAGAAAATCTTGGTGAAGAGGAGGAAGGAATAACAGAGGAGAAAAATCCAAGTAGCTGAATTTTGGCGGAAGATGCGTATTCATTTATTTCTCCTATTAATAGCCTGCAGCCCTATTTTCACAGGCTCAGGAAGTTTTCCACACTGCATGATCTTCATTTGATCAGGAGAAATGAGCTTTAAAGCTGCATTCATGAGGGTATCGGACTTCATGATCCCATCCATGAACCGCCTTATATGTACTGAAGTCTCAATTGCATTTCCAATCTGAGTTCTCCAATGGTGGTCGTATTCTTCAAGCCGACATCTCCCTGCAGTAAATTTTGCTGCAGTTTCACCTGCCACTTTTCCGGCGATCATAGCAGTGGGGATTCCACCTCCGTTTGTTGCAATAACCTGCCCTGCTGCATCCCCTACAATCAGCGAGTCTTCGGTTGCAGTTCTCTTCGGAGCTCCATCGACCGGAATTATGCCTGCAATAACGCTCAGAAAGATACCGTTTTTCAGCTTTTGGCTGGCGATAGGGTGATCCTGAATGAAACGATTTAGGTACTCTTTTGCAGATATCCCTTTTTCAGTCATTCTGATTCGGATCCCTAGCCCTACATTGGCCATATCTTCGCCCTCAGGAAAAATCCAAGCGTAGCCTCCGGGAACGAAATTGTTCCCAAAATACATCTCAAGAGAATCGGGATCTATATCCACATTCCTTACCTGATATTCCAGAGCCACAGATGTTTCCCTTTCTCCGGGCTTGAAAGAGAGACCTTTTGATTTTGCAACCAAAGAATTGGGACCATCGGCTCCAATTATCGCCTTTGCTCTGATAGCGTGTTTCCCATAAATTCCTTTCGTTTCTACAGTTGTGCCTTCCACCTTTGTCGCACGTGTTTTGATCACCAGTTCAACCCCTTCCTTTGCGGCCTGCTCAGCTAGAAATTGATCATATCTGCGCCTATCGAGAACAACGCCCCTTACAGCGAATTCTTTCACACTGCAATTTGGAGAGATGATACGCTGATTTTTGATACGCTGGAGTACGCAGGAATAAGGATAATTTTTCAGGGAATTTGGCAGTTTTGCGTCAGGAAGAAGGGCCTGAATTTCCGAGGCATCGGGAAGAAAGCCTGCACACTGAATAGGACTTCCTAATTCCTTTTTTTTATCAAGAAGAAGGACAGAGGACCCATTTTTTACCGCATAAAGAGCAGCAGTAGAACCTGCTGGGCCTGCGCCAACAACGATGACATCGTAATAGTCTTTTGGAATCATAAAGGGATATTCCTGCTGTTTATTTAGCCTTTGTAAATTACTAAGGAATTGTTTATTTAAACCTTTCTTGAGAGCCAGACGAATAATCGTTGAAAGTTCAGAGAAATCCCCAAGTTTTGGCTATTGGAGATAAAGGATATATAAGCAATTTGTTGAAGTAGGAGGTTTATCGAAATCCTCTGTGATTGGTATGATTAAAGAAGTCACTCTCTGAAGGGAAGGGTGCTTCAGGAAGAGAGATCGAATTAGACATTCCTTCGAAAGAAAAACGAGAAAAGTTGCTATATCAAGAGATGATTTGAAGTTGTTTATTTCTCCTTTCAACTACGTGAATCCTTTCACTTTACTCAAGAGAGTAAAAAATACTACAGAAACATCACACATCAGAGAAGTCGTCTTTGACCGGCTACATTGCATCTAACTTATCATTCCATAATTCAAAAGACTAAGTGATTGAAATATGCCTTCACATATAGTTATTCCTTCTAGAGCCCACTTCTTCATCAAATGGTCGTAAAGGACTTCAGTTTCACTTTTAATAAAGTCGCACATTTCCGAAATAAATTCATCTGTTATAAGTGGCTCTTTTTTGTTTACCCAACTATCAATTGACTCGATAAGATATTGACGCATATATTTATTCTTTCCAAGATTCATAAGATTCGTAAAGGTATATTCATCTATGCTTAGAACCCACTTACCAAGTTTATACTTAAACAGTTTTACACAAACGGTCTAGGTATATAATGACAAAATTAAAACTTCCAGATATTTGTGACTTTATTTTTAAATCTAGTATTAAGACCTTATAAAAAAATTAAAACATACCTTGTACTTCATATTTATATTGCACATGTGATTACTATAAAATAAATCTGCATTATATTGTGGAATATAAGGAAATATATAGTATGATAAAATCAAATACGAAAGTATTACCTAAAGCTGATGACGTTAACGCAGTAAAGACAGCTGAAAAGGTCGTAAAAACAGACTCTTCTGCTAAGGCTATTTAAATACAACATTCATTACTTTTTTCTTTTGATAACCCTTACTTTGTAAAGAATATTATCGATGGAAGGAGATATAAAAAAATGTGCTAAAAACATTCCATAGTTGGAAAGAGTCCAATACTACAGACTGCGATGTTTGAGATGTGGGAACTTCTGACTATAGAACATAAAAAGAAAGTTGCAGTAATGAGACTGGATAAAGAAATAAAATGGATGGGATTAAAAAAGTGATATGGAAAAGATGATCGCGTTAAAAAAAGAAGTCATAGCTGATATGCGAAAAGCTCAGAAATGTTCAAGCAATGAAAATGAGTTCGACAGAAAAACGATAATGAAATTCAAGCGCTGTAGAAGTTAGCTGAAATAGCAAATTTAGTAGCTATTCAAGTAGCCTTTCACATGCTACAGTTTTTCTTTTTTAAGAGATATTGCGTATTGATTAAATCCATCTATTAAAGGCTAACGAATTTTATGCACAACTTCGTCTTTTAAAAAGTTAAAATTAAGGAGTTAATGATTCTATGGCAAAACAAATTCAAAAGATACTTACTGGTTTGTTGTTAGTGATTATAGCAACGTTGACAGCTAAAGCAGCAGTGACAGCAGCAATGGTAAAAGTAGCCTCAGTAACAGTGTTATGGCAGGTGTTAGTGCAAGTCCTGATGCCAGCTTTTATATTTTACCATACTATTTCAAATCCGTTATCCAATTTCTGACAAACCAACCAGACGTCATAGAGCAATTAATTAATTTATATTTAACTAGCATCAAAATGTACTAAATATATTTCTGTATTATAATATTTTTTTATTTTACTTAGGCATGAAGTCGAGTTTTGCACATTAAGAACCTATCCAAAATGTGTTGTAACCTACTATAACTTTTCAATACATAAATAAAATGGATACTCGGATGCTGTAGACCAAGTATACCTTTTACACTATGCCCTTATTAACGTTTCTGACAGACTCTAAGTCAAAAATGAACGATTATAGAGCGATTTAAGCCTTTTTTAAGCAGAAAAGGTATAGAACCAAGGAAAAATTAAAAACCTACTGAAGAGCTGAAATTAAGTTGAGTTATTGATGGGATTTTTGATCTTTTGCTCCTTGTATGTCACAATTAAGATCTGATATAGAGAATTAAGCCATTGAAAAATTCATTTTACGATTACTACCCATATAAAATCTTTATTTAAAGAAAAAAGTTTATATTTTGAATTATTAATCTAAAAACTCATTGTCGAAAGTCTGCAGACAAGACAACCAGAATAAGGTAGAGCTTACGCAATTCACTGAAAAATCATGTGCTTAAAACTCCAAACTATTTAGGTAATAATACTTATGATTAATATGCTAGTGTTTTTTGCACCTTAAGTGATTTAGTCCTAAGGAGAATTCGATATGAGAAAATATATTTTACCGACGGTTTTATTGGTTTTACTTTTAATGCCAGCAGTTTTAGCAGCAGGCAATGTAAAAATTAATGATTTTTCTGCTAACGTTACTAATGGGAAAATTCCATTATATACAAGGTTTACTGGTGATGTCACTGGTAAAGTTACTTCTTGGCGTTGGATATTTGAAAATGTAGAAACCGGCGCGACTACTTACAGTGGTTCAAATATAACGACTCATCATAATTTTAAAAAACCTGGAATTTATAATGTTGCATTGAATGTATGGGGACCTGATGGTAAGGATACACTTATAAAGCCAGCATATATAACTGCCACGGGAGGCAGCACAAATACAAGATACAAGGCTAAATTGAGCGGTTCAAAAGCTAAGGTTTATTTAAGCAAACATAAACAAAAAAGCCACTTCAAACATCATGAAGTAGAATAAAAATCGGCAAGTGTAAATTAGATAAAAAATAATTGGGTTTTAATTTTTATTAAATAGAAGTAGTGACCAAAACGACGAACTTAGATCTTGGCTTGGGATCTATAACACATAGAAAGAGCAAAAAAGTCCATAAGTATTAACATACGAAATTATGAAAACTGACTGCAGTTTCACTTTTAATATTATGGGAGAGGTAATAAATATTGAAATTTGTCGATGTCTAGGATTTTTTACTGGATATCCAAAATATTCACATTTTTAAGCCGGCAAAAGGTTGCTATTGATACTGCTGTAAAGGTATGAGGCAGTCTGAGAGTCATACCATCATCTATTAACTTTCGTATCCCATAGGTAAGGTATTGACATTGTTACACTAGTTTTATTTCATTGGATATATATTAATATATTAAATATGAATGCCGTTCTATTTTATTAGACATAGTTCCACATAGAAAACAGAACTAGATTATACATTAAAGAAAAGTCGACTGTGAATTCACATAAATTTGATGCACTAACGGCTGGGTTTACACTAGTTAAATTAGAAATGAACGATTATAGGGCTATTTAAAGCATTTTTAGAGTCGGAGAGTGTATCCCTATAAGACACTCAAAAAAGCCTACTATAGGAGCTGAGATCAAATCATTTCTTAATTGGCGGAAAAAAGCAACCATCTGTTAATAATACAGGATATCAATTCCATAAAAATTCCACACTAATTAGTTTAAGTTATTACTAGTTAGAATATATGCAAAAAACATACAATACTCAAACCCAATTATAAATTGAAGGTTCCTCTACACCTTAAATGAGAAGACCCTATATCGGACTGCAGACAGCAGATACCTGCAGCTCACAATATCAACTTTTTGACATATAAGATCAGCCTGGTCACCTAAGCTAATAAAAAGAAAACAATTTAAATATCTTGTTTCATTGTAGGTATTAAATGAAAGAAGGACAAAATATATGGGTGAATATCCCAAATAATGTTATAAGCCAAAACCCGACTATAGACACAATAACAGTGGATATTTACGACTTGTATGGTAAGAAATACAATAGAAAGAATTACGCCGGTAAATTCAGTCCACGTCCTGGCACCGATTCCTATAACATATAGAGATCCATGAAAATTACTCTAGAATATGAAATAAGTAGTGATCGTTTTGGGAAAGTATTTATTCCCTCAACCAGCTACTGTGTATTCTACTAGAGTAAAACATATAATTATTTTATTATATTTTTGGAGTTTTTTTATGCAGTTTGTTCTTCAGCAAGTTTCCTTCTGCATCTATTTTACCCTCTTAAAATTTTGAGATTTGATCTCTGTGTTATAATTATTGTACAATAATATTTAACAATTATTTAGTTTAAGTTGCATAAAAATTTAACAATTTAGATAAAAAAATAAATACTCTTTGACCGTGAAAAAGTACCGTCTTTAGATCTCCGAATACAATACTAAATCAGATCCAGACATCCTCTTACACATTATCAAATAATAATTTGATCGGATCAGAGCGAATAACTCTCTATCTTCTCATAAGCCATGAAGAACAGAAATATTCATCAGTAATTATTTTTTCTTCATTTCCTTTGCAAGTTTCTTTTTTGCGTCTTTGCTGCCTGAAGAAGCCATTTTTTCCAGCTCTTCAACTTTTTCCTTCTTAGCGTTCTTTTTCTTATCCATATCTTTTTTCGACATTGCCATGTGCATACCTTCATAGATCTTAGTAAGTGCAATATCTAGCAGGCAATATTGCAGAAATGTGCCTCAGTAAATAAGGTGCCTTAATAGATATTCGCTTAAACAATCAGTTCAGTTCCAAAAGTATTTATTAGTTTCCCACGAAAGGAAAATCTTTAGCTCATGGTCAGTTTCCATGAAGAGATAAGTCAAACATGAATATGATGCAGTAATTTCTTAATGGGGTTTGCGAAAAAAAGACATTCCAGGCAAGAGAACTAACCAATATATAAATCCTGCAACTGGAGAAACACAAAAAAACACCAAGATAACGAAAACATTCAGTATTTTATTTGAATCACATCCAAGTAACTATCTGTCGGAAGCAGTTCAATATTTGAAAGGGAGTAGTTTTTGCATACTTTTCAATTGACAGTTAAAGCAATAAAACATCACATTAAGAAATTTAGGGTGAAGCCTGAATCAGAGTTTAATCGTCTAGGTTAGATATACGTACTCAAAGAAGAGCACCGATTTCTGATTTCCGAAAATCCAAACTGGCCTCTGGAGAATGGCTCATCATCTAGGGTCGAGTGAAAGCATGCAATTTGATTTAATATTAGAGGCAAAAAATTCGGAAAACTAAAACTTCTCCGTTAGTTTTTTTTTCTTATTGCTACTGTACTTTCGGTGTGTTCTCGGGTAGCTCAAAGCGATGAAATGATCTGGGAAATAGGACTTACCAATAAAATAGAGATAAAATTAGGAGGATTTCGATAAACTCCAATACTTCGTGGTATGCTTATAAATGGCGAATATACAACTCGTGAAAATTAGAGGTTCATCGAAATCCTACATAATTTCAAAGCATCATTTATGCACTACTATATGCGTATGAGGAAATATAGGGATTAATCAAAATCCTCTTGTAGTACTTGTAACAAATGTAAGGCCATGAAGAATATCTAACAACTAAATTAAAATTTTGATGGGGCCGTTGAGATTCGAACTCAAGTCGCAAGACCCCCAGTCTTGCAGGATGGACCAAGCTACCCTACGGCCCCACTGAGAAGGCTATGTTTTTTGGAGGTACTTTTCCTCTTTATATGATACCTTCAACTATTGTAATTAAATATGTAGTATAAATGTATATCGGTAAGAGAAAGCTGGTATTTCCCCTGAAAAGATTTCGCATTGAATATGTTAGGTTGAATCTATTTTCTATTTTAGAGATCAATGGTAAAAGATAAGCTGGATCATTACTCAGACTACGAATTGAGACGAGACCTTCAACAGAAATGAATCCAGGGATCTCATCTCGTCGATTCAACTGATCTTGGAAAGAACACATTGATGCTGATCAGGAACCGCTCATGGGCGCGAATATTGGTAAGCTTAAAAAAGTTATCTATGACTGAAAAATCTACTTTGGAATCATGAAGCGATGAAGTTTTTGTTTTTAATCTTCTGATCAGTACATAATCCCTTTCTGTTATGATATGAAATTTATATCAAAGTGTGACTTATCGCCCATTTTCGTCTAGGTTCAGTCTCTACTTCTTCTCGTTTTGCTTCATTTCCTCGAAGTTTATCCGCTCTTGCATGTCTCGGATCTGAGTGGATAAAAGTAGCGTAAAGAATAATTCTCGTTCTCATTTTCAAATCAAGGCGATCAAGTGGACTTTGAAACTTGTACCATATTATTTTTCTTTGCATTTATCAATAATTTTCTTCTGAATTACCAGACTGTGGTACTGTCTTGTATGTACTCAGGAAAACCAAGAAATTTTATGACAGAAATCCGATCACCACATTGTTTCTCAAGTTTAAAGTCTAAAAGACCATGCAATTACTGTGAAAAAAAGCACTTTTAACACAATTATTAATTCAGATTCAGGTCTCTCTCAGAAAATTGTTTTGTTAAAATATATAAACTCAAACATGATACGAAAAAATTTCCAATCAATTAAGGAATCAATTTCATTAAGTTCATCTTCATCTGACTGAAGAAGTTTTTATTTTTTTTAAAAAGCAAAATCAGTAAGATGTTTCATAAGTAAAAATTATTGTTAAAAGATTTAAACTCTCCAATGCTCAAATGCATAGAAGTTCATCGAAATTCTCTGAAATTTTAAGCTAAAGTAAAGATTACGAAAAGTGAAAAAATAGATACTTATGGTTGCAAATACTGTTTCCAGTATTTGTATGCTTTGACATAACCTTCCCAAAGTGTAAAATCATCTAATTCTTCAAAATCTTCTTCCACCGCCCCCAAGTAGACTCGGTTCTCAAAAGCCGATAAATCCATATCGTATTTTTGCTTCATTTCGGCTATTTTTTTGCCATAGTAATTAATTTTTTGCTCAGCTTGGCTCTGCAAAAGCCAGTGTAAGACTTCTTGCTCGTCTTTGTACATACCAGTTTTTACTATTTCGCTTTTAGGTTCAAAGATTTTTTTGGGGGCTTTTGCGTGTTTAATAACGTCTCCCAATATTACCACCAAACTATCACTTTGTTCTTCCAACTTAAATATATTTGGATACTACTTTGACTACTTTTCCTAAAGTTAGACCCTGAAGCTCAACAAAAAAAGCAAGAAATTAGAGTTATCAACTTATACCCCTCACTTCATACTAATTTTTTACATACTGTTATCCACTCAATTTATGTGCTATAAACCTTATATATTTTTGGGTAATAAAATGCTTATGTATAGGTATTCCTACTAATTACCGACAAAAAATGCATATTTCAAGCTAGTCACATAAAGAATTGTCATAATTGTTCAGGTATTTTCGGAGTTTTTTGAAATATTATATAAAATAAATTCATTAAATGCATCATATTTTTCATTATTGTATATGTGAATCCTCTTTTTCTACCTGATTTAACATTTGAGTAGAAATTAGTATACCTTTTTTTGTCTTATTTCGTCCAATGACTGCAAAAACAAAATAAGTAAAAAATTCCCTTCAATTCCTAATAAAAATATATGCGTCCCTATCAAATTGATTCTCGCTATTCAATGCTTTTATGAAAAACTTAATTTTTGTGAGATTTTTAACAAGCAGGAAAGAAAGGGTTTGGATTTCAATAATTTATCGATAGACTCGGTGAGCTCTAAGCTCAAAGATAATTTTTGTATCACACAGCTGACAAATATCTAAATCGAAGAAATTATAGCGTCTTAAAACTTGAAAAAATCTATAAAAGAACCCTTTACATGACTCTTGAAATCCCATTGGTAAAAAAAATATTGAATGTTCGGTGCAATTTGTTTTCTGTTCAAGATCATGAGGGAATTGTTCCAAATTTGAACTGAACAAGTATAG
>Ga0326727_10017688_pt1 | contig 14722 bp, 11 predicted proteins | sample MB2enrmetagenome_FD_207643 | JGI IMG/M metagenome (GOLD analysis project Ga0326727, IMG submission 207643) | Lab enriched peat soil microbial communities from McLean, Ithaca, NY, United States - MB29MY | ecosystem: Environmental > Terrestrial > Soil > Wetlands > Peat | place: USA: New York... | reverse complement strand
CGGCGCAGCAGCGCAATTGCGTCCTGCATCCGGAGTTCGTCAACGGCCAGTACGCTTTCTACACGCGGCCGCAAGACAGTTTCATTGAAGCGGGCAGCGGCGGGGGCATCGGCTGGGGGCTGGCGCAGAACATGGAGCACGCGGCGATCGAAAAAGAGACGATCATCGAGCGCCGCGAATATCACACCATCAATGAAGTGAAGAACGGGCTGGGGCCGGCTCCGATCAAGACGGAGAAGGGCTGGCTACACCTGGCGCACGGAGTGCGTAACACGGCGGCCGGGTTGCGCTATGTCCTGTACTGCTTCCTGTGCGACCTGGAAGCTCCCTGGCGGGTGATCGCCAAACCGGGCGGCTATTTCCTGGCTCCGGAAGGCGACGAGCGGGTGGGCGATGTGTCCAACGTGACGTTTTCGAGTGGCTGGGTGCGGCGCGGCGACGAGGTTCTGATTTACTACGGGGCGTCCGATACGCGCACCAACGTGGCGCGCACAACGGTCGAGAGGCTGCTGGACTACGTGGCGAATACGCCGCCGGACCCGCTGCGCTCTGCCCTGTGCGTGCGCCAACGAATCGCTCTGATCGAGCGGAACCTGCGGTTTCTGGGAGAGAAAAGGTCATGATGGACCAGGCAGCCAGGCAAAGCTGGGCGGCGCGGTTCCGGAAAGAACTGACCGGGAACATTTTGCCGTTCTGGATGCGCCACGCGGTGGATCGAAAGAAGGGCGGTTTCTATGGAACCATCGGCTGCGATCTGAAGGTGGAGCGGAAGTCGCCGCGCGCCGCTGTGGTTAACGCCCGGATTCTGTGGACATTCTCCGCGGCGGCTTGGAGGCTGGGCGATCCCGCGTACCGGGAGATGGCCGACTGGGCGTACGATTACATTCTGGATAAGTTCTGGGACAAGAAGTATGGGGGCGTTTACTGGATGCTCGATTACAAGGGCAACCCCATCTCGGATCGCAAACAGATCTATGCACAGGCTTTCGCCATCTACGGGTTGGCCGAGTACTTTAGGGCCACCGGCAAGACGGAGAGCCTGGAACGCGCCGGGCAGCTCTACCGGCTGATCGAAGATAAGAGCCGCGATGCGGTGAATAAGGGGTATCTGGAGGCGTGCAGCCGGGATTGGGGCGCCTTGAAAGATCTGCGGCTGAGCAAAAAGGACCTAAACAGTCCCAAATCCATGAACACGCACTTACACGTGATGGAGGCTTACACCAACCTGCTGCGCGTGTGGAAGGACCCGGGGTTACAGGCCAGCCAGAAAGAGTTGCTGGAAGTAACTATGGATCGCATCGTGGATGGCTCGACAGGACATTTCAAACTGTTCTTCGACCGGGAATGGCATTCCCTTACCGACCACATCTCTTACGGGCACGATATCGAGGGAAGCTGGCTGATCTTCGAGGCGGCCGAAGCGCTGCGGGAGGCGGCGCTGGTGGATCGCGCGAGAAAACTGGCGGTCAAGATGGCGCAGGCCGTTTCCGAGCAAGGCCTGGACCGGGACGGCAGCCTATTCTACGAGGCCAATTCCAAAGGCGAGCTGATCGATCCCAACAAGCACTGGTGGGCGCAGGCGGAGGCGGTGGTGGGTTTCTACAACGCCTATCAGCTTTCCGGTGAGCGGCATTTTCTGGAGCAATCGGAGCGGGTTTGGGAGTACATCGAGCGAGCGATGGTCGACAAGGTGCACGGCGAGTGGCACGCCAAGCTGCGGCCTGAAGGGAAGCCGTACACGGCGGAAGAGGATTCCGACGCCTGCCTGGTGGGTCCCTGGAAATGCCCGTACCACAACAGCCGGGTGTGCTTCGAGATGCTGGAGCGGCTGGAGCGGGGGGCTACTTCGCACGACTGAGGGAGGGCTGGCCCGGCTTACTTGCGCTCAATATCTATAGCTGCCAATACGCCCCAGGCGACCCTATTCGGGTCCCGCGCGAAGTAAGACATCCAATAGGCACGGCTCAGGACGGCCATGTACCAGAACCTCCCGGCCTTGGGCTGCCATTCGTAGACCATGCGCCCCGGCGCTTTCTTGGTCAGGCGCAATCCCGTAACAGATTCCTCAGGAGTCTTTGTCAATCGAGCCAGCGCCTCAGTGGCAACGCGGCTGGGGTCGTCAAAAGCCCACGGGCACTGGCCCGATTCTGCCGCTCTCTGGCCTTCCAGCAGTTCGCCGAATGGCCCGACCGGAATCATGTCCCCGACGCTGATTGCGTTGCGCCACTCCGGTCGGTCGGAATCCCAGCTGTAGTCCAGATCGGTACGATCCTGTTTGTCCACACTGAGGACCTGCTGAATGACCAGCAGACTGCAGCACGCCATGTGGCCGTAACCGCGCCAGCGCGTTCCGCCGGGCAAGGATGATTCCTCGCCGGCGAAGAACCGGCCTAGCACTGTCGCCCGAACCACCGAACTCGCACGGAGGTGCAACAAGCGGTCGAATTCGGTGAAGTTCCGATCCTGGAGGAGGGTTACCTCGATTCCTTCAACCACCGGAGGCTTCGACCGTGACCTCTTACCGTCCGTGCCACAACAGTACATCGTTCCCGACGCTGCGGTCCCTCCGTATTCGACCCATATATCGAACCAGGAGGTGCAGGTTGGATCAAACATGGTGAAGTCCTCGAAGCCGTGCATGAAGAAGCCGGCGACCTCAACCTGGGCATGGTTGTAGGCGGCGGGATTCTGCTTCAGGGCGCAATAGTCGACCTTCTTGGGGACCTCCGAGGCAGCCAATGCCGGCAGCGCGGCCAACGCCAGGAAAAGTGCACGCTTGTGTCTCAAGGCCATGGCATAACAATTCTAGCGCTTTGATCGCGCGACGGGACCCCGATTCAGGACGTGTGGGGAGTTCTGAAGGCGTGCCGAGAGCCCTGGGATTGGCAGCCTGAATACGAAACGCGGCGCGTTTGACGGCGGCGCAGGGCACTTACGCACCGGTGGGCGCAGGCGGAGTCGGAAGCGGGAAAGCACGGTGACGACGCGGCGCAATCGACGCATCGCAGGGTCGAGCGTTTCAGGAGAATTCGGCCCCGCGCTCGGCCAGCAGCTTTTTGAGAATGGAACGGTGGCAGCGCTCCTCGTTCTCGCAGTAGCAACCTACCGAGAAGTTGGTCCGGCGAGAAAGAGCGGCCAGAAGATCGAGGACTCTGGCCGCATCCGGCTGGTTCATCTCGGCGCGGAATTTGCGCTCGAACGCTCTCCAGGACTTTTCGTCCCGCGATCGTTGGGCAAGCGCTACGAGTTCCCGGCTGGGCGCCAGATTCGGCAGCCAGACATCGTAGAAATCGCGTTTCGCGAACTGCGATTTCGGCACTCCACGCGGCGGCCTGCGAACCGTGCCCAGGCGCAAGCCCTCATTCAATCTCCTCGGCGAGCCGAGCCTCAACACTAGAATCGGCATGTTCGATATCATGGCACATCAGCGGAAGCGGTAGAGCGTGACGCGGTGGACGCCCTGGGTGCTCGGCCCGAACAGCGCGGGGTGGTCCGGGTCCGCGTGGAGCCGCGGCAGCACCAGGCTTTGCCCAGCGGTGTCGTCGCCGGCCAGCCTGCGCCCGGGAACCCAGCGGCCTGCGACAAAAACGCCTTCCTCCACGGTGGCCAGCCCGGCCAGCGGAGGCCCGGGCGTATTCGGAGTAAAGGCGACCGTCACGCCGTTGCCCGCAGCATAGAACTCGTCGGGCCCGGTCGCGATGAAGATGGCGGCCGCGTTGGGAAAGGGCTCCTGCGGCAGCGGCGATCCAGGCAGGACTCGCGGCTTCAAGTACGAGACCAGCAGCGTGTAGTTCCCTACTTCGACCTTCTGCGGCGGGTCCTTGGAGCCCAGCAGGACGGCGGACATGGTTCCGTCGCCCTGGTGTTTCACGATCAGCGGCGCTAGTTGCGCGATCACGTCGTAACTGCTGACCAGCTCGATGTCGGGAGCCGCCGGCCTTTCGATCCCCATGGGCGAGAAACCGATCGCGTCATGGCGTCCGAAGGCGTAAAGCACTCTGGCTTCCAGGCCGTTGGGCGGCAATCCTCTGGTCTCGGGTATGAACAGCGGGTTCCCGGATCGATTGTAACGTGCGCACATGGTCACATAGTCGTAGTCGTAAATGTCCGGCGAGAGCAGGTCGATTTGCGGCGCACCGGCCCTCCAGACGTCCATGGTGTCGGGCATGGGGCTGCCGACCTGTCCGTTGGCGCGCTCGTTCGGCTTCGGAAATCCGTAGGCCCAGGCGTTCACGTACATGGGCAACGGGTATTCGGCTTTGCCCGCCTCGGCCACCCGCCCCACATAGCGCGCAAAAGCCCAGGCCATGAAGATCTCGTCTGTGGCGGCGCCCTTGCCGAACACATCCTCCCAGGCGCCAGAAGCCGTGGAGCCGGCCGCCTCCCACACCTGGCGCAACTCCGGGATCAGGGTCTGCCGGTGCTCCCGAAGGTAATTCATCAGCTCCTTCGGCGCCGGCTGGCGGTAGGCCCGATCGGCGAGGGGCGAGCGGTCGCGGCAGCCGTCGGGCACTCCGATTTCGTTCTCCACCTGGATCATGACGACCGTGCGCTCGCGGCCGTCCGTCGCTTTGAGGTGGCGCATCAGGACCGCAAACGCGCGCGCATCGGCGTCGCGGCTGGCATCGCCGAAGGGGCTGAGCATCTCGATGCTCTTTCCCGCGGCGGGCTGGGTGCGCGGGAACCGCTCGAAATCCCTCTTCACCCAGTCGGGCGCGTAAGTGGACAGACCGTTTTTCCAGCTTGCGAACCACAACAGAACCAGACGCAGGTGGTTGCTGCGCGCACCGCGGACGACGCCGTCCAGCGCGCTGAAGTCGAACTTCCCTTCCGCCGGTTCGATCTGGGCCCAGGAAACGGCCGCCAGAACGGTGTTGAGTCCGGAGCGGACGAGCTTGGGCCATAGCGGCTTCATGCACTCGAGGCTGGTGGCGCTGTTGTTGCCCAGTTCTCCCGCCAGCGCCAGGAACGGGTGGCCGTCCACGATCAGTTGGGTTGCGGTTCCCTGCCTCCGCAGGTGAGGGACTTCCGATGCGTCCTGGCCCCACGCCGTGGCGAGGGCGAGAGAGGAGCACAACAATAGTCGTAGTTTCATTTGGCAGAGCCATTGTACCCACAACTTAGGCGTTGTGGGATTCCGCTTCGTTCCCTATTCCGGATACTCTTCGAACTCGGGCGCGGACGAGTACAATGAAGGTGACAGAAACAGGGGCGGTGTCCTTTGATACGCGAGCCTCGCTGGATGGATGTCGATGCGGCGAACTTCGACGCACTGCCCTGCTGCGGGATCAAAAGCCCCGCTCATCCCGGCCGCCAGCAGAAGCGAGGCTGGCTGCAAGCAAATGCCAGGTTCGGCCTGCGGGCTAGGATGCTTGTGGCCCCGGACGGAGAACCGGGCGGCTACATCGAATATCTTCCGGGCGAGTTCGCATGGCGTGGCGTAGAAGCCGCCGGCTTCATGTTCATTCACTGCGTGTGGGTTTTCTCCAAGCGGCATCAGCGAAAGGGCTGGGGGAGCATCCTGGTGGAAGGCTGCCTGGAGGATGCGAGAAAGGCGGGCATGCGCGGCGCCGCCGTGATGGTCCGGGAGGGCCCCTGGCTGGCCGACCGCCGTTTGTTCCTGGCAAACGGATTCGAACCCGTGGATAGCGCGCCGCCGGACTACCAGTTGCTGGTTCGGAAGTTCGATAGTGGCGGCGCAAACCCGGCTTTCAAGAAAGGCTGGGATAGGAAACTCGAGCAGTACGGCCAGGGCCTGACCATCGTCCGCTCGAGCCAGTGTCCGCACATCGCGAAATTCGCGGCCGATATCGCCGAGACGGCGGAGAAAGAGTACGGGGTCAGGCCCAGGGTGGTCGATCTGGAGTCGTGGAGCGATGCCCAGAACGCGCCCACTCCCTACGCAGTTTTCGCTCTGATTTACAACGGCCGGTTGCTGGCCGATCACCAGATCAGCCGCACCCGCTTCCGCAACATCATGAGCCAGTGCGCAGCGAGCGGGCTCGCCGGGGTGGGCGAGCGCCGGTCCTGATGCGGTCCGGGAATCGTACCGTCGAAGCCCGTCTCGTGGCTCCCCAGTCCGGACACGATTCGAACTTTCGCGCGCCAATTGGCCGTTTGATCGAACCCATGGACGAATATTGTTTTCATCGCCATTGATGCAAAGGGCCGAGCTGTATCCATACCGGGCACCCAGGTTGGACACGTCTCGAACTCGCCGGAGCTCCTCACAAAGAGTCGTTTGTGCGACTGCCTTCTTGAGGGTCGAGCCTTAACTCCCGCCTGACCATCGTTCGGACGTACCGGCCGGGCCACTGCCCGTGTGAACCACGGTGGCCCGATTGAACGAGGTTTCACTGGTGCCGCCAGCGCAATGCCCGGGCTGTAGTTTTTCCCTGCTCGTTCGCTCGATGGGTGAGCGTCATCCAGGGCCGTGACGAGCGACGTGGGGTCTCGCGAGCCATTGGAAGGCCCGCTCCACGAATGGCCTTGCGTCTCTCTCGATGCACGGGCCGTGTGCCATGACAAGCTTGCAGAAATCCCACGACAGCAGCCTTTCGAGTGATCGGCGCGCGAGGTCGCGATTGGTGAAGGACAACCTGATGTCGAGGGGAACGCCGCCATGCGGAGATGCAACGCCCGCCAGTTTCAACAGCGCGTTGCGAAAAGGCTTGCCCTTCGCGATGGGATGACTCTGGATCAGATCGTCGAGGATGACCGTGCGCGACGGTTTGTGAAAGAAGAGGATTTCTTCGATGAGGGGGTTCCCCTTGAAGGCAAGCTGGTCGAAGTCATCCTTCCAGGCTTGAGGCGGCTCGTCTCCCAGGATGCCGGTGAAGGGCAGACTCCCTTTCTTCAAGGTAAACGGCGTGGGACGTGGTGCCCATAGCTGTGCTTCGGGAAACAGCGTGTGCCACGCCGTCAGCCGCCAGACATGCCGGGGGGTCGCCGCAAGAAGATATCTCACCGGCCCAAGTTCGGTAATGCGTTGTAGTGTATCGAACGGCACGGAGACGGGAGAATTCACCCATAATGAACCGTCGGAGAGCTTCACGACGGCCATCCGGGTCGTAAACATGACTCCCATGTCGCGGACGAGAGGGCCGTCGACGATCACAAAATCACTGGCGAATGGCTGAAGGTCGGGCATGGATGCGTCTTTCCGCTAAATATCAAAGTTGCGACAAAATGCGTATCCTGTGCAAGCCCATTGTAAGAAGCAGTCCACCTCCAACCACTCAGCCTGGGGTGCCGAGAATCCGCGGTACTCGGCGTATCGCCTGGGCGAGAATTCTGCAGAGATCCTGAGCAAGTACGACAGACTAGTCCGTCCCCATCTCGACGCGATCGAGAGCGTGGTCGGGGCCCTCGGCACTTTTCCTCCAGAACACCTGGAATTGGTGGCCACGATACACTTCATCCATCACCGGCTGAAGGGAATCTCTGGCAGGAGTCCCGACAAGGCGTCGGTGCTGGGGGAGTTCCGGCGCGTCAAGGGTAATAAGTTCTCTTCAGGGGAGATCGAGTCCTTTTACGAGGCCCTCAGGCGGGCACGGCTCATTTAGGTTCTAGCGGTGGCCGGACCGCAAGGTTGCCGGAGGTAGGCGGCCGCCGGCTGGATTCTGACGGGCAGCGAAGCGGGTGCCTGTTTTGCATCCCGGCCTTGGCTGGTCGCGTCTTCCGATACACTGATGCTTGGTGGCGGAGAAGATCCTCATTTCGGCGGGGGAAGCTAGCGGCGACCTGTACGCCGCGAGCCTGGTGGAGACGCTGCGGCGGCGTTTTCCCGAGGCCGAGTTCTTCGGATGCGCCGGGCCACGGATGCGCCAAGCGGGAGTTCGGGCGGTGGTCGAAGCGGAGAGCCTGTCGGTGGTGGGGCTCTTCGAGGTGGTGCGGCACATTCCGCGGATCTACCGCCAATACCGCAAGCTGATCCAGGCTGCGCGGAGGGAACGGCCGCGCCTGGCGATCCTCACCGATAGCCCGGATTTCAACCTGCGCGTGGCGCGGCGGCTGAAGCGGATGGGAGTGCCGGTGGTATACCTGGTGGCCCCGCAGGTCTGGGCTTGGCGCCAGGGCCGCATCCCGCTGATGCGCCGCGTGATCGACCACCTGCTGTGCATCTTCCCGTTCGAGGAGGAGTTTTTTCGGCGCCACGGCATCCCGGCGACCTACATCGGCCATCCGCTGTCGCGCCTGATCCGGCCGTCGCTCACGAAAGCGGATTTCCTCGAGAAGCACAACCTGACGGCGGACCGGCCCTTGGTGGCGCTGCTGGGGGGCAGCCGCCGGGGTGAAGCGGGGCGCCACCTGCCCATCCTGGTGAGAGCCGCCGGCGCCATCCAGCGGCAGCAGCCGGCCCAGTTCGTGCTGGCCACGCCGGCCTCCGGATTCTCGCATTTTAGGGAACGGATTTCGGGCGCATCCATCCAAGTAATTGAAGGGGAAACCTGGGACGTGCTGGCGCATGCCGATGTGGCGCTCGCGGCCAGCGGCACGGTGACCATCGAGGCGGCCCTTCTCGGCACTCCCATGGTGACCTTCTATAAGGTGTCGGCGCTGAGCTGGGGATTGGGCCGGCGCCTGGTGCGTGTGCCTTACTACACAATGGTCAACCTGGTGGCGGGGCGGGCGGTCGTCCCCGAATTGATGCAGAATGAAATAAGCGGGGAGCGGCTGGCCGCGGAAGCGCTGCGGCTGCTGAACCATCCCGGGGAACGCGACGAAATGCGCAGAGGCCTGGCCGGCGTCGCGGCCGCGCTTTCGGGCGGCGAAGACCCGATGGAACGGGCGGCCGGAATCATCCAGGAGTTCTTGAAGTGATGGGGGGGGAGACAGCGAATGGCTCGCAATAGCTGGATTGGGCTGGCCTTGATGATGACCGCCGCGGCGGCCATGGCCCAGCAGCGGCAGGCGCGCATCGAGGTGCAGCACTACCGGATCGAGGCGGAAGTCGATCCGCGGCTGCGAACGCTTTCCGCCAAGGCGCTGGTCCAGTTCGTTCCGCAGGACGAGTTCACCACATCGGCCGATTTCGAGCTGAACAACGCGCTGAATCTGACTAAGGTGTCGGATGAGACCGGACGCCAGGTCTCCGCTACGCGCTCTTCGCAGAACTTCTCGGTGAACGTGAGCTTTGCCCAGCCACTGGAAAAGGGCAAGCCGGCCAGCCTGGTTTTCGAGTATAACGGGCGGCTCACCGGGGAGGAAGACTCCCCGGTGTTCGGCATCAAGTTCGCCGCGATCCACCCGGGTTACGCCTACCTGCTGTATCCGGCGCGTTGGTTTCCGGTGGCCGGCTACAGCACCAACCGGCACACGATGGAAATGCGCATCACGGTGCCTTCGCTCTACAAGGTGATCGCTCCTGGAATCGAGCATCGGGAGACGCTGCCTGGCGACAAGACGCTGTACGGCTTCCAGTTCAACCAGCCCGCCTTTCCCGGCAGCCTGGCGATCGTGCAGGGCGACCCGGTGCAGGCCAACTCCGAGGGCGTGACGACCTGGATGTATTTCCACGATGCGGAGAAGGCGATGACCGCCCCTTACGGCGAGGAGACCGGCAAGGCGATGGCCTACCTGACCAGCCTCTACGGCCTGCCCCCGCAGGCCAACCTGACGCTGGTCGAGACCGAGGAGGGCGCGCCGAACGGCTACTCCGTCGCGGGCATCCTGTTCCTTTCCCCGCAGGGCATCGGCAAGCAACCGAACCTGCGGCTGCTGGCTAACCAGATTTCGCGCCAGTGGTGGGGATCGCTGGTCTCGGCGGCCACGCGCGGCCATTTGTGGCTCACCAACGGCATGGCGAAATACACCGAGGCGCTGTACCTGGAGCACTTGAACGGAGCGGGGGCGCTGGATACCGAGACGCACGAGGACTACATCGACGCGCTCACCATGAACGACATCCCGGTGATTCAGACGCCCCGCCTGGAGGATTATTCGCCCGAGTTCTGGGCGCTCACGGCCAGCAAGGGCGCGGCGGTGATGCACATGCTGCGCTACGTGATCGGCGACAAGAATTTCGAGAAGGTGCTGAACCAGTTCCCGGACAAGTTCGCCTGGAAATCAATCCGGACGGAGGATTTCGAGAAGGTCGCCGAGGCCGTCTCGGGGCAGAACCTGAAGTATTTCTTCCTGCAGTGGATCGAATCCGGCGGCGCGCCGGAGTTCAAGCTGGAGTACACGATTTACCGCACGCAGAAGGGGTTCCGCGCGATGGGCAAGGTGTCGCAGGACCTGGATATCTTCCGCATGCCGGTGGAGCTGAAGATCGAGACCGAGGGCAATCCGGAGCAGAAGACGGTGGATGTGGTGGGCACGTCCTCCGAGTTCTCGGTGGACACTTTCGGCAAGCCCAAGACGCTGGCGCTGGACCCCAGCAACCGCGTGCTGCGCTTCAGCGATCCTATTCGCGTGGCGGTGGCCATCCGGAAGGGCGAGCAATTCGAGGAGGTCAGCGACTTCACAGAGGCGCTGAAGGAATACCAGAAGGCGCTGGAAGTCAATCACAGCAGCTCGCTCTCGCACTACCGCATCGCCGAGGTGTTTTTCCTCCAGAACAACTACCAGGCGGCGGCGAACGAATTCCGCGAAGCGCTGAACGGCGATCTCGATCCGAAGTGGACCGAAGTGTGGGCCCACGTCAACCTGGGCAAGATTTTCGACATGACCGGCCAGCGGGAGCGCGCGGTGAACGAGTACACGCTGGCCATGCGCACCAAAGACAACACCCAGCACGCCCAGGAAGAAGCGGCGAAGTACCTCAAGACGCCTTACGAGCGGAAGCGGAGCGGGGATTAGGCAGTGGTGGGGCAGCTTCCGGTTTTCGCATTACGCGAATAAGCCCTGGGACGGGATCGGCCGGAAGCCACAGCTCTCCGGACGACGTCGCAGGCGTCCAATGGTCGCCCACGGAGGCATGGCCGATCAGCCGGCACCGCGCGAAACTCAAGCTACACGCAACCCAAGAAGAACGCTGAAGCGCCAAGGAACGCTGTAAAGTGGAAAGGTATGAGCGCCCTGGGAACAAGTCGGAAGAAGAAAGCAGAAATCTATTACATGGAAGCGGCCCGCCGCGCCTCATCGATATTTCCGCCTGGTGAGCTTGTGCATCAGGATAAGCCTGATTTCCTGCTGCATACCGAGGGCGGGACCATTGGGATTGAGGTTACGGAACTGTGCCGCGAAGAACCAAGAGCGGAAGCAGGGAGACTGGCCAGAGTACCTGACAAAGCTAAGGCCTTCTATAGTCGAATGCCAGACGCTCAGGCTGTGGATGTCAGCGCGGTATTCTCGGAGCAGGTAGAGTCCCTAAGGGTCAACGACTTGACAACTTCGCTCGCCAAGTTTGTTTATCGGAACCGGAAGAACCTGGGATCAAGCTACGATCAGACCAGAGACTTGCCCATCGGCTACTGTTACGTCGCGATTCATAAGCCGCTAGAATACGTAGACCCTCCCGGACACTGGTTTGCGGTGAGGGCGTCTGATACAGCCCTTGCGACTAGAGAACTTCTCGAATCTCGCATCAGAGAGAAGAATCAGCGGCTGCCGGAGTATCGTCTTTCGGCTCCCAGGGTGTGGCTTCTCATCGTCAACGACCAGTTCTTAGGGCCGGGGGAAGTTTACGCACGCCCGGAGCACTTGGCGGTATGGGAATTCGCTTTCGATTTTGAAAAGGTGCTTTTGTTCTCGCTTGAACCAGGCGGGGGTGGCGAGGTGATTGAGATTCAGCGAACGTAGAAGTTCCGGCCGCACGCCGCGGGCATTCGGCTCCGAGGATCTAGTGATGCACCCCGGGGACATGGGGCGGGTGCTTCCGGCTCAGCTCGCGTTTAAGCCCCACAAGCCACACGGAAGGCTGGATCCCGGTCCGCTGTCTCCTGCGTTACGGACTGCGGCGAGAAAGCTCCGAGGTAGTCCTCTCTCCGCGGCTCGCGCGTCGCTTCGGAACCGATTCTGAACTCGGATCAGCGCCCTTCGGCTTCCAGGAAGCGCTCGGCTTCGATGGCGGCTTTGCAGCCGGCGGCGGAGGCGGTGATGGCCTGGCGGTAGGTGCGGTCCTCGACGTCGCCAGCGTGGAAGACGCCTTCGACGCTCGTGCGGGCGCCACCCTTGGAGACAATGTAGCCATCGGCGTCCAGCTCGATTTGGCCCCGGAATGGCGCGGTGTTCGGGATGTGCCCGAGGGCCAGGAACAGGCCGTCGACCGGCCGCTGCCAGATGTTGCCGGTCTTCACGTCGCGCAGTTCTACGCCCGTGACCAGGCCCTGCTCCACGTCAAACACCTGATCGACGACCGCACTGGTGATCCACTGGATCTTGGAATTCTCCCGCGCGCGGTCGAGCATGATTCTCGAGGCGCGGAACTGGTCGCGCCGGTGGACGATGGCCACCTCTTCGCCGAAGCGGGTGAGGAAGATGGCTTCCTCCATGGCCGAATCGCCGCCGCCGATCACCATGATTTTTTTGCCGCGGAAGAAGAAGCCGTCGCAGGTGGCGCAGGAGCTGACGCCGTGGCCGATGAGTTTCCGCTCGGAAGGCAGGCCCAGCCAGCGCGCCGAGGCGCCGGAGGCGATGATCAGCGTGCGGGTTTCCACCCATTCGCCCTCGATGTCGATGCGGAACGGCCGTTTCGAGAGGTCCGCCTCGACCACCGAGCCGCGCCGGTACTCGGCGCCGAAGTGCTGCGCCTGCCGCTTCATGTTCTCGACCAGCGCCGGGCCTTCGATGCCGTCGGGGAAGCCTGGGAAATTCTCGACCAGCGTGGTGATGGAGAGCTGCCCGCCAGGCTCGTGGCCCTCCACGACCAGCGGCTTCAGATTGGCTCGGGCGGTGTAGATGGCGGCGGTGTTGCCGGCGCAGCCGGATCCGACGATGACGACGTGGCGCATAGGGGTCCTTCGCACCTCTATGCTATCGCGCCTGGCGGTCAGGCGGCCGGGGCGGGCTCGGCGATGTTCCCAGGCACGGCCGAGCCCGTTCCAGAGGACGCGATCACTGGAGAAGGAATGTCGGAATCCTCACCTGTTCAGGATGCGGTTTGGAGCGGCAGAACGGAATGGGCTGGCGGTACCGATCAGTGTGACCGGCGGGCTATACCGAATGGGCTACCAGGGCGCTGACGATGCGGTTGGCGAGGAACGCCCCAACCCAGGCCAGCGTAGTCATGTAAGCAAACTGAATCAGCGGCCACCTCCAGCCTCCGGTTTCGCGCCGCACCACGGCAATAGTGGAGGCGCACTGCATGGCGAAGGCGAAGAAGACGAGCAAGGCCACCGCGCCTCCCAGGGTCAGGTCGCGGCGCAGGGCGGCCTGAAGTCCGAGCGACTTAGCGTCCGGCTGCATGCCGTAGATCGTGCCCAGCGTGCCGACGATCACTTCGCGCGCGGCCAGCGACGTGATCAGCCCGACGCCGATCTTCCAGTTGAAGCCCAGCGGGCGAATCACGGGCTCGATGGTGCGGCCCAGCGTGCCGGCCAGACTGCGCTCGATGGGTGGGACCTTTCCGCCAACCAGCGGGAGGTGAGCGACGATCCACAGCAGGATCGCCATGGCCAGGATCACGGTGCCGGCCCGGCGCAGGAAGATCCTGGCGCGGTCCACGAGGCGCAAGCCGAGCGAAGAGAGCGTCGGCCGGCGGTAAGGAGGCATCTCGAGCACGAAGGGCGCCCGCTCGCTCTTCAGAATCGAGGATTTGAGAACGCGGGCGGTGGCGAAGGCGGTCGCGAATCCCAGCACGTAGAGGCCCAGCATGGCGGCGGCGCGGGTGCCCAGCAGCGGGCCGAGAACCGGGCGCTCGGGGAGAAAAGCGCAAATGATGAGCGTGTAAACGGGCAGGCGGGCGGCGCAGGTCATCAACGGAGCGATCAGAATCGTGGCGGTGCGGTCGCGCTTGTTCTCGATAGTGCGCGCGGCCATCACTGCCGGAACGGCGCAGGCGTAGGCGGAAAGCAGCGGGATGAACGATTTGCCCTGTAACCCGACCCGGGCCATGGTGCGGTCGGCGATCAAGGCGGCGCGCGCCAGGTAGCCGGAATCCTCGAGAATCCCGATGAACAGGAACAGCAGCAGAATCTGCGGCAGGAAGACCAGCACCGAGCCGACGCCGGTCCAGACGCCGTCCACCAACAGAGAGCGCAGCCAGGGATTGGGGACCAGACCGCCGACCCAGGCGCCGCTGCGGAGGATCAGCCACTGCACGGCGTCCATCAGCGGCCGCGCCCAGGAGAAGATCGACTGGAACACCACCACAATCACCAGGCAGAAGACGATCGGCCCCCAGACGGCGTGCAGGAGCACGGAGTCGAGCCGCCTGGTCCAGACCGGAGGCGCCGGCGGCAAATAGGAAGCGTGCCGCCCGAGATGCGCGGCCCAGGCGCGGCACTTGGGGACGTCGTGCAGCGCGGGCAGTTCGGAGGGCAATGGCGCCACGTCGCACTTGGCGAGGAACTCCCAAACTGGTTCGAGCCCTTCGTCGCGCATGGCGCTGGCCAGCACCACGGGCGCGCCGAGTTGCCTGGAGAGCGACTCGGCATCCACTTCGCCCCCGCGCCGGCGGAGGTCGTCGGCCATATTCAGGACGATCATGGTGGGCAACCCGAGCGCCAGGATGGGCGCGGCCAGCATGAGGTGGCGGCCGAGGTTGGTCGAATCCAGGATCAGGATCACGGCGTCGGGGCGGGGGAAATCCTTCATCGTCCCGGCGAGCACGTCGCGG
>Ga0326727_10017687_pt1 | contig 14722 bp, 5 predicted proteins | sample MB2enrmetagenome_FD_207643 | JGI IMG/M metagenome (GOLD analysis project Ga0326727, IMG submission 207643) | Lab enriched peat soil microbial communities from McLean, Ithaca, NY, United States - MB29MY | ecosystem: Environmental > Terrestrial > Soil > Wetlands > Peat | place: USA: New York... | reverse complement strand
CTCCTCGACCACGGCCGCATCGACATTGTCCCCGGCGCGCAGTTCAACGACACCGGCGCCATTCTGCGCGTCTTCTCGCTAATGGCCACCCATGGCTACACGCTCTCCCAGGCCGCGGAAGATCGCATTACCGATGCCCTGCCTGTTTTGGCCATCCATATTCCCGAGGGACCCTATCTGTGGAACGCGCTGCGCGAAGTGCTGCTCGGCCCTCACGCCGCGCATGCTCTGAGGACCATGCACGCTCTTGGCGTCCTGGAGATGCTCATCCCCGAGTTCCACGGCATCGACGCCCTGGTTATCCGCGACAGCTATCACCGCTACACGGTGGACGAGCACACCTTCCTGACTATCGACAACGTGCATGGCCTGCGCCAGCCCGCCAATGAATACGAACAGCGCCTGGCCCAGTTGCTTCCCGAGATCGATCGCCTCGATCTCTTCCTGCTCGCTCTGCTGCTGCACGACACCGGCAAGGCGCGCCGCACCGGCGAGCACGCCGGCCAGAGCGTTGAGTTAGCCGACGCATTCCTGGCCCGCCTGGACTTCGATGCCGAGGAGCGGGAATCCATCCTCAACCTCATCCGCCTTCATCTTGAGATGTCGGCCGCCATGCGCCGCGACATCTTCGATCTGGAAAACGTGCGCCGTTTCTCCGAGAAGATCGGCAACCCGCAAATCCTCAAGATGCTCACCCTGATGACCTTCGCCGACATCAAGGCCGTCAACCCCGAAGCGCTTACTCCGTGGAAGGCCGAGAACCTCTGGCAGTTCTACATGTCCACCGCCAACTTCATGGACCGCAGCGTGGACGAAGCCCGCTATCGCACCGCTATCGACCCCACGCTGCTCAACCGCATCCGCTCCATGGTTCCCGCCGCGCAGTACGACGACTTGAAGCAATTCCTCGAAGGCCTTCCCCAGCGCTACCTGCAAACCCGCCTTCCCGAGCAGATCCGCAATCACTTTCTGATGGCACTCAACCTGGACCAGGACCCGGTCCAGCTCGACCTGCGCCCCAACCGCCAGCTCTTCGACCTCACCGTGATTACCCGCGACCGCACCCGCCTGTTTGCCGACGTGGCCGGCGCCCTGGCCGCATGGGGCATGAACATCGTCAAGGCCGGCGCCTTCTCCAACGAGGCAGGCATCATTGTGGACAGCTTTCAATTCACCGACGTCTTTCACACCCTGGAGTTGAATCCCAGCGAGAAGGACCGCTTCCTGGCCAATCTGCACGACGTTGTGGCGCAGAAGGTTTCGGTCGATCAGTTGCTCGAGGCGCGCAGCCACATGAGCCACCCCGGCAATATCAAGGTGGAGGTGCCCACGCGGCTGGAGTTCGACTCTGAATCCTCAACTCACTCCACGCTGCTGCAGGTAATCGCGCAGGACGTTCCCGGCCTTCTCCGCCGGATTGCCCTCACTCTGAGCACTCATCAGTGCAACATACGCGTAGCCCTGATCGACACTGAAGGGGAAAGCGCCATCGACGTTTTCTATCTCACCAGCCACGACGCCAAGCTCACGCCCGAGGCGCAGCAGGTCCTCGCCAAAGACCTCACCGCCGCCATCGACGCCATGCGCGCCTCTTCCCTGCCCTGACCACCAGCACATAGTGGTGAAAGGCCTGAGCCGTGACACAGCCTGGTTTTCGATGCACCGTGCCCCATCCATTTCCGCGTTCTTTGAGGAAATGGGTGGGATACCACGATACAAATCAAAAGGGCAGGATCATTCACCGGGTTGCGATTTGATCCAAAGACCCGCTCATCGCGATAAAGCTGCGATGAACGGGGCACAGCTACTTATGGCTCAGGATGATTTTGATGACCGGGCCACCTGCCTGAGAACATTGCAGTATTGATGCAGAGAGCAATAACGCACGGCGGCCCCACGCAACTTCGCGTGAGGCCGCTGGGTCGTTTCGGTTGTCCGCCGCTCCGGTCCGGGTCCGGAGCGCTTGCTCGTGCGCTACAGGAACAAGGGCGCCATCACGAAGGTGACGGTGCAGAGCAGCTTGATAAGCACATGGATCGAGGGGCCGGCGGTGTCCTTGAAGGGATCGCCCACCGTGTCGCCCACCACCGCGGCCTTGTGCGCTTCAGAACGTTTGCCGCCCAGTTGGCCGGTTTCAATGAACTTCTTGGCGTTATCCCACGCGCCGCCGCCGTTGTTCATGAAGATGGCCCAGAGGATGCCGCTGATGGTGCCCACCATGAGCAGGCCGGCAACGGACTCGGCAGCCAGGGTGGGGTCGGCGCCGGTGTTGAAAAAGCGGAACAGGAAGCCGACGCCGATCGGCACGCCCACCGCCAGCAGGCCGGGAACCACCATCTGCTTGAGCGCGGCCTTGGTGACCATATCGACGCAGGCGCCGTAGTTGGGCTTCGAGGTGCCCGCCATGATGCCGGGGTCGGCCTTGAACTGGCGGCGGACCTCTTCGATGACCGCTTTGGCGGTTTTGCCCACCGCCTGAATGGCGAAGGAACTGAAGAGAATCACCAGGGCGGCGCCTATCAGCGAAGCCACAAAAACGGGCGGCTTGGATAGATTGACCGAGGTGAACTCGAATGTCAGGATATGGGTCTTTTGGCGAATCAGCTCCGCCACTTCATCCAGATAGGCCGAGAAGAGCAAAAAGGCCGCCAGCGCCGCGGAACCGATGGCATAGCCCTTGGTGAGGGCCTTGGTGGTGTTGCCCACCGCATCCAGGCGGTCGGTGCGCTTGCGAACCTCTTCCGGCTGCTGCGACATCTCCGCGATGCCGCCGGCGTTGTCGGTGATGGGGCCAAAGGTGTCCATGGCCAGGATGTAGGCGCACGTCGCCAGCATGCCCATGGTGGCGATGGCGGTGCCGAAGAATCCGGCGCTGGTGCCGGAGATCATGGGCAGGGCCTTGATTCCGCAGTAGTAGCTGCCCAGAATGGCGGCCGAGATGACGATGACCGGCATGGCGGTAGATTCCATGCCTACGGCCAGGCCGGCGATGATGTTGGTGGCCGGGCCGGTCGTCGAGGCCTGGGCTATCGACTGCACCGGGCGATAGCGATCCTCGGTGTAGTACTGGGTGATCCAGACAAAGAGGAAGGACATGACCATGCCGATGAGGCCGGCAAAGAAGAACCATTTCCAGTCTGCCCCCGGGATGCCGCCCAACAGGTATTTGACGGCGACCCAGAAACCGATGGCGGCCAGGATGGTGGTCACCAGGTAGCCGCGATTGAGGGCCATCATCGGATCTTCATCTTCGTTCTTCAGCCTGACGGTGAAGATGCCGATGACGGAGGCGATGAGGCCGAAGGCGCGAGCCACCAACGGGAAGAAGATAGCCAGAATGGCTGCCTCGGGAGCCTTGTCCTTGAGCGTGGCGAAGAGCGCGACGGCCAGAATCATGGCGCCGATGTTTTCGGCGGCGGTGGACTCGAAGAGGTCGGCTCCGCGGCCTGCGCAGTCGCCCACGTTGTCGCCCACCAGGTCGGCGATCACGGCCGGGTTCCTCGGATCGTCCTCGGGTATGCCTGCTTCGACCTTGCCCACCAGGTCGGCGCCCACGTCGGCGGCCTTGGTGTAGATTCCGCCGCCCAACTGGGCGAAGAGAGCCACAAAGCTGGCGCCGAAGCCGAAGCCCACAATCTCATAGGGAACCTGGGTGGGATTGGACATGCCGCCGAAGGCCAGAAAGATGATTCCCACGCCCAGCAGCGAGAGCGCCACCACCGAGAGGCCGGTGACCGCGCCGCCGCGCAGGGCGATCTTGAGCGCGCCGTTCAGGCTGCCGCGCGCCGCCGAGGCTGCCCGCAGGTTGGCGCGGATGGAGACGAACATCCCGGAAAATCCCGCCAGGCCGGAGCAAATCGCGCCGGCAAAGAAGCTGATCACCGTCTTTTCGGCCAGATGATGCTCCGTTTTGCCAAGAAAGAGGTAGAGGGCGTAGATCAGGATCGCCAGCACCACCGAGAGCGCGTAGATGGTCCTGTACTGGCGCTTCAGAAATGCCTCGGCGCCTTCCTTGATGGCCGCGGCGATCTGCTGCATTGCCGGGGTCCCCTTGTCTGAGCCGATGACCTGGCGCGCGAACAGAAAGGCCACAAAGAGCGATAGCACGCTCACGGCCAGAAAAAAGTACACCCAATACTGAACAGTCACAAGTCCTCCAACGAGAAGTTTTTATACCGCCTGCACGAAAGGCCCCGGAAAAACACGACGTAAATATTCCGGGGAAATAATCATCCGAAGGCTACCATCCGCGGTGAACACTGTCGAGTGATTGCAGTCACAGGGTTCCGGAACCCGCTCTCAGAACGGAATCCTCCGCTTTGGGCGAGCCCGCCAGAACATTCAGGTGAGGCAACCGCGTGTAAATCTCTCAATATCTGGAGGAACCATTGAAATGCAACAAATAAGGGGCATGAGGAGATGGTTTGATTAACCATGCTCAAACTGCTTCTTCTCTCCTGTCCCGAGCGCGTTCAGCAACGCGCTAAGGCTGGGAGACGATGATTCAGGCATTTACAGGATTTTCATCGAACCTTTGTAAGGTGATGAAACGAGTCCATGTACTGTGGAAATTGTCCAGTTTTGCACATTTGCAGACCTTTTTCTCCTGATTGCAAGGGACAATCCTCGCAGTATAGGATGCGACAATTTTGTTAGATGGTGCGCTGCCAGCAGGAAGAGAGATACATAAGGCAGCGGCGTTTATATGTCAAACCGTTCCACTTGAAACGCACATCCACCTTTGGAGAGCCCTTATGACCCTGAATCGAATACGCCTCGGCATGCTCTGCCTGGCGCTCCTCACCCTTGGCCTGTGTTCGGCGACAGTTGCCTTGCATGCGCAGACCTATACCGAAGGCTCCATCGCGGGCACCGTGTTCGATCCCAGCGGCGCCGTGGTGCCTGGCGCGGCAATTCTCATCCACAACGACGGCACCAATGCCGAGGTGCATCTGACCTCCGACGGCAGCGGTTTCTTCAAGGCGGCGCAGTTGCCTGCCGCGGTCTATACAGTGACGGTGAACGCTACGGGCTTCGCTCCGTTCAAGGAAGTCAACGTCATCGTGCAGGTCGGCGAGACCTCTGAGGTATTGCCGCATCTGAAGGCCGCCGGCACAACCGCGACCGTTGAAGTAACCGGCGAGGCGCCCATTCTGAACTTCGAGTCGCCGGATATTTCCACGGTATTGGACACTCACGCCGTTATAGACCTGCCGCTGAACGGCGGCCGCTGGTCGAACCTCACGCTGCTGACGCCGGGAGCAACGCTGGATACGAGCGGTTACGGCCTGATCTCCTTCCGCGCCATCAGCACCATTCTGAACAACGTTGAGGTGGACGGCGCCGACGACAACCAGGCTTACTACGCCGAGGAGCGCGGCCGCACCCGTGAAGGCTACTCCACTTCGAAGTATCTGATCCAGGAGTTCCAGGTCAACACCGGCGTCTACTCGGCCGAGTTCGGTCGTTCCGCGGGCGGCGTCGTCAACTCCGTTACCAAGAGCGGCACCAACAACCCGCACGGCATCCTGTACTTCGCCGACCGTGATAACGGCGCCTGGGGCTCGTTCAATGACTTTACAACCAACACAACCGCCACATATACCTCCGGCAACCCCATCCCCACCGGCTTCGTGACCGCGCCCTACAAACCGAAGGACTGGCGCAAGCAGTGGGGATTCGATGTGGGCGGGCCGCTGAAGAAGGATAAGCTCTTCTGGTTCTATGGCTACAACGAATTCCACCGCAACTTCCCCGGCACGGCCAAGGCCAGTTCGCCAAGCTCATTCTTTATCATCCCGGATGCGTCTGCTCCAGCCGGCTCCACATGCAATCTCACTGGTTCCACCACGGGCTACATGTCCGGCCTGACCAGTTCGTCAACGACCTATCAGGTGGACCAGGAATCCTGCGAACTGGCCGCGCGCCTCGGCTATGCCAACTACGCTGCCGGCGCGAGTGCGTATACCACGCAGTTGGCCAACCTGCTGCCCGACCTCGGCTCCGTTCCTCGTTTTGGCAATAACCTGTTGAACACGCCCAAGCTCGACTGGCAGGTCAACGGCAAGCACCATCTCAGCGTCCTCTATCACCGCCTGAGTTGGGATTCGCCCGGCGGCGTACAGACGCAGGCTACCAACACCTATGCCATCGACTCGTTTGGCACCGATTTCGTGAAGCTGGATTACGGCCTGGCGAAACTGGATAGCCTGATTACCTCCAACCTGAACAACGAAGTTCGTTATCAGTACGGCCGTGAGCTGAACGACGAGGGACAGCAACCGTTCAGCGCCTATACCAAGCAGTACCTGCAGGGAACCAACGGCATCACCAATACAGCCGCGGGCAATTTTTCGCCGAATGTAACATATGTCGGACTCAGCACAACAACCGGTTTCAATCTCGGATCGCCGTACTACTCCTACCGCAAGGCGCTGCCCGACGAGCACAAGTGGCAGGTGGGCGATACGGCCGCCTGGCAGAAAGGCAACCAGAACATCAAGTTCGGTGTTGACATGGTGCACAACTACGACATCATGAACAACACCTATTACAGCGAGGGAAGCTACACCTACAGCTACATTGGCAACTTCTTCGCCGACTTGTTGAACGAGGGCAATTCTTATGGCTCAAGTCCTCACGGCGTCTGCAACAGCACGGGCACCGTCACCTCGCCGGGAACCAGCGCCAATTACACCGGAACCGCTCCCTGCGGAACTTTTTATCAGGGCTTCGGGCCGCCGGCCTGGGATATCGCCACCATGAACTACGGCTTCTTTGCGGAGGATCACTGGAAGATAACCCCGCGGCTGACCTTCGACCTGGGCCTGCGCTACGACTATGAACCCCTGCCGCCGCCGTATCCGACGCTGGTTACGGCCTCCGGCACCTTCACGCCTTACCTGGCCTCGACGGGCGGCCTGTGCTCCGCCTACACCGGCCCCGGAACCTGCCCCTCGCTCGCCGCTAACGCCAATATCACCAACCACCCCGACGAAAAGAAAAACTTCGGCCCGCGCGTCGGCATCGCATACGATCCCTTCGGCACCGGCAAGACAACCCTCCGCCTCGGTTACGGCCTCTACTTTGGCCCCATCACCAACGGCGTATTGCTCAACAACCTGCTGAACACCGGCAGCCCGCTCGGCCAGTACACAACAGCGACATACAAGCCGAGCACCGCGGGCGCGCCGCTGTTTCCCAACATCATTGCCGCCGGCTCGGGATCGGCGCCAAGTTCTCAATTCTTCGCGGCCAACTTCAAGAACCCGGAGGTGCATGAGTTTGACCTCTCCGTGCAGCAGGCGGTGGGCCGCGGCACCGTCTTCCAGCTCAGTTATATGGGAGCATTGGGCCGGGAGCTGCCCAACGCGGTCAACATCAACTTAAACCCGAATGTGAATACGGTCGCAACCGCTACTACACCCAATGGCGTGGTCCAAAGCGTGATCACAGTCTCCGATGTAAACGGCCTGGGCCCGATTCCCAACGGCACGACCTTTACTGTGCCGACCTACACCAATTACATCAACACCAGTTTCGGCGCTGTGAATGAGCTGATGAGCAACATCAACTCCAACTACAACGCCCTGGTAGGCGAGATCACGAACAAAACGTCGAAACTGGTTCAGTTCGACATGAACTACACCTGGTCGCATGCCCTGGACTTCAACCAGAATGCATCGACGACGACGCTGAGCAGCGGCATGTTCGACCCGTACAACATCGACAACTACCCCAAGGGCGCCAACTACGGCAACTCGATCTATAACATTCCCAACCGGCTGGTCGCCTGGGCCATGATCAACTCGCCCAGTATCCAGACAAACAACTGGGTGAAGTGGATCGCAAACGACTGGAGCCTGAATCCGGAGTTCCAGGGACAGAACGGACTGCCGTATTCTGCGACCATCGGTACCGGTTACCCGTCCTATTCCGCGTACGGTTCCAGTTGGAACGGCGCCGGAACCAACTACTGGATTCCGCCCATCGGGCGCAATACTTACCAGCAGGCTCGTGTGCTGGTTCTCGATACGCGCCTGGAGAAGCAGTTCCCGATTCAGGTGCAGGACAAGACATACCACCTGCAGTTGATTGGCGAGTTCTTCAACCTCGCGAATCACCAGAACGTTACCGGCGTGAGCACGACCGCGTACAACCTGTCGGACAACTCGAGCCTGACGAAGGCTTGCGCAGGCCAGTCAACAGTATCGGGCCAGGCACAGATTGAATGTTCGACCATGACTTTCGTTCCCATGGTCGGCGCTGGTCATGCTGAGAGCGGTTTTGGCGCGGTGACAAGCACTAACAATGTGTATATGTACACCCAGCGCGAGATTGAGCTTACGCTGCGGCTGGACTTCTGACGCATAAGCAACTTTTCAACCGATGGGCGGCGGCTTCGGTTGCCGCCCATTGTTTTCCGGCGTCGAAATGAGTGAGCAATCGCAATCTTCCCGGAGGGAAGACACGAAAATAGCCCAGGGTGGAGTCCGTCGCAGCGGACGCAAGCCTGGGACCGCTTCCCAATCGTGTTTGTGCGTCCCGTAGGGCCGCACCGAAGTTTTTGCTGTGATATTCTCGGAAAATGCCAGAGCCTCCCTCCATTCCAACCAAGGCATCTCCCGGCCATCAACGCGGGCCGGTGAAGGCGCGCCGCGTTGACGAATGCCGTGATCTGGATGAGGTATTTGAGAACTGCCTGCCCGCCTTTGGTGGCGCATCCCTGCGCCGCATCTATAGCAACCTGGATCGCGCCATCGGGCTGGGCTGCCCGATCACACTGGCAATCTCCGGCCCGGTCACCGTCTCGGCGCAGCATCGCACCTGGCTGATTCCGCTCCTCGAAACAGGTTGGGTGGCCTATCTCAGTACTACGGACGCCGTCTGCTACCACGATGGCCACCGGTCTTTGCATCCATATCACGAGGACCCAATCCACGAGGTTCCCATCAACTCCGACGACGGCGCCCTCCGCACAGAAGGGACAATCCGCGTAACGGATATGGCCTTCGACGAGAGCGTTCTCTTCGATCAGGACCGGTTTATCTCCGCCTGCCTCTCTCTGCCCGAGTTTCAACGCAAGATGACCGGCACCGAGTTCCGCAATCGGCTGGGCAGGATTTACGGCTTGCAGGAACAGGCCAATCACGCGCCCGAAGGGCTGCTTGCCGCTTGCCATCGCCTGGCCATTCCCATCTTCGTGGGCGCGCCCGGAGACGGCAGCATCTTCCTGAATTCGATGAAGCTCTGGGCTATGCGCAAGGTGGGCCTGCTCCCGGCTTACAGCTTCGACCTGGACTTGCATGGGGAGATATTCGAGGCTTGCGCGTATCATTTCTGGGGGCTTTTTGAGAATCCAGCTCGCGCGCTGGCAACCATGATTCTGGGCGGAGGCGTGCCCAAAAACTTCAACCTGCAGCCCGAACCCGCCCTGGGGCAGGTGTTGGGACTGCCCGAGATTCGCGGTTACGTCTTCGATGTGCAGATTACAACCGCCCCGGTGACGGATGGTTCGCTCTCCTCCTGCCCGCCCGCCGAAGGCGTCACCTGGGGCAAGGTCGATAAGGACTGTTACATGCAAACTACCGAAAGCCTGTCGGCGGACTATTCGATCGTGATGCCCTTCCTTGTGAAAGCGCTGCTGGATAAACGGCTGCGGTATGAGCGGATGGCCCAATCGGACGGCGAAGAGGAGTTGTTCCGGCGCGATCCGGCGGCGCGCGGCTATCTGCGCCCGCGAACCGGCTACCGGTTGTTCGATCAAAGAGACCGGCTCAACGAAAAGCTGTTTGCCGAAGTCCGGAAGAATGGGGCTTGGCTGCTCGATACCTTGAAATATCCGCTGGCGGGTTCGACATCCATCTAGCCGGATGCCAGGTGCCCCAAGTCTTGGTTTTAAGACTTGAGATACTATAATCTCGACTCGCCCACCCTATATCCGGGCGAAATTAGCCCGCTTCGCCCCACTTGCGCATTGAATTTCCTTGCAATTGGCCGTATGCTAAGAATGCAGACGAGTTTGTCCGCCTGAGTTGCCGTGTACACGCCGGCTGGCGGAGAGATGAGTGGGCTCATAGCCCACTTTTTATTTGGGGCAAAAGCTACCGGTTTTTGGGGCGGGTTTTTCGGGCCACTTTTCGCCCAATAACCGGGGCCCCCGACGACGGGTCCTTGTCGTTGGGGTGGTTGACCGGGGCCCCCGACGACGGGTCCTTGTCGTTGGGGTGGTAATGAGCGGCATGGGGGACGATGGCGGTCAAGCTGGACGAAATCCGATCGGCGGCGGCAAGGGTGGCCGCTTCGCATGGGCTGGACGTGGTGGAGATCGAGTTCATCGGCCCGGCAAAGGAGCGGACGCTGCGGGTTTATCTGGAGAAGAACGCCGAGGGACGGGCGCAACTGAAGGCGGCGATTGCGGCCGGAGCCGCCGCAAACGGAAATCCGGCGCTTCCGGAACGGCTGGTCGAGGGTACATTGAGCGTCGAGCAGCTTTCCGGCATCACGCACGAGGATTGCGCGGCCTTCAGCCGGGATTTTGGCGTGCTTTTAGACGTGGAAGACCTGGTTCCGGGCGCGGAGTACACGCTGGAAGCCAGTTCTCCAGGGCTGGACCGCAAGCTGACCCGGCGGGAAGATTTTTTACGGTTTGCCGGCTGCCTGGTGAAGGTGCAGACCTTCGAGCCGATTCGCAACAACCGGCACTGGCAGGGGCGGATGGCGGCGGGAGCGGGCGATACGATTACGCTCGACTTGAACGCGGTGAAGCCCGCCGCTGCGGGCAAGAGTTCGCCGCGGCGAACGGGCGTGAACACGGTGGAGATTGCGCTAAGCAACATCGAGAAGGCGCAACTGGTGCCGGAGATATAGGGGTTTGAGGTTTCCCACCCATGCGACAGAAATCCGCCGCGGCGGATCGCAAGGATGGGGCACGGAATATCTGCGGATAGGAAGGACGTAAATGCAGGTCCTTCGACTCTCCGCCGCGGCGGACTGCGGCGACCTTCGCTCAGGATGACAGCATTTTTGGCTGGATGACAGCAGTGTTTGTTGGATGACAGCATCCGTGGATGAGATGAAGTAAGTCAACCAAAACTGAACCGGCGAACCGTAAACGGTCCCGCCGCTGGAAGCACCCAGGAAAGCAAGCAGAGTATGTCCAGCATTTTGTATCAAAGTATCGAGCTCTTGAGCCAGGAAAAGGGCATTGAACCCGCTATCGTCGTAAGCGCCGTCGAGGAGGCCATCGCCCTGGCCACGCGCAAGTATTACAAGACCCAGGAGAACATGCGCGGGGAGTTGAACAAAGAGACCGGTGAGATTACGGCCTACATCTACAAGACCGTGGTTGCGGACGAGGATCAAATTGAGGACCCGCTGAACGAGATCACGCTCGAGGAGGCCAGGGAACTGGCCCCCGGCGCGGAGGTGGGCAGCGAGATTCGGACCTACAAAGACACCAGTCCCCTGGGCCGCATCGCCGCGCAACTGGCCAAGCAGGTCATCTTCCAGAAAGTGCGCGAGGCGGAGCGGGACACGGTCTTCAACGAGTATGCCCACCGCGAGAAGGAAGTTCTGAACGCGACTGTGAAGCGGATCGAGGGCCAGGACATCATCTACGACCTGGGCAAGGCCGAAGCCCGCTGCCCCAAGCGCGAGCAGTCGCGGCTGGAGCAGTTCTCCATCGGCGAGCGGGTGCGCGTGGTTCTGCTCAAGGTAGACCGCGCCGCCAAAGGCCCTCAGGTCATTGTTTCGCGGGCCGCGCCGGAGCTGGTGCAGAACCTCTTCCAATCGGAGGTTCCAGAGATATATGACAATACGGTCACCATTCGCGCCATTGCGCGGGAGGCCGGCGAACGCACAAAAATTGCCGTTCAATCCCGCGACAAGGACGTTGACCCTGTGGGCGCCTGCGTGGGCATGAAGGGCATGCGCGTGCAGTCCATCATCCGCGAGCTGCGCGGAGAAAAAATCGACATCATCGAGTGGTCCGACGAGATCACCACCTTTGCCGAGAAGGCGTTACAGCCGGCCAAGGTCAGCCGCGTCTCCATTGCCGACCTGACCGACAAGCAACTCGAAGTGATTGTGGACGATACGCAACTGTCTCTGGCCATCGGCAAGAAGGGCCAGAACGTGCGCCTGGCGGCCAAGCTGCTGGGCTGGAAGATCGATATCAAGAGCGAAGAGGAGAAGCGCCAGGAGGTGGAGCAACAGATGCAGGCTCTCTCCGGCGGGCCTACAACGCCCATCGAGCAGGTGACCGCGCTGGGCGCCGGCATCATTCAAAAATTGGTTACGGCCGGCATCACCACGGTCGAGGCGTTGGCCGACATGACCCCCGAGCAACTCGAGGAGATTCCCGGCATCGGCGAAAAGACGCTGGAAAAGATCAGCGTGGCGGTTCGCAACTACTTCGGCCGCTTTGAAGAGATTGAAGAAGGCCAGGCGCCGCAAGACGCTGAAAGTGAGTCGATCGACGCCGAGTACGCCGAAGCCGGAGCCGCGGAAACCGCCGAAGGCGTTTCCGTTGAGACAGCCGTTGGCGAATCCGGCGAGGCGGAGGTCGAGACTGTGCCCGCGGTTGTAGCCGAGGCTGAAGCGGAGGCGGAAAACGCCGCCGAAGTTTTGGAAGAAGCAGAAAGCGTGCAGGCAGCCCAGGCGGAGGACGAAGAACTTGCCGGCGCTGAAGCGGAGGCCGAGGCCGACGCGGAAGCCGAAGGCCTCACCGCGGCGGAGCTGGCCGTTGAGAGCGTTTCCGTGGCAGAGGATGGGGAGACGCTGGACTCGGAATTGGACGAAACCGAAAGCGCAACATCGGACGAGCAGGCGGCCAAAGAGGACGGCGCATAAGATGCGCCGCCCTCTTGAAGGCCAATCGGGCAACCAGGGAATAGAGCGGCCATTGCCATTAGGTAGTCCGCCGCGGCGGACGACTAAGGGGCTTTGGGTAGCACATTTTTGAAAAGAGGCGGATGAGTAAGGTTCGTATCAACGATCTGGCGCGCGAATTGGAAGTGAAGCCTCGCGCGATTATCGACATTCTTCCGGAACTCGGCGTGACCGCCGGCAAGACACACTCCAGCTCGCTGGAGGATTCCGAGGCGGAAAAGGTGCGCGCGCATTTCAAGCGCGGAACGCGGCCCGCCAGCCCGGCGAGCGCCCCAGTGTCTCGCGCCCCCCAGGCCATTACGCCCAAGATCGATCTCTCGCATATCTCCAAGCCCGGCGACGTGCTGAAGGCCATACAGGCCAAGCAAAAGGAAAAGGAAGAAGAGGCAAAGAAAAGCCGTGCGCCTGTGCGCCAGCCGGCAACGCTTGCTGCTGCCAAGCCGGCCCCCCCAACCCCCGCTGCGACCGTGGCTGCGGCGCGTCCGCCCGCGACGCCAGCCCGTCCGGAGCGCAAAACCGTGGTTCCCCCGGCTCGCCAGGCTCCGCCCACCGTTGTTGTTCCCCCGGCTCAGCCGGCCATCGCTTCCCGCCCGCCCGCCGGTCCGGTGGTGGCCAAGGCTCCAGCCGGCGCTGCCGCTGCGCCGCGTCATGTGGTCGTTGTAACACCGCCCGCCGGAGTCGTCGTAGTCAAGCCGCCATCGGTTCCCGCAAGCCGTGAAATCACGCCTCCTTCCACCGGTAAAACAGCCCGCGCAGCTAAACCCACGGTTGTCCCCGCGCCAACTCCCGTGGCAGAGGTTGAGCCGGTCGAGGCTGAACCAGCTAAGATTGCCGCTCCACTCATCCCCGAGATTCCCGCGCCCGAAGCTGAAGAGCCGTCCCTCCGTGCTGAAGCCGAAGCTGCGGTTGATGCCGGCACGACGCCAGCAGCTCCGACTCGTGCTTCGGCGCGTCGCGCGTCAGGCCACGCGCACGCGGCAACGCCAGCCCCTGCCCAGCCCGCTCGCCGCATGGTCATGCCCCAAACCGGGCCCCGCCCGGTCTACAAGGCGCCTGATGCGGTTGAATCCGCACCCGCCGCGGGAACTGGAAATCAGGCTCCCGGCATTCAACGCGGCAAGCCGATCTTCGACCGCAGGCCCGCCGCAGGCTCTGGCGCTTATCCCCAACGCACTCCGGGAGGCGCTCCAGGACAGTACCCGGCCGGAACGGGACCGCGTCCCAAGCATCCTACCCGCGCCACGACGGCTGGCTACGCCGGACCAGGCGGTTCTGCCGCTCCTGGCGCTCGTCCCGGTTATGGCGCGCGGCCCGGCTTTGGAGCGCCCCGTCCGGGCGGCTTCGGCGGTCCGCCCCGGGCCGGCAGCGCTCCGCCCGCTGGCGAAGCGCCTCGTCCGCAGCGAGCGGCGCCCGGCAGAGGACGCGGCGGACGCCCTCAATATCCCAAGACCAAAGAAGGCCCGATGAAGGGCTTCGTGCCGCCGCCACGGTACAGCGGGGTGCAAATCGGCAGCGAGCCGCTGCCCATCACTCGCGAAATTACCGTCACCGAGGGCATCAGCGTCAAGGACCTGGCCGGGAAGCTCGACATCCGCGCCAAGGACCTGATCGCAACGCTGCTCATGAGCGGCGTCTTCGTCACCGTCAACCAGTCCCTGAACACCGAAATGGTCAAGGATGTGGCTGCCAAGTTCGGCGCCGCCGCTAACGTCATCAGCTATGAAGAGGAGATCGCCAACCAGGCCATCGAGGAGGTTCTTGAAGCCGAGAACACCGGCGAGCTGGAAGTTCCCCGTTCACCCGTGGTCACTGTCATGGGCCATGTCGATCA
>Ga0326727_10017686_pt1 | contig 14723 bp, 12 predicted proteins | sample MB2enrmetagenome_FD_207643 | JGI IMG/M metagenome (GOLD analysis project Ga0326727, IMG submission 207643) | Lab enriched peat soil microbial communities from McLean, Ithaca, NY, United States - MB29MY | ecosystem: Environmental > Terrestrial > Soil > Wetlands > Peat | place: USA: New York... | reverse complement strand
GGGGAGGCGATAACCGCCGCTTCGCTGGCTGGAGGAAGAGTCGATCGGGCGATCGCGGCGCCCGCTGGCGGTGCCGCTTTACCGGGGAGAGCCTCGGGCGCTGCAGTTGGAACGGCGGCATTTGCGGTAGTCCCGGATGCCGGTTCGGCTGGCGCGGCGGCTCTACTCCACAGTGGCGCGCGCGTGGAAGCGGGGAGCCGTTCTGCCGGCAGCGCCTCGGACGTGTTGGACGGGGAGGCGATGACCGCCCTTGCGGTGGCTGGAGGAACAGTCGATTGGGGGATCGCAGCACCTGCCGGCGCGGCTGCAGATTCCAGCGCGCCCGGTGTGGATGGCAGCGCCGCTTCGCGGAGGAGAGCCTCGGGCTCCGGAACTGGAAGCGTGGCATCAGCAGTAGTCTGCGGTGCCGAGACAGAAGGACTCGCGTCCGCTTCCGTTGCCGGCGCTTGCGCGGGCTCGGTGGTTTGCAGCGAACCGAGCGGGCAGATGACAGCCGACAGCAACGCACATCCGTTGTTCTGTCCTGAATGAGGCGAAAACGTACCCTTGTTGGGCGTTGCGGTATCCGGCTGAAGGCCGCTTTCCACCAAGCCTTCCAGCAGTTCCGGAAATTGCGCCGCGGCGGCAGGCGCACTCCGCAGCCATCCCTTCGCGACCGAGGCGATCGCGGATGCCGTCGGCGACGATAGCAGAAACCCGATGGAGGCTGCGGACGGTGGTGCGAGAGATGGCACGCTGCGAGAAATGCAGATCGCTGGCCAAACCGCGCCAACGCATTTTCAACGCCTTGCTAGGGCGGCGTGCGCCAACGAATTGCCGCCAATGGCAGGTGCGGCATGGAATTGCCGCGCCCGCCATGGTTTCTCCATCTCTCATCGGCCGGTATCGTCCGGTTTTGAGAGATTTACCTCCCAAATAGTTATTGGCGCGCTGCGTGCATCGTCTCGTGGCGTATGGATCCAATGACCGCGATGGCCGCCAGCGGCCTCCGCTCCCGCATGGAGTCGCTCGATCTGCTGGCGAACAATATGGCCAATGCCTCCACGGGAGGCTATAAGGCCGATCGCGAATTCTACACTCTCTATACCGCGCCGGAAGCGGAGGACGCCGATTCAACTACCACCATGCCCGTTGTCCAGCAGCATTGGACCGATCTTTCGCAGGGCCCGATCGCCAACACCGGCAACTCGCTCGACGTGGCGCTGAGCGGGCAAGGCTTCTTCAGCGTATCCGGCCCCAACGGAACCCTGTATACCCGCAACGGCGGATTTCATGTCGCCGCCAACGGCCAACTCGTAACCGCCGACGGGTATCCCGTGCGCAGCACTGCGGGCACACCTTTGACCGCGCAGGCGGCTCTTCCGATCGATATTTCGCGCGACGGCACGCTCACGCAGGACGGCCAGCCTATCGGCCAGCTGGATATTGCCGATTTTACCGGTACGGCCGGAGTCGCCAAACAGGGTGGAAACTATTTTCGCGCGGTGGACCCGAACGCCAAGCCCTCCGCTCCCTCGGGCACTACCGTGGAGCAGGGCAAATTGGAAGCATCCAATACCGGAACCGCGGAATCGGCCGTCCGCCTGGTGAGCATCATGCGCCAGTTCGAGATGCTGCAAAAGGCGGTGTCGATCGGCAACGACATGAGCAAGCAGGCCATCGAACAGGTGGCCAAAGTAGGTTCCTGACAAAAGTGGGTTCTTAAACGAGGTGAAGGCATGATTCGAGCACTATATAGCGCCGCCAGCGGCATGAAAGCCCAGGAATTGAACCTGGACAACATTGCCAACAATCTGGCCAACGCCAACACGGTCGGATATAAATCGCGGCGCGCGCAGTTCCAGGACCTGATGTATCAAAGTGTGGTCGCGCCCGGCACCGCCGCCGGCCAACAGTCCGTAAATCCCACCGGATTGCAACTCGGTCTGGGCACGCACGCGGCGTCCAACGAGATTATCTTTACCGAAGGCTCTTTCACCGAGACCGACAACCCGCTTGACCTGACCATTCAAGGCAACGGCTTCTTCCAGGTATTGCAGCCTTCGGGGACCCTGGCCTACACCCGTTCCGGCCAGTTTCAACTCGATAAGGACGGCAACATCGTGAATTCCGCCGGAATGCCCTTGCAACCGCAGATCACCATTCCTCCGGAAGCGCTGTCGGTGAATATCGCCGCCGATGGGACGGTGAGCTATACGCTGCCCAACCAGACGGCCGCCCAGCAGGCCGGCCAGATTCAGTTGGCCAATTTTCCGAATCCTGCCGGCCTCAACAGCATGGGCAACAGCCTCTACACTCCCACCGACGCTTCCGGCGATCCCACAATCGGCGCGCCCGGCGGCCCACAAGGGCTGGGAAGCCTGCTACAGGGGTACACGGAACAATCGAATGTTTCGGTGGTGGACGAGTTCATCAATATGATTCAGACGCAGCGCGGCTACGAAGCCAATTCCAAGGTGGTCACCGCGGCCGACAACATGTACCAGGAAGTGAATAATCTCCAGCGATGATGCCCCTCGCTGTGTTTGCCGTCGCCGGTTGCCTGGCGGTGCGTCCGGAGTCCGATCGGATCCTGGCCGGAGATTTTGCTGCCGCCGTTCCTGCTCTCAGCGTGCCGGCGCCCGAGGTGCCCGTGGCGCTGGCGCCCGCGCCGGGAGTACAACGCCTCTTCCGTGTTCCCGAACTGCGCCGTATGGTGGCGCGTTTCGGTTGGAATTGGCAGCCGGACGCGGATATCTGCTTCGAGCGTCCGGTGTCGCCTCCCGATCCGGCGCAATTTGTGGCTGCCATGCGCCAGGCCATGCCGGAAGCCGACATCGCCATCCTGGATTACGGCCGGCAGCCTGTTCCGGCGGGCGAGATCGAATTCCACGCCAACGGGCTGCGTCCAGGGCCAGGCGGCGCTGTGTGGACGGGATCGGTGCGCTACGCGGGAACACACCGCTTCTCCGTGTGGGCTCGCGTGCGAGTTCTGGTCCCGGTAACCCGTCTGATTGCCGCCGTCGATCTCGAGCCGGGACGCGCCGTTACAGCCGAGCAGGTCCACGCCGAGACCCGGCCGGAATACCCACCTTCGATCCCGCCGCTCGCGTCCAGCGAAGAAGCCATCGGGAAGTGGCCGCGCACCCTGATTCACGCCGGAACCTCCATCCGCGCAACTATGCTTCGGAATCCCATGGTCGTGCTTCGCGGAGATACCGTGACGGTGGAAGTTTTCAATGGCGCGGCGCACCTCGAATTGCAAGCGCTGGCGCAAGCGTCGGGCGCCATCGGCGAGACCATCGCCGTTCTCAATCCCGATTCTCACAAACAGTTTCCGGCGCGCGTGGAAGGAAAAGGAAGAGTATCGGTGGGATCTCCCGCCGCCAAGGTGAATCCATGAATGGTATCGCGATCCTGCTGCTGTGCGCTCTCCTCGGTGGGCCGTTGGCGGCGGCCGATAAGAAAAAGAGCACCAAGTCGTCGGCGCCGACTCCGCTCGATGTGTACGTGAAGCAGGCGGCCGCGCGGCAGTCGGAGGTACCGCCCCCCACGCCCGGCGCCATCTGGATCACCGGCTCGCGGCTGGCCGATGCGGCGCGCGATGTGCGCGCCAGCCAGGTGGACGATATTGTCACCATCGTGGTGGCGGAACAGGCTTCGGCGGTCAGCACCGGGGCCACCAAAACGTCGCGCGTTTCGAGCACCAAGAATTCCATCGCTGCCCTGGCCGGCATCACCCGCGCGGCGGGGCCATGGGCGAATCTGGCGAACACCTCCGGCGACACCGAACTCAACGGCCAGGGAACCACCAGCCGCTCGACCAGCCTGAACACGGTTCTCACGGCGCGCGTGATTTGCGTCCTGCCCAATGGCGGGCTGGTGGTCGAAGCCTCCAAAGATATCCAGGTGAACTCCGAGTATCAGACGATCACCGTGCGCGGCGTGGTCCGCCCCGCCGACATCGACACCACCAACAGCGTGCAGTCGGACCGTCTGGGGCAACTGGAAGTCAGGATCAACGGCAAGGGTGTGGTGAACGATGCCATCAAGCGGCCCTTCTTCCTGTGGCGCCTGCTGCTGGGTCTGCTTCCCTTCTGAGCCATGAAAATGCGTCTGCTTGCCATCTCGACGATGTGCCTGCTGGGGGCGGAGTGTCTTCCCGCGGCGCGTTTGAAAGACCTCGTCGACATCGAGGGCGTGCGCGACAACCAGCTCATCGGCTACGGTCTGGTAGTAGGGCTCGCGGGAACCGGCGACAAGCAGCAGACGGTTTTTACCAACCAAAGCCTCACCAACATGCTGGAACGGATGGGCGTCATCGTGTCGCCCACGGCGATTCAGGTGAAGAACACCGCCGCGGCGATGGTTACCGCGACCCTGCCGGCATTCGCGCAACCCGGGTTGCACATCGACATTACAGTGGCGTCCACGGGCGACGCCTCGAACTTGCGGGGCGGCATTCTGCTGCTCACTTCGCTCCGCGGCGCCGACGGACAGGTATACGCGGTGGCCCAGGGGCCGGTGGTTACGGGCGGATTTGTCGCCGGCCGGGGCGGCGCGCAGACCACAGTCAACCACCCTACCGTGGGACGCTCGCCCAACGGCGCGACGGTGGAACGTCCGGCTCCCTCGGTCGCCCCCAAAAATCCGGTGCGTCTGCAATTACGGCAATCGGACTTCACCACCTCGGCGCGTATCGTCGATGCCGTCAATAAGAGGTTCAGCGCGGCTTCGCCCTCGGCGCATGCCGAGAATTCGGGGCTCGTCACGGTGCCGGTCCCGCCGGAGTTCTCCGCGCACACCATGGAATTCATGTCGCAATTGGAGAACCTGGTGGTGGACGCCGATAGCGCGGCCCGCGTGGTGGTGAACGAGCGCACCGGAACGATTGTCCTGGGCAAGGATGTCCGGATCTCTCCGGTGGCCATTCTGCACGGCAATCTCAGCGTGGAAGTGCAGACCGTGGAGATGGTATCGCAGCCCAATCCGCTGTCGGCCGGAACTACCGCAGTGGTCCCGCAAACCACGGTATCGGCCAAAGAGGAGAAGGCGCGCACCGTGGTGCTGAAACAGGGAGCTACCGTCGAGGAGCTGGTGCGCGCGCTGTCGGCCATCGGTTCGACGCCGCGCGATATCATCGCCATCCTGCAGAGCTTACGCAGCGCCGGCGCGTTGGAAGCGGAACTGGAGGTAATGTAAGTGAGCTCCGTCAACCAGGTAGGGATGGCGGGGATTGTTTCCCTGACTGCGGGCGCGATCCCCAAGGACACCGCCAAGATCACGCAAGCGGCGCAGCAGTTCGAAGCGCTGCTGATCGGCCAAATCCTGCATTCGGCGCACGCGAGCGACGGCGGATGGCTGGGCAGCGACGATTCTTCGGGCGCCTGCGCCACCGATTTCGCCGAAGAGCAACTGGCCAACACGATCGCCCAACAGGGAGGCTTCGGGCTGGCCAAGATGATCTCGCAGGAGCTGCAGAAAAAACAGTAGCGCTTCGCGAAAAACAAATTTAGCCACAGATAAACACCGATGCACACCGATAAGAAAGAGCTTGGTCTTATCGGTGTGCATCCGTGTCCATCCGTGGCCCGTAATATTCTTGCGTTGTTGCCCTACTCCTAGTAGAAATCGTGCGACGCCGCAGCAGCACCTTGCGGGAGCGGCTGCACGCGGGCGGCTTTCACGGAGATGACTCCGTCGAGATTCTGCAGCACCCCATCGATCAGCAGGAAGCGCTCCCCCAGAACGGCCAGCTTGAAGCGATCGAAAGTCGGCGGCGTGAGGATGGCGTTCATGATGCCGGTCTCATCTTCCATGCTGAGGAAGACAAACCCTTTGGCGGTGCCGGGACGCTGGCGCACGATTACCGAACCGGCGATGCGCACCACGCGGCCGTTGGGAATGCGGGCGAGATCGGCCGCGCGAATCACGCGCAGCTTGTTCATTTCGGCGCGGCGATACGCCATGGGGTGCTTGCCGATGGTCAGCCCGGTGCCGTGATAATCGGCGAAGAGCCGTTCTCCGGTATTCATGGGCGCGAGCGGCGATGGCTGGCCGATTTCCTCCTCGCCGGCGAGCAGGGGGCCGACAGGGAGGATGGCGCGCTGCGTCTGCCAAAGGGCATCGCGGCGATGCGCTTCTCCGAGCGAATTGAGCGCGCCGATTTCGGCCAGGCGATTGAGCTCGTCTTTGCGCAGTTCGCGCACGCGCAACGCCAGATCGTCCACGCTGCTGAAAGGGCGCTCTCCGCGCGTGCGCAGGATCGCCTTGCCGGATTCTTCGCGCAGTCCGCGGGCGTAGCGCAGTCCGAGGCGAAGATGGGGAGTTGGACAAGCTGAAGCATGTCCTACAGTGCAATTCCATTCCGACTGTACGATGTCCACCGGCAGCACGCGCAGACCGTGACGCTGCGCATCCTTTATCAAAATCGCGGGGGAATAAAATCCCATCGGCTGGTTGTTCAACATGGCGCAGGTGAAGGCAGCCAGGTAGTGGCACTTCAAATATGCGCTGGCGTAAGCCAACAGCGCGAAGCTGGCGGCGTGCGATTCCGGAAATCCGTAGAGCGCGAAGGAAGTGATGGAGTGCACGATGGTGTCCTGCACTTCGCCGACGATGCCGTTGCGCGTCATGCCGGCGCGCAGCTTCACTTCGATATCGGCCATGCGCTTTTCGGAGCGCTTGAAGCCCATGGCGCGGCGCAATTCCTCGGCCTCACCGCCCGTAAATCCGGAGGCGATCATGGCCATGCGCAGCAACTGCTCCTGAAATAGCGGCACGCCGAGCGTGCGGCGCAGCACTGGCTCGAGCGAAGGATGCAGGCAATTGGGCGCTTCCCTGCCCTGGCGGCGATTGAGATAAGGATGCACCATTTTGCCGACAATCGGACCGGGGCGAATGATGGCCACCTGCACCACGATGTCGTAAAACTTGCGCGGCATCATGCGCGGCAGGGCCGACATCTGCGCGCGGCTCTCCACCTGGAACATGCCCACTGTATCGGCCTTCTGCAACGCCTCGAACACGGCGGGGTCGTCCTGCGGAAGGTGCGCGAGGTCTACAGTGTCGCCATAATGGGCCGGAATCAGATCGAGGCACTCCTCAATTACAGCCATCATGCCGAGGCCGAGCAGGTCCACCTTGACGATGCCCATATCGGCGCAGTCTTCTTTGTCCCACTGCACCACCACTCGGCCGGGCATGGTGGCGGGCTCGAGCGGGACCACGGAATCGAGCTGATCCTGGCAGATCACCATGCCGCCGGAGTGTTGGCCGAGATGGCGCGGAAGATCCAGCGCCATGCCATAGAGATCGAGAAATTTGCGTACGCGCGGCTGATCGAGATCGAGACCGGCCTCGCGGAACCGGCGCACGCGGGTATCTTTAGGGTCGTTCCATTCGAAGGTGTTGGTCAGGCTGCTGAGGCGGTCGAGCGAGGTGACTTCGAACCCCAGCGCCTTGCCCACTTCGCGCGCAGCCGATCGGCCGCGGTAGGTGATGACATTGGCGGTCATTGCCGCGCCTAATTGTCCGAAGCGCCGATAGACGTATTGAATGGCGCGCTCGCGCTTATCGCCGCTGGGGAGATCGATATCGATATCGGGCCATTCACCGCGTTCTTCTGAGAGGAAGCGCTCGAACAGAAGCTCCATGCCCACCGGGTCGACGGCAGTGATGCCGAGCGAGTAGCAGACCGCGCTGTTGGCGGCCGACCCGCGCCCCTGGCAGAGGATATCGTGCTCCTTGCAGAAGCGTACGATGTCCCAGACGATCAGGAAATAGCCGGCGAGCTCCAGCTTTTCGATGAGGGCAAGCTCGCGCTCCACCTGGCGCTGGGCGCGCTCATAGTAGGGCTGGTAACGGACGCGCGCACCCTCATCGGCGCGCTTGCGCAGGAAGGATATTTGCGTCTCGCCCTCGGGGACCGGATAGCGCGGGAAGCGATAACCCAGATCTGCGAGCGTAAACTCGAGCCGTTCCGAAATGGCGCGGGTATTGGCGATCGCCTCGGGCAGATCGGCGAACAGGCGCGCCATTTCGGCCGGCGATTTGACGTGGCGCTCGGAATTGCGCGCGAGCAGACGGCCGGCTTCGGCTAGCGTCACGTGATGGCGCACGCAGGTGAAGACGTCGAGCAGTTCGCGCTGTTCGGGGACGGCATACGCGGTCCCATTAGTGGCGACGAGCGGGATGTCGAGGTGGCGCGCGCAGTCGGCGGTGGCCTGGTTGTGGGCCTCTTCTTCGCGCTGGTAGTGGCGCTCGAGTTCGGCGTAAAGATGCTGGTGGCCGAAGATATCGAGCAGGCGCCGGCTGGGATGGCGGGTGATGCAAAGGAGTCCGCGTGAGAACGCGGCGATCTCTTCGAGGGTAGCAGCGCCTTCGCCTTTTTTGGCGCGCAGTTTCATGCGGGTGATGAGGCGGCAAAGATTCTGGTACCCCTCGCGAGTTTCCGCGAGCAGCGGATACGAATGGCCGTTGGTGCAGGTGATTTCGGAGCCAATGTGGGCGCGCAGACCGGCTTTTTTCATTGCCATGTGGAATCGTGGCGCGCCGTAGACGCCATTGCGGTCGACGATGGCCATCGCCGGCATCTCGTATTTCGCGCAGGCGCCGGCCAGTTCCTCGGGGACGGCGGCGCCTTCAAGGAAGGAAAAAGCGGAGCGGACGTGCAGATCGACGAACACGGGATTCACCACAGAGGCACAGAGACACGGAGGAAAACGAAGAAAGAAGATTGTCTTCTCATGCTGCATCCGCCGCGTCTTCCCCGGATTCGGACACGGAGGTGGCGGAGTTCACAGAGATGCCATTGCCGTGCAACGTGATCTCTGTGCTTGGTTTCTCTAAGTATCTCTGTGCTGCTAATGCGCCCAATCTTCGCGCGCCGCGACGACTCTTCCCGAGTCGAAGCTACCAGGACGCTTTGACCGGAGAACCTCACGCCTCCGTGGCCTCCGCCACCTCCGTGTGCTCCGGATTTTGCCTTTGACTTTGTTTTTCTCAGTGTCTCCGTGGCTCTGTGGTGAATATTATTTTGGTTTGCGGCTACGCCGCGCCGTGGCTCTGTGGTGAACTCAGTCATAGCTCCCCTCCACGAACCACCCCTTGGGATCGCAGAAAAGCCGATAGAGCGCGCCATCCGTTAACGCGATATCCCATTCGTCGCGTAGCCAGGGGTCGGCCGTCCACCAGTCGCCGGAAGTGCGCCAGGGGCCGGCGAGATCGAGAATTTTGCCGCGGATCGCTCCCGCGGTGACAAAACTGGGATGGCCGGAAGCGAGCGCCACGCGCGCGGCGCGCGGAGGACGAAACAGGCGGATGGAGAGGCGAAATTTGGGCATGGTGGCCGGCGCAGAAGGGACGAATGCCGGGGTCATGCGGAAAGCGTCGGGACGATGCGTGTCGACGAGCGCCGGTGTGCCGACCCGGTCTGGCCCGACGATGGATTTCAAACGCGCGATGGTCAGCTCCAGCTTCACTGGCTCGGGCGCGGCGAGGATGAATAATCCGGATTGCGCGGATTGCGGCTTCACGGGATTCATCGCCATGCGCACTTCGACCACCGGCGCGCAAGGCGGGTTCTGCGAGAGATCGAGCTGCAGAAGCTTCAGGAACGCTTTGGTATCGAGTGTGGGTACGGGGAGACGCAAAGTACGCTCGTGCGTAGCGCGGTTTTCGAGCTTGAGCTGCAGTCTTATCTCATTGGTAGCGAGGGCGCGCGTGGCGAGGCTGGTGGCGAGCGAGTTGATCAGGCGGGCCAGCACGAACGCCAGGGGTTCGAGCAGTTCCACGGGGTAATCGAGTTCGATTTGGTCTTCGAAACGGAGCGGATCCTGGAGCGGGAGCAGCTTGTGCTCGGCTTCTCCGCGCGCCAGTTCGCGCAGGCGCAACCCTTCGGGGCCGAGGCGCTCGGCGATGCCGAGTGGTGGCAAAGCGGCCAGATCCTGGAAGCGGCGAATGCCCCAGCGATCCAGCGTTTCCTGCAATTCGGGGGTGGGAGAGAGCAGCGCGATCGGCAGGGGAGCGAGAAATTTGGCCTCGTCGCCATAGGGAACGATGCTCGTGCCGGAGAATCCACGGGCGGCGCAGATGGCGGCATCGGGGTTGGCGGCGATGGCGATGCTGGCTTTCACGCCGATCTCGGCGGCGCGGCGGGCCAGCGAAGCGGCAATATCCTGCGGGAATCCGAAGAGTCGATCCAGGCCCGAGGCGTCGAAAGTGACGGTGTCGGGAGCGGTCTGCTCCACTGTGGGAGAGAATTGAAACGCCAGCGCGGTCAGAGGGCCGCTGCCGTGAAGACAGGCGAACATGTCTTGCTCCGTTGAGTGGAAGTGGCGCGCGCGGAAATGGCGCGCAGGAGTCGCGAGGAATGAACCGCGCCCGACCACGCGGCGTGCTCGCGGGTGCATTCCAGTTGCAGCGAGGCGCAGGTTTTGGCGTTCGATTGGCGCGCCACCGAGATCAGCACGGTAGGCGTATTTTCCACCGCCCGGCGCAGACGGAACCAGGAAGTCAGCGAGATGCGGCGGGCCGTGGCAGGCGGCGTATCGCCGAGATCGAGGACCACGAGACCGAATCCACCGCCCTGGATCAGCAGGTCGGCGGCTTTGAGGGCGTGCTCGGCATTGCTGGCGGAACGAACCCAAAGCAGACGGTCGAGGTGGACGCCGGCGGCGGCGGCAGACGCGGGATCGAAGGCGTCTTCGGCGTCGACGAGAGCGCAAACTTCTTCCCGATGAGTGGCCTGGGCGAGAATGGAGAGCAGGAGACTGGTGCGGCCGGAAGATGCCGGGCCGAAGATCTCGGTGAGGCAGCCGCGCGGCAGTCCGCCGGTGGCCGCATCGAGAGCGGGAACGCCGGTGGGGACGCATTCGGGCGCGGGGCGGGATTGCCAGTCGAGATGGCCGCCAAGAAGCGATTCGAATTGCGTTTTGAGGGCAGCAACGGGCATTTTCGCTTTTTATTCGCCTTACACTTAATTTTTACAGGAAGGACGATCCGGTTGTCAAGGCGGGAGATTACGGATGTGCAACGATGTTTCACCAGCAGACCAAGCGCGGGCCGGGAGGCCGGATTCTCGCGAGAAATAGCGGATGGCCGGCGGTTTTCCATCCTCCTGACTTGTCGCCGTTCACGACCGCGACGGGCGGGTGGTGAAGGACCCAGCTTCGTCCAGTCCCAAGGCCATTGCTTATACTGGTATGCGGATTACCCTGATTTCGCAGGAGCGTAAACGATGATCGCAATGCGCAGGCGTACGGCGCTTCGCGCGGCAGCAGTTTTGTGCCTCGCCCTAATCTTGTCAACCTGCGGAACGAAGCCGGTTCCCCAGGCTACCACCACCCCTCCCGATCCGAATTGGTGGAAAGGGGCCGTAATTTACGAGGTCTACCCGCGCAGTTTTGCGGACAGCGATGGCGATGGGGTCGGCGATCTGAACGGCATCACCGCGCACCTGGATTACCTGCAGGAACTCGGTGTGGACGGCATCTGGATTACGCCCTTCTATCCTTCGCCGCAGGTGGATTTCGGCTACGATGTCACCGATTATGACGCCATCGACCCGCAATATGGCACCATGGGGGACTTCGACCGCCTGGTGGCCGAAGCCGGCAAGCGCAACATCAAGATCGTCACCGACCTGGTGCTCAACCACACCTCCGATCAGCATCCCTGGTTTCTCGAGTCGCGCTCTTCCCGCACCAATCCCAAGGCCGATTGGTATGTCTGGGTGGACGGCGCTAAAGACACGCCGCCCAATAACTGGCTTTCGATTTTCGGCCACTCCGCCTGGCAGTGGGACGAAATGCGAAAGCAGTATTATTACCACGCTTTTTACAAACAGCAGCCGGACTTGAACTGGCGCAATCGTGACGTTCGCGTGGCCATGTACGACATGATTCGCGGATGGATGAAGCGCGGCGTCGCCGGATTCCGCCTGGATGCCGTACCGCAATTATTCGAAGATCCCGCACGCACCGATGAGAAATTGCTGCCAGGAGTAAATTCCTATGGCGACCGTATGACGGAGCGGGTTCACACCGACAATCTTCCCGAGGTGCATGATGTGTATCGCGAACTCCGCCAGGTAGTCGACTCCGTTCCCGGCACCGTCCTGATTGGTGAAACTTATTTGCCGAACGTCGAGGAATTGGCCAAGGCTTACGGCGCCAGGAACGACGAACTGCAATTACCCATGGACACCCAATACGGCATGGGCAGCAAGCTTTCCGTGGAACTGTTCCGCTCCAAACTACGCGACGCGGAGACCGGGCTTAACGGCAACCTGCCGCTATTGGTTTTCGACAACCACGATAACCGGCGCAGTTGGAGCCGCTTCGGCGACGGCACACACGACGATGCCATCGCGCGCCTCATCGCCACGCTTCTCCTGACGCCCCGCGATACGGCCCTGATCTATTACGGCCAGGAACTGGGGATGGCGAACAACGACCCGAAATCGCTCTCCCAGGTGAAAGACCCGATCGGGAAAATCGGCTGGCCGAAAGAGATCGGCCGCGATGGCGAGCGTACCCCGATGCAATGGAACCTCCAGCCAAACGCGGGATTCACCACCGGAGCCGCCACCTGGCTGCCGGTAGCGCCAAACTACACCAGCGTGAATGTGTCCTCCGAAACCGGCAATCCGGCATCTCTGCTCAGCTATTATCGCAAGCTGATTCACCTGCGCAAAGAGAACGCCGCGTTGCGCGATGGGGATTTGAGAATCGTCGACGACAACAACCCCCATGTGCTCTCGTTTGTGCGCAGCGCCGGCGGCACGGCCGTGCTGGTGAGCTTGAATTTCAGCGACGCGCCGAAGACTGTGAGCTTTGACGCGGCCAAGATCGGCGTGGCTGGTCGAAGCCTGAACCCGCTGGCGCAGTCCGTGGAGTCCGGCTCCGTGACGCAGAGTCTGGATAAGCTCGTGCTGCCGCCGTTCGGCTCATTCGTGGGCGAAGTGCACTGAAGGGTGGCTGTCAGGGGCTGTCGCCCAGCGCTGGAGTTTGGCCTTTTTCGTGGGACATGCTCAGCTTGTCCAGGCGAGCGAAGCTCGCCAAGCGGCACGCTAGACGCCTGCCGGGACAAGCTGAAGCATGTCCCACATCGGACAGGCGTATAGTATCTCTTTATGGCCATTATTGCCGTCGCCGGACGCAAGGGCGGGATCGGCAAATCCACCATCGCCGGGAATCTGGCGGCGGAGTTCGTCCGGAAGGGACGAAGCGTAATCGCCTTGGACGCCGATCCGCAGCACAGCCTGGCAACCTGGGCGGAGCAAGGCGAGGGCATTCTGTCACGCTGCGTCGAAAGAGTCACCGACACGGGAAAATTGCGGGCCGGCGCGCACGCCGCCGAGAAACACGTCGACCTGGTGGTCATCGATACGCCGCCCGGCATGCCGGAGACAACTTATCAGGCGGCGCTGGCGGCCGACCTCATGTTGCTGCCCTGCGGTCCTTCCCCGCTCGATTTGTTTGCTCTGCGGGAAACTCTGGCGCTCTCGCTCAAGGCGCGCGCCGAACGGCGCTCGAAGAAACCGCGGATCCGCTTCGTGCCGTCCAGGGTGCTCATGAACAGCAATTTGAGCCGTGGCCTCGCGTCTTCGCTCAAAGGCATGGGCAAGAAAGTCCTGCCGGCCATTGGACAGCGCGTGGCGGTGGCCGAAGCGGTTGCCAGCGGACTCACGGTCGCGGAATATGCGCCCGATTCGCCCGCTCACGAGGAGTTCCGCGCGCTGGCAAAGGCCATCGAGAAAGTCTTGAAGCGGTAGGTAACGGCCGGCGGCCGGAGCGAGCTCCGCTCGCTTCGACAAGCTAAAAGCTTATCCCACAAAATCCCGGCCTTCGAGCTGGGCGATGGCTTGCCGGACCTCGTCCGGAACGCGGACTGGTTTGCCGGTCGAGTAATCCACCGTCACGATCACGGAATGCGATTCCGCGGCGAGCTCGCCGGTCGCACGGCTCACGATCACGTGCTCCATGCGCAGGCTGGACTTGCCGATGGACGTAATGCGGGTGCCGATCGCTACCGTATCGGGATAGTTCAGCGGCCGGCGGTAGTGGCAAGTCAGGCTGGCGAGAATGGGTCCGAGACCTTGCGGCGGCATTTGCGGGTAAAGTCCGATGCGCTGAAAATATTCCACCCGCGCGGTTTCGCACCAGCGCAGATAGGCGACATTATTCACGTGGTTGAAAGCATCGTGGTCGGCCCACAGGACGGTGATCTCCGTCAAAACGGGGAACCCGGCCAGGAGAGGAGATCGATCGGCAGGCGTGGACAAGTTTCATTCTACCTTGGGGATCAATTGCAGTTGCGCGGTGGCCTTTTGCTTCTCACCGACCTCGACGGTCTGTCCTTTGCTCTCGAACGGCTTGCGAAACTCGGCATCGTACATCGCCGCGTTAGAATCCACATCCTCCCACGCGAACAGCTTATAACGCCCCGGCGCCACCACGGGAAACGCGAAGTGGCCATCATCCCCGGCGGTCTCTGTTTTCGCCAACGTAAGCGTGGCCTGGGGATCCGCAGGGATGAGGATCACTTTCGCGCCGGCGCCATTCTCCACCGACCCTTCGATGCTTCCCCCGTTGGCGCTCAGTACGATCTGCACTGCCGCCGACATCCCGCCGGCTTTCAGATCCACACCGGAATCCTGAATATCCCGCCCGTCCTCGGTGATCGACTTTACATACAAATCGTTGGGTGCGGTGACCATGAGGTGATAGATCTCCGCGGAC
>Ga0326727_10017684_pt1 | contig 14724 bp, 12 predicted proteins | sample MB2enrmetagenome_FD_207643 | JGI IMG/M metagenome (GOLD analysis project Ga0326727, IMG submission 207643) | Lab enriched peat soil microbial communities from McLean, Ithaca, NY, United States - MB29MY | ecosystem: Environmental > Terrestrial > Soil > Wetlands > Peat | place: USA: New York... | reverse complement strand
TCATAAACCGCCTCCTCCCGGCGGTATATCTCCCGTCCCTCCCCGTCCACATAGACCACGTCGCCAAACGACGCATCCCATTGCGGGTGCTCCCGAAAGGCGCCGGCCACCCGGGCCAGGGCGCCGGGCCGGAAACAATCGTCCGAATTCAGGATCACTTCCAAATCTCCAGACCCCCGTTCCACCCCCTGATTCATGGCGTCGTAAAGGCCCTCGTCCCTGCCGGAAGTCCAAAGCAAATGCGGATATTCCTTCAATATTTCCAGCGTCCCGTCGGTGGAACCGCCATCCACCACGATATGCTCCCAATCGGCATAACTCTGTTGCAGGACACTTTGGATCGTCTCCCGAATGGTCGTGGCGCTGTTGAAACAGGGAGTAATGACAGAAATTCGAATCGGCTTCGACATGGGTTCAAGCTTGGACGGGAACCGGCTCTGCGACCATGGCCTCCCTCTGGGCCGCCCGGGCCGGGACTCGCCCGGGTTTCCGCACCCCGCCGTTGATCGAGACACTCATGCCGAGAATCCCTGTAAAGACGTACAACTGGCTGTTGAATGCGCCAAAAACGGTGAAGAAAAAGATGCTCTGCGTGATAAAATACGCCAAAAAGAAAGTATTGACATTGTGAAGAGCCGGGTCGCCGTAACGATGATTCAGATAGAGCACCCTGGTTCCCGCCGCCAGCAGCCATAGCAAACCGATCACCCCCCAAAGCCCCAGCGGGATGATCGTCGAAAGCGGACCGCTATGATAATCCCCTGACACCATCGCAACCCGGTTTTCGATCTCCCCCGCCCCTCCGCCTATGTCCGCAAAGTAAAGTTCGTCGGGGTCTATGGCGTAACCCTTCCCCAGCAACAAATACTGTGGAATCTTGGGCACCAAAACCCGCCACATCTCCAGCCTCCATTCCCATGAATAGTCCGCATCCGCCTTCACACCCGGATCCACCTTGACGGGCAGAAAACACACAGCGCGCTGCGCCACCAGCGGCAATTTGTCGGACCACGCAAACACCATGAACCCCGTCAACACCCCAAACCCCAGCAGGATTGGCAGAAAACGGGTCCGCCACAATCCTTCGGCGGTAAATTGGCAGAGAAAAAGGAGACTCAAAATGATGATGAGCCCTCGAAAGCCACCCAGCGTACTCAAGAGCAGCGTCCCCACCAAAAGAACGATCCGCCACGGATGCCCGTAGGAGAAAATCCCGCGGATGCCCCAGCGCAAAAGAAAGTAACAGATAAGCGTGGTACACGCTGGCGCGACCCCGTTATACCGCTCAATCACCCCAGGCTGCAACCCGGTCTCGGCGATGACCTGGCTCCCGACGTACTCGCTTGGCAGAAGATAAAACAAAAAGTAAAACGCCGGACCCAGCAAGAACGCGATGTTGGCCAACACGAAGGTCACCCCTGAAAAGATGTAAATGCGCGCCACCCGGCCGGCCTTGGCCGTCGGAACTCGCACCGCCGTCAGGGCAAAATAACCCAGAATGGCGCCAAAGATGTAAAAGTAATTCTTTCCCCCATAAGACGCGCTCCCGAACGCCCGCGCCCCTATGCCGCCCCGGGCCATCCCCGTCAAAATGACGACGAAACCCAGGAAAACCAGCGGCCGGGTCAACTCCGGCGCCCGCAAGAACTTACCTCCCCCCAACAGGCCATTGAGCCATGAAATGCCAAAGCTCAAAACGGCCAACAGCAGCCAGAAATGAGGCTGCCCCGGCAAAAAAGGAAAATTGAAAGCCGCGTTCCAAAAGAAGATCAGCAAAACATGATGCCAGCGGATGAAAATCGGCACCGCCAAAACGAAGAGCAGCAGCGCCACCATCATCAAGTTGCCCTCCCCTCCGGGAGTGGAGAGACCCGTGGAAAGAACATACCCCAAAAACAGAGCCAGAGGGATGGCAACAGCATAAGCAGCCAGGATTCGCGATAGTCCAAACATGTTTTCTTTTCTTTCAGCCTAAGCCACTCCTGGCTCACACCGCAACCACAAAATCCCCGGCGCGGCCAGCCGGAACTGAATCCGGAACTGCCCGCAGATTAACGCAGATTGACGCCGATGAAGATCTGTCGAACAGGAGGGAACGGAGTTTCTTTTTTTTACCTTGATTCACCTTGATTCACCTTGATTGGGATGGCTGGTGGCGGGGTCCGGGGTCAAGGCGGCATGGAGTGATGCCGGAAAAGCGGAAATTGGGAAAGCAGAAAGCAGAAATGGAAGAATCCGCGAATTGGCGCAAGGTGGCGCGAAATTGACGATTTTTATATGAGGCTTTTTGGCTCATGGCAGGCCCCCCCGGTGGCCGGGAAGTCGAATTAACTCAAAATAACTCAAAATAACTCAAAATAACTCAAAATAACTCAAAAACTCGGCGGAGAAAATGTCCTGCGCGCACCGCGCCGGCGCCGGCCGCCTTTTCCCGAAGGCGGCGCAGGACTGCGCCTCTTTGTCTCACGCTAATAATTTGACCATAGGTTCTGATTTTTGTCAAGCCCTAAATCAGAGAAGAATGCTGAATGCTGAAACCGAAATTCAAATCGGCGAGTGCAGCGCCTCGATCCGTGAAATCCCATAATCCGGGGTCTCCTCGGCCTCACTTTGGTTGCCCGCGCACCACACGCCTCCCCGGCAATTTCGATTCCTTGGCGTTGTGGAGCAAAGCCACGTGCAGACCGGTGATATTCGGGGGTGCTCATCCTTCGTAAAGGCGGGGGGAAGTACGGATTACAAATCGCCTCGTGCGCAGGGATCGCTCACTTTCTTGTTCAGCGCTTCCGCGCGATCCTGATTGCGCCCATGCGATTTGGGTTGAGTGGTGCCGGTTTTTTGGCCATGCTTACGCACGATCAGAGAAAGCGAGAACATGCGATTATTTACGCCTTACCCGTATCAGAGCACAATGACGTCTAAACAATCCCCTTCATATCGACCAGATATCGATGGACTGAGGGCGCTGGCAATTTTGCCTGTGATCCTTTTTCATGCGGAGCTTGGATGCACTGGCGGATTTGTTGGCGTGGACGTCTTTTTTGTCATTTCGGGGTTTCTGATCACTTCCCTCATTTTGAAAGAACTTAGCCACGATGCCTTCAGCTTAGTCAACTTTTGGGAAAGACGCATTAGGCGCATTCTTCCGGCCCTTTTTCTAGCTGTCCTTGCAACTCTCGCTGCCGCATGTTTTCTGTATTTGCCAAGTGACCTCAGTCTCATTGGTCAATCCGTTGCGGCTCAGGCGGTTCTGTTGTCAAATGTCTATTTCTGGCGGACCGCCGGTTACTTCGATCCCGGCGTCGATACGAAGCCGCTGCTGCATACTTGGTCCCTGGCCGTGGAGGAACAATTCTATCTCCTCTTCCCACTCCTCCTGCTTTTTCTGGCACGGAACAAACGCTGCTCAATTCCTCGAACAATCTTATGGCTTTGCCTTGGGTCGTTCGGTTTAAGTGTGGTGGGCAGTTGGTCTAAACCGTTGGCAACCTTTTACCTGCTACCAACCCGGGCGTGGGAACTGATGATTGGCGCATTGCTCGCGACTATACAGGGAAGGCAGTTTTCCAATCCTTGGTTAAATGAAACGGCTGGCCTGTCAGGGCTTGGGCTCATTCTGTACGCCACATTTTGTTATACGCGTGCAACCCGGTTTCCCGGCCTGGCGGCGATTCCTCCGTGTTTCGGAGCCGCGCTGATCATTTTCTCCGGCAGCGCAAAACCCACGCTCATCTCCCGGCTGCTGGTCTTGCCACCGGTCGTATTTATCGGCCTCATTTCGTATCCTCTTTACCTTTGGCACTGGCCGCTGCTCGATTTCGCAAAATACAGCAGTGTGGGAATCCCGAGCTGGAAACTTCGGGTAAGCCTTTTGATGTTGAGCGTCGCGCTCGCAGCAGCATCTTGGACGTGGATTGAGACACCGTTTCGCAAGCGTTTATTCTGCCGCCGACGTGCGCAAGTGTTCGCTCTCGCCGCTTGCTCGATGCTAACGCTGCTCATTTTGGGCGGCGGTGTTTATTTTACGGACGGAATGCCATCGAGGTTACCAGCTAAAGCAATCGCTTTTTTTAACTACCGGAACGACCGGGCATTTCTGAATGAAATAACGCTGCAACAGGCAGCCGCCGGCCAGTTTGCAGAACTGGGCGCGCAAAGCACAAATCAACCGATAGAGATACTGATCTGGGGCGATAGCCACGCAATGTCTGTAGCCCCTGTTCTCGACGAACTGTGCCGGCGGTTTTCGGTGCGTGGCGTCGAAGCGACACATTCATCCATCGCTCCTGTGCTGGGGTACTCCAGCGGCGCAGCATATGGTCTCAGTGAGACATCACTCGCCTTCTCGCGGTCCGTGGTTGATTTCATTACGAAAAACCACATAAGAGCAGTGATTATCGCTGCATTTTGGATGGACTACGGGCCGCATGATCTCGTCGATGCCAGACTGGCCGCAACCGTGAAGATCATCATGGCCTCAGGTGCCTCAGTTTATGTGATGAAAGACGTGCCCCGACCGGACTTTGATGTTCCTCGGCTGGCGGCCCTGACGGTCATTCATCATGGCAATCTCGACCGACTACAGACGTCTCCGGAGAAATACGCTGCCGACAATCATAATTTTGAATCCATTTTCAACCACCTGTCGCAAATAGGCGCGACCGTTTTCGAGACCCCAAAGTATTTTTTGAACACTAATGGCCTTTACGACGTTGTGCGTGATGAAAAGGCACTATACTGTGACTCAGGCCATCTATCGGTTGAAGGGTCTAAGCTGCTATCACCCATGCTTGAACCGTTGTTCCGCACCAAATAGGTCAGGAGGTATTTCTGCCGCCTTAAGTACTATATGTGCGCACCAGCCGCCCATTACCAGCCTGCGGGTTCTGCCAGCGGCCTGCTCCCATTTTTGCTTGCAGTGTCAAAGACGCTTCCCGGATCAGCCGTTCCCCGCCTCTTCCGCGACTTTGGCCGGGTCCTCGGCCAGACGCCGGTTTGGGAACGCCACCGAATGATGATAGATGTTTTCCGCCAGTTTGGGCGGCGCAGGCAGCGGCTTTAGCAGGCAACAAAGGATATGAACCTCGCGTTCGGACATTTCGGCCAGGCCCTCCAACAACGCCGTTGGCGCCGGGCCGAAATAAGGAGCCGGGCCGGCCTAGCGCCGCAATTCATCCCGATTGTCCGGAACGACGAAGCCGAGTTTCATGCGACGGCCAGGAGTTTGCGATAGACCTCCACATACCGCTCCGCCACCTGGCGCCAGGTCAGCAATGGGAAGGTCGTTCCCGGCTGCCGGCGGGCTTGCGCATGAAAGGCCCGCAACACCGGCGCAATCTTTCCCGCCGATTTGAGTGGAACAAATGACGTGCCGCGGGCTTGCTGATAGACCTTGTTGGCCCAGGGCAAATCGGAAAGCAGCAGCGGCAGCCCCGCCGCCGCGGCTTCATAGACCGCGATGCAGCCGCTCTCATATTGGCTGAGCAGGACGAAGCCCCGCGCCCCGCGCAGCCACCGGTTTTTCTCTTCGCCCGCAGCGAAACCGGGATACCGTACCAACTTCCCGTCCACGCATTGCTTGAATTCCTGAAAGTAGGTGTCATCCTCGGCGTACGGCTTTCCCAGAAAAACGACCGGCGTGCCTGCCAACCGGGCCGCTCGGGCCAGCAGCACATTGTTTTTCACCGGATAAATGGTCGCCATGCAAACCAAATAGTCCTCCGCCGGCTGAGGACGCGCCAAGGCCGCCAGCGCATCCTCCTCCAGCCCGTGCGGAATGATGTGGCCGCGCTCAGGTTTGGCGTGAAAAAGGTACTGGGCTGTTTCCCATTCGTGTTCCACGACGTAAACCATGGCGTCAAGTTCCTGATAGACATCCCAGCCCATTCGATTTAGAAGACGGCCAGGCAAGGTGGCGCGCGCCAAGTCGGTCACAGCGCGCTGTGCGAGCAACCGCTTCCACCCTTGCGAGGCCGCCGGCCCTAAATTCTCCGTCATGACAACCTTAAAGCCCTTTTGCTGGGCCGCGCGGACAGTCAGCACATCAGGCCGGCCAATGTAATGGATTATGTCTCCTTCTTGGCTTTCGTCCCACCATCGTACCGGTTCGACTTCCACACCACGGCCCGCCAATGCGCGCATCAGCGCCTCGGTCAACGTCTGGATTCCGCCATGCGCCAGAAAAAATGGCAGATTATTGAAAAACAGTACTTTCATAGGTGATCTTTCTCTTCACCGGCCGTTATGAGCCGGGTCTGCGAGCCAACGCCAGGATGTTGAGCGACAACGGAACCGCCCTTCCCTGGCCGGGACCCAGCCCTGCCATCATCTCCAGACGGCGCAGCAGCCGAAAGAACTTGAACGTCCACCAATGGCGGGAACCGGAGAGGAACGGCAGCCAGTACTTGGGAGGCCGCCGATGATCCCCAACCGGAAGGACCTTTATGTCGCGGAAACCCGCATTCTGGAGCAAAAAATCCAGGCTGTACTCGGTAAAGCTCGCATGATGAGTCCAATCATTGTAGCGATAGCGCGCGGCAATGGAAGAATTCGCGTTGGGCACGCGGCAAATGAAACGGCCTCCCGGCCGCAAGGCCGCGGCAATCGCCGCCACAAAGTCCAGTTGCGCGGCGACAGGAACGTGCTCGATCACATCAAAGGAAAGCGCCAGGTCGAAGACTGCCGGCCGGCTGCGCAGCCAGGCAGCGGTGTCCGCGGTCAGTTCAACGTCCAACCCTTTGGCCCGGCACGAGTTCGCCTGCCCCTCGTCCGCTTCGACCCCGCAGAGCTTGGTGAAGCCAAAGACCCGCAGCGCCTGGAGCGCGTACCCCGTGCCACAGCCCACATCCACCACACGAGTCTCAGTGTCTTTTGGCAAGAGCGGTAGCAACCATTGACGATAATCATCGGTCACTTGCCGCTGGTTTTCCTCGGTCTCCTGATTATACCTTGAATAATAAATGGTGTAGTCAACTTTCATCGCAACTGCCCGAGTTCTTTAAGGAAGACCCGTAGCCGGAACGGAAGGAGGAAAGCCTTCGTTTGCAGCCCCAGGCACTCTCTCAGTGACGGAAACATAAGGGACGTCAGGTAACCACTGATCCAGTAACCGATCATGCTCGAAAGGACGGCCCCCATGGCCCCGATCCGTGGCATCAACGCCAAGGCGATGCCAATGTTGCAGGCGATGCCAATCAGCGCCGACCAAATATGGTAAATCGTCTTTCTTTCCAAAAGAAAGTACTGCGCCCTGACCGTGCCACTAAAAACAATCGGAGCGGTCCAGGCGCGCACGGCAAGAATGGGGATGGCATCCTGATAACGCAAACCATAAATGGACCGGATGAGAATTGGGCTGGCAAGGCTCACCGCGACAGCAATCACGTACCCCAAGCCGGTCACCAGATCGAACGCCATTTGCATCCGTGGCAGGTAAGCCACGCGGTCCTCCACTCGTTTTTGCGCGAGCAGCGGATAGATCGAAGCTAGAATCAGTCCAGGGAGGAACCCCCACACATCGGTGACGCGCACGGCTGCAAAGTAGATTCCGGCGGTGTGCTCGCCCAACTTGTTCATGACCAGCACCTGCTCGATGCGCATGTAAAACGCCACCAGCACTCCCGAAAGCATGAGCGGCCAACTGTCCTGCAGCAAAAGGCGCGCGATGGGGCCGCAAAAACGCCATCGCCCAATGGACTGGCCCGACCGCCTGAAGATAAAGACCAAAGCGACCGCGTTGAGCAAGGCGTCCAGAATGACCGTGGCGCCAAAGACGACGAGGGGGGCCTTGGCCGCGACCAAGCCCAACTTAATTCCGGCGCTGACCAGAACACCCACAGCTTTGGCGGCGACAGTGTACTTTGATTGAATGTTCTTTTGAAACCAGAGGTCAATGACCTCGAATGACTGCGGCAGAAAAGCCAGGGAGACCACCAGCATGAGAGGCTTGATCAGCTCCTTTTCGGTCGAGAGCGCGGCAGCCCCGGCCACAAGCCCAATGGTGGCCACCGCCCCTCCCAATCGCATGACGAATGCGGTCCCTAAAACCTCCGGCACTTTGTCCGGCCGCTTGACCAGTTCCCGAATGACGATCCCCTCGAAGCCCAAAGAGGCGACCGTGGAGAAGATGGCGGCCAAGCTGATGGCGTAGTTCAGGCTGCCGAACTGGGACGGCCCCAGATAGCGGGCCACGGCTCCCAGCACCACAACGCCCACGATGGATCGAAAAACCCGGTCGCCAGCCAACCAAGCCATGTTGACGCTGACCAGCTCGAATTTCCGGGATCGGCTCACGGGCGCAGAGGGTAAGCCATCGGCACTGCTACTCAAGCCCGGAGCGATTGGCGGCGCGGCTCGTTTGATTTGAACTTATTCTTCAAAAGCCACCGCCCGCGTCTCGCGGCCAGAAACAAACGAAGAGGCCAGTGGGAGCGCAAGGCCAGCATCCCTTCCGGCCACCAAGCTGGCGGGCGCTGGCGGAAATCCCGAAGGGCCCTCAGGGTTTGCTTCGTGGACCAGTCCGGAACCGGTTGGGAAACGGCGCATTCGATGTCGCTATCCAAATTGAGGCAGCAACCCCACGTCTTCGCCTCGGTGGCGGTGGGATGAAAATAGAAACGTTCGTAAATTTCGCGGGCGACAGTTTGGAAGTGCCTCCCGGCGAAGTTTTGCTTTTCACAGAGCGGCGCAAAGCGCCGGACAAATTCCAGCGCGCCATCTTGCAACACCTTGACTCCCCATTTTAACAAAGGGTCGCATCCCGCCTTTTGAAAGACCGGCTCAACGCCCTGCGCCGTCTTGCCATATCCGATGACAGTGGGATGATCGGCCGAAGCGAACATTTCCAGCATGCCGGTCGCTTGGCGCTCGATCGGCTGGCCCTCCCCGCAAGGTTCGCTCCAATAGTCCCACATATTCGGCTGCCCCCGGGCTGGCGGTAAAAGGCCGAGATAAAAGCCTGCCAGGCGAAGGTCCGCCTTGCCCGCCGTCAAGCTGATTAGGCGGCTGAGGCTTCGCTGCATATTGCCGAACCATCCAATATCAACGACCCCAAATGGAACCTCGTCCATTAAGCCTTCCTGGCGCAGGTACTCCGCCGCCAGGGAGCCTGCCAGGCGGGCCGAATCCGCCACCAGAGACTTGATGCGCGGGTCCAAGAGTACGCTTCGCATCCTTTGATTTTCCTCTTCTGATAACTCGCGGTCCCAAACTTCCGCGCGGAACCCCGCTTGGACCAGGATCCCGGCGACAGCCTCGGGCCCAAGGTTAGCGCGGGCGAAAACCTGCCTCGGTGTCAATTGGCCGTTATGCGGTGCAAGCCAATCCAAGTCCGCCTCACCCAAGTTGCCGATCGTCGCGGGATGCCACGCGCGCCGCGAGCCGTAAAGGTAGCGGCAGTCCACCGGATAGCGCCAGACTTGGCGCAGATGTTCGGCGATTCGGAAAAAAATCTGCCCATCGCGGGAAACGAAGTAAAGCCGTTGACACTTCCTGGCAGCCGCCTGCTCCAGGCACCAGTTAACGAAACCGAACAGCAGCGGCCCAACGACATCGCACGCAGTGTCCCAGACGGCGTCCAGATGCGGATCGCTCGTTTTTTTTGACAGTCGCGCCAGCCGCATAGCCCCGGCCAGATGGCTTCGCCACAGGGGCACAGCCAGGCCCGCGCCCCGCGCCGTTTGCTCGTAGCGATTGAGCTTTGCCTGCACAAAATGCCCGGCTCGAATGCCGAAGCGGGCCGGCATCTGCACATCGGCCCGAAGATCGTCCCCCGTGTGCTTCCAATCCTTGGTTCCCACACCCTCTTCGATCAACGACTGGAACATCGCGCCAGAAGCCTTTGAGACGCCGCGTTCATTGGAGACGATGAGCCGATCCCCGTCCTCGTAAAAGCCTTCCCGCCGCAGCAGTTCGATCAGGAAGTCGGCGGGCAGGTACATGTCAGAAAGGAACATCACGCCGCCCGCTTCGCGCCGCGCCTGAGCCACCGCAGGCCGCATGGAGGGTATGCCGTGGATGGACCTGCCTTCCCAGCGAAGTTCCGCCTCCATCGCTCGCCGCATCGTCTCCTCGCTCCAGCGCAGCCTGCCGGCCAATTCGGAGTAGATCTTTTCCAGGTTGGGTTCGCCGTGAGGAAATTCGGCTCGCGCGCCTGCCTCCGCCGCCACACGCTCCGAGAGGAACGCCTCGGCAGGCAGGGCCATCAGCCCAGCCTCAATCAAATCTTGTGCCGTCTTCAGATGCAGATCGCACGGCTTTCCGACGTCCCGTGTCAGCAGCGTATCGAAGACATCGAATGAACGGCGGGACATTGTGAGTTGGGCTTGAGCGGACGAATGCACTGAGGCCTACCATATTGCGTCCCTTTGCGGACCTCAAGCTCAAATCGAATTTTGTACGGAGACTTTTGTCTCACACCCACAACAATCTCCGCATTTCTGGCGGGGCGGAGCTGCCGCCTGCACCTTACACGCATTTCGACGGACATTAGCACAAGACGCGTTCTGCCAGCGCCGTAGGCGCGGTATCTCTGTAGAATTGCCCTCCAACAAAATCCCAAGCCCCATCGGGGCGGCATATTCTATTTGGGTGAATCTGCTGGTCTGCAAGGCGGGGAAGAGGCCGCTCCTGGACGGAGCTTGCGGCCCTTTGTGCATTGGGTTCTACAGGGATTCCGCGCCTACGGCGCTCGCCCACGCCCGTTTTGTAAATACGCGGTTCTAAATGCGTGTAAGGTGCAGGCTGCCGCTCTGCCCTGAACTCTTGGGGGGCGCAGCAGCGCCGCCCTACCGAAGACAAGCGCGGATTCTTGTCCTGCACCCTGCCGCGGCTCCGGCGGGATTAAATAGTTGAACACGACCCCAGTTGCCGGCAAAATCCAATCCGTAACAGGTTTGTGATGAGCACAACCAATCCGATCCTCCCTGGTCCGCTCGCGGTGGAAGGAAGCAACCTTCCGCGCTTCCGCATTCTGGGGGTTCCCGTCGCCTGCGCCACCTACGATTCCGCCTTGGAAGCCATCAAGCAACTGGCCCGCCAGGCCCGGCCTTCCGCCATCTGCCCTGCCAACACCCATATCCTGGGCGAAGCCCGGCATAATCCCCAATTCGGCCGGGTCCTCGCCAAGTTCAATCTGGTGCTGCCGGACGGAATGCCGGTCGTCTGGGCGCTGAACCGCCGCGGCGCGGGCCTGAAAGATCGTGTCTATGGGCCTTACCTCATGCGCCATACCCTCCGCCAAACCCCCCGGCCCTGGCGGCACTTCTTTTTCGGCGACAGCGAGGCCTGCCTGGCCGATCTGCGGCGAACCGCTGCCCAACTGCAACCCGATATCCAAATCGTCGGCGCCATCAGCCCCCCGTTCCGCGCCTTGACCGAGCAGGAAGAGCAATCCTTCGCGCAGGTGATCAACCAGGCCGCGCCCGATTTCGTCTGGGTGGCCCTGCCGGGGGTGCGGATGGAAGAATGGATCATCGCCAACCAAGCCCGCTATCAACGCGGCGTGTTCCTCGCCGTTGGCGATGCCTTCACCCTCCTGACCGGCCGCCGCCAATTTGCCCCGCGCTGGATGCAGCGCTTCGGCATGACCTGGATCTACCGCGCGCTCCATGAGCCGGGCCGCCTCGGCCCCCGCTACCTCCAGTACAACCTCATTTACCTCTATTACACCTGGCTTGACTTCCTGGCTCGCCGCCCAAAACGGCCAGAGTCGCCTTCCGTCTGACCGATCAGCCGTTCCCCGCCCCCGGCGGAACTTTGCCCAGGCTCTCGGCCAGGCGCCGGTTTGGGAAGGCCACCGCCGGGTTCCCAACGGCAATATGGCCCGGCGCCACATCTTTTGACACCACCGCCCCGGCCCCAATCACCGCCCGATCCCCGACCTGGACCCCTTTCAGAATAATGGCTCGCGCTCCGATGAAAACATCCCGCCCAATCTTGACCGGGCGCGCCCCGAGGCGCACCTCCGTCCGCCACCCTTGCGCGGCGTACTCATGAAAGTCATTGTCAATAATCATCACCCCCGCGCCCATTTGCGTGCCTGCTCCCACCTCAAGGGATAGGCCCGCGCACAGCACCGCGCCGCTGATGCCAACGCCGTCCGCCAGAATTAAACGCGCGCCCGGCGCCAAAGTCCGCAAAACCGACGGCTGAAAACAACCCAAAGGATTGGAACGCAAGGCGCTGTTGACCCGCACCCTGTCTCCCAATACCAGCGACGAATCCGGGGCGACACTGATCAAGGGACGCCCGGAAAAGACGACCCGGCCTTGAAACTCCACTCCTCTCATGCGGGCTTCCAAAATCCACAAAACGGAGACGCAACGCCGCAGGCCGCTGCATCCCCGGTCGAATAGTCTGCAAAAACCAGCCGTCATATTGAATGTTTCGCCGAAAGCTCCTCCACAAGCCAGTCCTATTGGTAGTGCCTTAATTTGAAATTTCGAGTGTGTCGGCGTCGTGTTGGACGGTCGATTTTGGGAGGTGATGCGCCAGCGATTCAACCGGCGGACTGGATTGCTGGGACGATCACGTTGTTGGGCACATTCGGCAGGACCGGTTGAGATACTTTGAACTCAGGCTGTTCAATAGGAAGTAAGTATTCAGCAAACACCGACTGATCATTATTCAAGATTCTGAACTCAACTCTCCCGGCTGACGGCACAACGAGACCACTTAGATTGAATACCAAATTCGTGATAATGTGTTTTTCTGGAAATTGAACAGTGAAAGGTATTGCCGACAATTCCTGCTCATTAAATGAGAGCCGGAACTTGAAAGTTGCGATTGGTTGGTCGCTCAATTCACGATCGAGAGCGACCCAAAATATCATCTGCTGGAAGGCCCAAGGAAAAGGGGCAACTGGCTTTATTGCTTGCAAGACATTTACTAATGTCGTGCCGCCGCTCTGTGGATCATTTAGGATGCGCTCCGCAGCCAATGCAATTTTCGCTTTAATCATAATACAAGTTCACCGGATCAAGACAGTCACCGAGTTGCTGGCGATCGAAGTGCTTTCAGGCGAAGGCTTATCCTGAATGGTCACGCTTGGCCGTCGGCTTAATTTTACGTTTACGTACTGTGTCTTCGGGGCATCTTCCATGACCAATGCTTTGATCGCCCCAAACCATTCGAGGCTCTCCGACGAAAAATCCTTTAGCCTTGCTAATTCACTAAATGGCTTGAATGAGAGGGAGATGCACAGAGCGAAAATCTTCACGACCTCATCAGTGCTCTTCTCCGGGATATGGAGGGCTTCATCCAAATCGCTCAGGAGAACACTTGTTTCGTATTGTTGGGCTAACAATTGAACAGAATAATCTGTGCGAAAGCGCGTATAAAGGTAGACGGGGGTATTCGCGAATAAAAGAGCGGCCTTTAGTTCGTCAAAGTTTAAAATCGAGGACAAGGGTGCGTTCATCTCTTTATTCTGCAATATGTCGCAGCGAGATAATTGTATGGGCACTGGTTCGCCATGTGAATAAGCTCCCTAAATTTGCCCCATTTGCTTACGACCTTTGGAATATTAAAATTGCCACTGGGACCCTCAATTACGATCCCGGAATGCTCAATATCGCCTTTCGCGCCAGCATAAAGGATGACATCGCCGGGCAGCACATCCGATTCATCAACCACTTCGTATCCATCATGCGCCAAAATCTTCTTGACTTCGTTAGAGTCCGAGACGCTTGTGCGCCTGGACGCGAAGGTTAAGCCATGGCAGTTGAAAATGCCGGTTGGCTCGCATCGCTTCTTCGCCATCGGCCAACGCTCATCCATGTCTCTGAAGAACGACCTGTCCCACCTGCTGATTTCGCATTGTTCGTTTGAGACGCAGTCGCCCCTCTTGGTATGAAGTGTGATGCTTCGGATTTCCGGGCTTCTGGACTGAGCAATAATTCCATTCACGTCAAAAGTTTTCTCATCTTTGCATCCTTTTGTAAAGGTCGAAGTTGCAAGTGCTTCGCATTGGGGCACTTCCGCGACCTGGAACCACAGTTGAATCCACAATAAAACAACTTCCACCATGAACTCTCGCCGGTTCGGCAATTGAGGCCCATGTTTTCAAATTAAGGCACAACCGACCTATTAAGGCCGGGCTCTCTGCCCCGGATCACTTGCCGGTAGATCTCCAAGTGTTCCGCGGCGACTTTCCGCGGGTGACACCGCTCGAGCGCTTTTCTCTTTGCCGACATGGCCATTTTTATCCGCTCCTCCTCGCTGCCAAGGAGTCTTTCCACGGCAGCTCGAATACTTTCGATCTGGTTCGGATCAAAAAGCAGCCCGTCGGCTCCATCGCAAATCAAATCCGGGATGCCCCCAACTCTGGACGCCGCCACGGGCACCCCCGCCGCCATCGCTTCCAACACCGCCATGGGGCAATTGTCTTCCAACGTCGGCAACACCAGCAGGGTGGCCCGGCCATAGGCGGAGCGAAGACCGGAGCGGTCGGCAAAACCCGCAAAACGGCACCACGGACGGTCCGCCAGCAAGCCGAAAAACTCCTCCACATACGAATTGCCCCGCGCCGCGCTTCCAAAGAAAATCAGTTCAATTCTTTCCCGCTCTGCCAGGGGATCCAAGGCCCGGATCAGTTGCACTTGGTTCTTCAGCGGGAGAATGTTCGCCACGCACACAATCTGCTTTGGCAATGGCGGCGCGGGAAGCGCCTTGGCATCCGTTTCAAAAAAAAGTCTGTCCACCGCGTTTGGCACAATCCAAGTCCGG
>Ga0326727_10017683_pt1 | contig 14724 bp, 10 predicted proteins | sample MB2enrmetagenome_FD_207643 | JGI IMG/M metagenome (GOLD analysis project Ga0326727, IMG submission 207643) | Lab enriched peat soil microbial communities from McLean, Ithaca, NY, United States - MB29MY | ecosystem: Environmental > Terrestrial > Soil > Wetlands > Peat | place: USA: New York... | reverse complement strand
CTTATCTTTTTTAGTTTTTGACATTACTAGTTCCCCCTAACCTTTGTTATTTTGTAGTTAATTTGTTTTATATTAACCCAAAAAATAACGCATGTAAGGGTTAGCATAGAGAAGAACCAGAGAAACGACCAACGCGTAAATCGCGATGGATTCAGCCATGGCCATACCAACCAGCATGGTCATCATGATTTTGCCCTGTACTCCGGGATTTCTCCCAACTGCCTGACAGGCACCACTTGCTGCGTTACCAATACCTGCGCCAGCGCCGATAGCTCCGAGGCCGATGGCCAGACCAGCACCGATCATTGCGGCCATAGCAAAGTATACTTTAATGTAAGATTCGCCTGCCGGAATGGCTTCTGCGGCAAAAACGAGCGGACTCGCTATGAGCAGAACTGCTACAGATGTAAACGCGGTTAGAATTTTTTTACCAAATTTGTGTGACATTGTTTATCTCCTTTCGTAATAAATTGTTTATTATTACTTCCTGTTACCATAACATATGTCGAGAGCCATGGGAAAGAGAAATAATTTAACTTATTCTGTTCAAACTTACTGCATGACTTATGCCATAGCTTAAACGCCGGGGGAAAATATTTTACGATTAAATAACATGACTGTTGAAAAAATATCAATCTAATCTGTTGAGATTGTTTCATTTCACTAAAAATATAAAATAAAAAAATTTATATAAAAAAATATCAGCAGTTGTTTTTACAAACTTCATAGCATCACAATTTGCGGCCGCATTTAATGTTTTGTTAAACGTGTCTTTATAAAACATTAAAATCAATTTGTGGAAAACGGCTTTTTACGTAAGAGCACTTGTCTGTTCTCCTTCCTTTTATATGTCCTTATATGTCCTCGATAATGCTCTTGAGCAGGCACGGACAATACTTTTTTATATTTTTATTGAAATTTTCCGCTAAGGCCGTTAATATCGTGAAAATAAAATAAGAAACTTTCATTGAAGGATCATTATGCAGGAGCTTTTAACAGCAGTCACTTACCCTATTGTATGGCTTTTTTGTTCTTATATTCTAAAAATTGAAAGTGGTTTGGCAAAACTTCTTATTTCACTGACAGCGGCAATTCTTGTTTATGTCTTAATAGGTATCAAGCTTTCCCATAAAGAAAATAAAAAGGATAAAGAATATTAGGTGACTTTATTCAATAAAATTAAAATCCTTCTCCATAATGCTGTGAGAATCCGCATCTGGTTTGCCAGCATCACAGTTATCATCCTGTTTCTGCTTTTAGCTCTGACAGTGAACAGCGCCCGCGAAAAAGATATTGTGAATATCTTCAGCCGGCAGCAGCTTGTCAATGTTCAAAATACCGCAAAAAGAATGACAGATGTTTTTTCACAGGTGGGTAAAGACGTTGCTTTGTTTTCTCATTTTGATCCGCAGTTAAAAATGTCTCCCGGAGCAATGGACAGTTATTATAAAATACTGTCTTTAGGATGGGAAAACACTTTTGATACGATTGTCTATTTTGACGCCACAGGCAAAATAAAGAGCATTTACCCGCGCAATTCACGGCCTGCAATAAATTTATCAGATCACTTCAATATTATCCGGAAGAAACAAAAACAATATTTAGGTCTGGCTTTTCCCGAACCATCAGCCGCAATCAGTTCAAAACAAAAAACGGACAGATATCTGGTTGTTGGCTACCCTGTTTTGCGGCAAGACGGTAAATTTACCGGAGCATGGTTAATTTCATTTTCTCTTTCGGCGGTCGTGGATAAATACAATAAACAAACAATAAATAATGAGTTGGGTGAACTCTGGTTAATCGATGAAAAACAGCAGGTAATTATTAATCGCGATTCAGAATTTAACGGGAGAAATATAAAAGACATTTTGAAAAACAGCAGTGAAGCAAAAATGGATTTTTCATCGGATAAAGGCGGTTACTTTGAATCGATGGTTCTCCTGAGTAATAAAAAACATCAGCATAGTATTATTGCTTATTATCCATTGTTAAATGGAGATAAAAAATGGACTCTCCTGGTTGTTGCTCCTTACAGTCAGGTTATTTCACCTCTTCGCAAAACTTTTTTCTACACGCTTTTCAGCTCATTATTGCTCATTATTGTAGTTATAATTGCCAGCATGTCTTTTGCCTATAAAGAGGGTAAAAGACTGCGCATCACGGAAGAGAAGAAGAGATTGAATGAGCGGAAGGACTGGCAGGAAAAACTGTTGCGGGAAAAGAAAACTATAGAAGGTATTATTGAAGGATTGCCCATTCCAAGCTTTGTCATCAACAATGAACATAAAGTCATATTATGGAATAGGGCCTGCACGGAGCTTACAGGTTATTCCGCCCAGGACATGCTTGGCACCAGTAATCACTACAAACCTTTTTATTCGGTCAAAAGGCCGATTGTCGCAGATTTAATCATTGATCACGAGACGGAAGCTTTGAGTAAATATTATGGCAACAAGAAAGTAAGAAAAGCTGAAAAGTTGTTAGGCGCCCATGAAGTAACTGATTATTTTGAGAATCTTGGCGGCCGCAGCCGTGTTTTATATTTTCTGGCGGCTCCTATTTATGATGAAAAAGGTGAAATTATAGCGGCAATTGAAACACTGCAGGATATTTCACGTGAAAGGGAAATGACGAAAAGTTTAAGCGAATACGCCGAGACATTGCAAAATGAATTGATTGAGAATATTGAATTGCGTCGGCAGATTGAAGACCTGTACAACTATTTGCAATCGATAGTAAATAGTTTGCCGGATAAGATTTATGAAATAGATGAAAAAGGCATTATTAATTTCATGAGCCGCGGTTTAAAGAATAGAGAAGAACCGTATTCCAGTGAATTTAAAAACAAACATTTTTTAGAATTTGTGGCCTCCGGATATGAAGAGTTCGTATTGTCTAAGTGGGAAGAAGCGAAAAAAGGTATCTATAAGCCTTATGAGATTGAAGCAAAGAATAGGGAGGGCCGTAAACATAATCTTTTGATTACCACCTCTCCCGTTATAGGAACCAATCATTATCTCCTGGTTCAACGTGATATTACCGAATTTAAAAATCTGGAGAAGAAACTTTACGACAGCCAGAAACTGGCCGCCCTCGGACAGTTGTCGGCAGGGATAGCTCATGAAATACGCAATCCTCTTTCTTCAATCAAAATGAGTTTGCAAATATTGGCAAAACGCATGAATCCTGAAGGAAACGATTTGAAGAGATTTAAGATTGCGGAAAGAGAAGTGGACCATCTGGAGATGCTGGTCAATAATATTTTAGCTTTTGCCAAACCGGTGGAACCCAAGAAAAACCCTGTGGATTTATCCAAAGTTCTGGAGCAGGCTATTGATATGGCGGAAAAAGGAATAGCCGATAAAAAAATTGAAATACAAACCGAATTCAACGAGGTTCTTCCCGTGACAGTTGATGCGGCGATGATGGCCGACGCTTTTTTAAATGTTATCCGCAACGCGCTGGAAGCAGAGGCGGAACATGGCAAAATCATAGTTTCGCTGCGCTATTTTGATGAAGCCCGTCAGTCAGTGGCTGTGGAGATTAAAGATAATGGCGGCGGCATTGATGAAGAAGATATGCCGCATATATTTAATCCTTTCTTTACGCGTAAAAATTATGGTACCGGTTTGGGACTTTCTCTGGTAAAGAAAATAGTTGATATTCATCAGGGGACGATTGATATTTTCAGTAAGAAAAACGAGGGAACAACGGTGCTTATTGTCTTGCCGCTTGGAACAGACATCACCCGTTCAACCATTACAAACGAATAAGGTAATATATGATGCCGAGTATTCTTGTTATTGATGATGATGCTTCGATTGCGGAAACGCTGGATCTGTATTTAACTGAAGAAGGGTATAAAGTTCGCACCGCGCTGACCGGCACGGAAGGTTTGAATAAGTATGTTCAGGCGCCATCGGATGTTGTCATCCTGGATATTCGTTTGCCGGATATCGATGGATTTACTGTCCTTGAAGATCTTAAAGAAGAAAATGAAAACGTTAAAGTCATTATGATAACCGCTTTTCATGATATGGAAACAACCATAAACGCGATGAAGAGCGGCGCTTTTGATTATATTCATAAACCGGTCAATGTTGATGAACTGGATATGGCAATTAAGAAAGCCCTGAAATCTCTGGAAATGGAAAAAAAGATTGATGGACTTTTAATGGAGCCGTCAAGGACTTTCCGGGTGGGAGATATCATAGGCACCGGTAATGAAATGCGGGAAATTTTTAAAACCATCGGCACGGTTTCCCAGAGCCACACCACCGTGCTGATTCAGGGCGAGAGCGGCACAGGCAAGGAATTGATTGCCAAAGTCATTCATCATAATACGTCGCCCAATGAACCCTTTATCGCCGTCAACTGTTCCGCTATTGTCGAGACCCTGCTGGAATCGGAATTATTCGGCCATGAGAAGGGTTCTTTTACCGGCGCTATTGCCCGTAAGCTCGGCAAATTTGAACTTGCGCGCTTCGGCACGGTATTTCTGGATGAAATCAGCGAAATGTCGATTAATCTGCAGGCCAAGCTTCTGCGCGTTTTGCAGGAAATGGAATTCGAACGGGTTGGGGGCAAGGACAGGGTAAAAGTGAACGCGCGCATCATGACCGCGACTAATAAAGATTTAAAGACACTGGTTAAGGAAGGAAAATTCCGTGATGATTTATATTATCGCCTGAATATCGTATCTATTAATTTACCGCCGCTTCGCGCCCGCCGCCAGGACATTCCACAATTGATAGACTATTTGCTTGCCAAAATTAATCTGGATTTGCATAAGAAGGTTATCGGGGTTTCCGGCGAGATGATGGAAATATTCATGAATTATAACTGGCCGGGCAATGTACGGGAACTGGAAAATCTGCTTGTGCGTGCCTGTGTTGTGGCCAAAGGCCAGGTGCTGGGAGTCGGAGATTTTCCGGAACTGGGCAAAGAAGATGCTCCTAAATTGCCGGGCGATATATCCGCGGATTTATTTAAGTCGCCGGAAGCGGGTAAATTTCTGACCCTGGATGAAGTGGAAGAACGCTACATCAGAAAAGTCATTAAAGAAACGGATAAAAACAAAGGGGAAATCTGCGAGGTGCTCGGAATTTCCAGACCGACGTTTGAGAGGAAGTTGGAAAAGTATGGCATCACTTTCGAACGCGAATGATACCATTCCGCTTTCTTCGGCTAACTTTGTTGGCATCGTCGTCGGCTTCCTCGACGTATGTTCATATACGCCTGCGGAGCCTCCTCCTTGCCGCCTTGTTATCCTTTGAAATCGAAATGGTATAAAAATGGCAAATTGGATTTTTTGAAAAGCCCTTGGAATTTGTCATTCCCGCGCAGGCGGAAATGCGTCCCCGGTCAACAGCCCCTGAAAGTTGAATTATGAAAATTATCAGTGCGGAATTTATAAAAAGTGCGGTCTGGCCGCCTCAATATCCTCCGGCAACGCTTCCGGAAATAGCTTTTGTCGGGCGGTCCAACGTCGGTAAATCATCTTTAATCAACACGCTTGTCGGGCGTAAGAATCTGGCGAAAACCAGCAATACTCCGGGACGGACGCAGTTGATCAATTTTTTCGCGATTAACGAGAAGGTGTCGTTTGTTGATCTTCCCGGTTATGGATTTGCGAAGGTTGCTCAGTCTGTAAAAAAAGACTGGGGCGATATGATTGAAGCCTATCTGCGGGAGAGGCTCAGTCTGGCTCTGGTAGTTTTTATTCTGGATATCAGGCGTGATCCCAGCGTTGATGATTTGGCCCTGCGCGATTGGCTTGCGCATTATCGGATACCATATGTATATATTTTGACCAAAGCCGATAAATTATCCAACAATCAGGCGATTGCCCAAAAGCGCGCGATTGAAAAAGCTTTGCGCGTATCGGCTGCAAATAAGCTCATCCTTTTTTCGGCAATAACGCAAAAGGGCAAGAGCGATATCTGGCAATTCATTGAAGAACATTTAAGTGCGCTTCCTCATTAACGGGCTCAGATTTCTATAATCAAACAATGGTTTTTCAAAGTCTTGCCCTGACAATCTTTTCGCTGAACTTCTGTATGGATTGCTCCCCAACAATCCAAAACGGCGCGTTTGAGGAAACGTGCCCTCAATGGATATTATTTGGGCATGATATTAGTGAACGCCAGTCACTGGACGCCAGTCATTTTTTTAGTTATATCATATCAATAAGTTACCAATAAAAATCAAATAAATTAAGCTTAGGCTCTTGACAGGACAAACAATTTATGTTAGCCGAAATATGCTTGTTTGGCATGGTGTTTAGACAACATTATTTTTGAAGTTCTTAATACCAATCCTAAATCAAAGCGCTATTTTTGTTGGCGTCGTTGTCGGCTTTCCTAACGTACTAACGATACGCCTCGTCGCCTCAATCTAGCCGCATCAATGTCATCTTTGATTTAGAATGGTAATACACATGGAATAAAGAGGTGTAATCAGGTGCTAAAAGATAACGAAAAAGTTGGCGCAGTAATGGTAGTTGGTTCGGGAATTGCGGGCATTCAGGCCTCTCTCGATTTAGCCAATTCCGGAATGAAAGTATATCTCGTCGAAAATGGGATCAGCATCGGCGGCGTCATGGCCCAGTTGGATAAGACATTTCCCACAAATGACTGCTCCGCCTGTATATTGTCGCCAAAACTGGTTGAAGTTGGACGGCATCCGAATGTAGAGATTAAAACCCGGCGGACTGTTGAATCGGTCGAAGGCGAGCCTGGAAAATTTAAAATTAAATTAACCAGCGCGCCGCGTTTTGTTAATCTGGATAAATGCACAGGCTGCGGTGATTGCGCCAATGTTTGTCCGGTCTCTGTCCCGGCTGGATTCAACGGCAACTTAAGTGAAAGAAAAGCAATCTATCGGCATTTCCCTCAGGCCATACCGAGCGGCTTTGCCATTGACAAGCTGGGAACATCTCCCTGCAAGTCTAATTGTCCTACACATATCAGCGTTCAGGGTTATGTGGCTCTGATCGGTCAGGGCAAGTTTAAAGAAGCGCTTAAACTTATCAAGCAGGATAATCCTTTCCCCATCGTCTGCGGCCGCGTTTGTAATCACCCCTGCGAAGCAGCCTGTATGCGCGGCAAGGTTGATGAGCCCATCGATATCATGCACCTGAAACAATTTGTCGCGGATCTGGATCTCAACAGCGATACGCGTTACCTGCCCGAAAAGAAAGAAAGCAAGGGCAAAAAGGTTGCCGTTGTCGGCGCCGGTCCTTCCGGACTTACTGCTGCTTATTATCTGGCGATTGAAGGTTATGATGTCGATGTTTTTGAATCGCTGCCCGTTGCCGGCGGCTGGCTGGCCGTTGGCATTCCCGAATACCGCCTCCCAAAAAAGGTTTTGAAGGCGGAAATCAAAGTTATTGAAGATTTGGGCGTAAAGATTCACCTGAACACAAGAATCGGCAAAGATATTTCCTTCGATAAACTCAAATCTGATTATAGCGCTATATTCATCGGCTGCGGCACCATGAAGAGCAGCAAGCTCAATATTCCCGGTGAAGATATGCAGGGTGTTATTCACGGCGTGGATTACCTTATGCAGATCAATCTGGGCAAAAAAGTTTCTTTAGGCGATAAAGTCGCAGTTATCGGCGGCGGTAACGTGGCCATGGACGCAGTCCGCACAGCCGTCAGAACAGGCTCGAAAGAAGTTTTCATTCTTTATCGCCGGACCCGCGCGGAAATGCCTGCTGCGCCCGAAGAAATCGAAGAAGCGATTGAAGAAGGAATCGAGATGAAATTCCTTGTTGCCCCGAAACGCGTCGTGGGTAAGGATGGGAAAGTCACCGGTATCGAATGCACGCGCATGGAACTTGGCGAACCGGATGCCAGCGGACGCCGTCGCCCGATCGAAATTAAAGGCTCGGAATTTATCGTCGAATGCGATGCCATTCTTCCCGCCATTGGTCAGGAAGCGGATTTATCCTTCATTACGAAAGAAAGCGGTGTTTCCATCAATAAATGGAACAACATCGATTACGATCAAGTTACTTACGCGACAAATATCGCCGGCGTTTTCACCGGCGGTGACGTGGCTACCGGTCCCCAGACGGTCGTTAAGGCTGTCTTTGCGGGCAAGGAAGCGGCCAAATCCATTGACCGGTATTTGCGTGGCGAGGATGTGAAAGCCGGCCGTGAGAAAGACTGGACCAAAAATCTGGCGGATAAAGGCGACATTTCCAATGTAGCCAAGGTAGCCAGGGAAAAATATCCGCTCATGAAACCGGAAGACCGAAAAACCAATTTCAAGGAAGTCGGTATTGGTTTTGATGAGGCGCAGGCCATCGCGGAAGCTCAGCGCTGTTTGAATTGCGGTATTTGTTCGGAATGTTATCAGTGTGTGGATGCCTGTATTGCCAAGGCCATTGACCACGATATGACTGTTGAGGAAGAAACCATTGAAGTCGGCGCAGTGATCGCCTCTCCCGGTTTTGAAGTATTTGACGCTCGTCTGCGCGGCGAATTCGGTTACGGCATTTATAAAAATGTTGTTACGGCGATTCAATTTGAAAGAATCCTGTCCGCGTCCGGCCCTTTCTTCGGTCATGTACAGAGAATATCCGACGGTAAGGAACCGAAAAAGGTTGCCTTTATTCAATGCGTAGGTTCACGTGATGTTTCCTGTGATAACAGCTGGTGCTCGTCGGTCTGCTGTATGTACGCGACCAAGGAAGCGATTATCGGTAAAGAACATGCCAAGGGGCTGGAGCCCACTATTTTCTATATGGATATTCGTGCTCACGGCAAGGATTTTGACCGTTTTGTTAATCGTGCCAAAGATGAATACGGCATTCGTTACATCCGTTCAATGCCATCGACAATTAAAGAATTGCAGCAAACAAATAATTTGCTGATTAAATATGTAAATCAGGACGGAACCCTTAACGAAGAAGAATTTGATATGGTAGTTCTATCGGTTGGTCTCATGCCGCCGAAGGAAGCCAAGCGGCTGGCCGCAAGTATGGGTATTGAACTTGAAGAGCATGGTTTCTGCAAGACGTCTCTGGAAAATCCTGTTCAGACCTCGCGTCCCGGAGTTTTTGTTTGCGGCGCTTTCGGCGGTCCCAAAGATATTCCCGAGACAGTTATGGAAGCCTCGGCTGCGGCTGCCTGCGCGGAAGGATTGCTGGCGTCCCGTCGTGGCACAATGATTACCCCGGTGGACAATCCGGAAGAAAAAGATATGCGCGGCACGGGAGTGCGCACAGGCGTATTTGTCTGCCATTGCGGTATCAATATCGGCGGTGTTGTTGATGTGCCGGCAGTTCGTGACTATGCCGCGAGCTTGCCCACCGTTGTCTACGCGGCAGATAACCTGTTTACCTGTTCGCAGGATACAGCGGTGAAGATGGCTGAAGTTATCAAGGAAAAGAATTTAACCCGTGTTGTTGTAGCCTCCTGTTCGCCCCGCACCCATGAAGGTTTGTTTCAGGAAAACTGCGAGAAGGCTGGTTTGAATAAATATTTGTTTGAGATGGCCAATATTCGCGACCAGAATTCCTGGGTGCATATGCACGAACCGGAAGCAGCCACGGAAAAAGCAAAAGATTTGTTGCGTATGGCTGTTGCTAAAGCTCAGTACCTCAAACCCTTGAAACCGGGTCAGCTGTCTGTCAATCATCAGGCATTGATTATCGGCGGCGGTTTGGCCGGTATGACAGCGGCTATGTCACTGGCAGATCAGGGTTTTTCCTCTTTCATCGTTGAAAAAGAGGATCGTCTTGGCGGTAATTACAATCATCTGTATAAGACACTCGAAGGTCTGGACACGCGCGCTCATTTGAAGGGGCTTTTGGAAAAAATTTATAAGAACCCTTTAATCACGGTTTTCACGTCCGCCCAGATTAAAAAGATTGAAGGTTTCATCGGCAACTACAAAACAACAGTACAAACCAAAGATGGCGAGAAGGTTTTCGAGCACGGTGTGGTTCTGGTGGCTACCGGCGCTTATGAAAACAAGCCCAAAGAATATCTATTCGGTCAGAACGCCGCGGTGAAAACACAAAGAGAGTTGGAGACGCTGATTTACGAGAAAGATCCCAAACTGGCTTCTGTGAAAAATATCGTTATGATTCAATGCGTGGGTAGCCGCGATAAAGAAAGACCTTATTGCAGCCGTTACTGCTGCTCCGAGGCGATTAAAAATGCGCTGGAACTTAAGGCATCTGATCCGTCACGCGATATAACAATCATTTACCGCGATATCCGTACCTTCGCTTTCAAGGAAGATTATTACAAGAAAGCGCGCGAGCTTAATATTAAATTTGTGTCCTACGAAGAAGACCGGAAACCCGAAGTGGTTGCCGCAGGCGATAAAGTGGAAGTCAAAGTATTTGACCCGATTCTCAACGAACAGGTTATTCTACCGGCTGATATCGTGGCTTTAAGCGTCGGCGTTGTGCCGAATCCGGAGAACGCGGCCATCGGCCAGATGCTGAAAGTTCCGACCAATCAGGATGGCTTCTTTCTGGAAGCGCACGTTAAACTGCGCCCGGTTGATTTCGCGACGGACGGCGTCTTTATGTGCGGTATGTCGCATTCGCCTAAATTCAGCGACGAATCGATCACCCAGGCCAATGCCGCGGTATCGCGCGCCTGCATGGTTTTGACACTTGATTTCATCCAGGCTGAGGGCAAGACGGCTTATGTTACTAAAGAAAGATGTTCTGCCTGCGGTCTATGCGAAATCAATTGTCCCTATAGCGCGATCAGGGTTAACGCAGCTGAAGGTTGCGCCGAAGTTAACGCGGTTCTTTGCAAGGGCTGCGGAGTTTGCACGGCGTCGTGCCGCATGAATGCTGTTGATCTTAATGGTTTCAATAACGAAGAAGTGTTGGCACAAATATATAATTTAAACTAGGCAAACGGCTAAATAGACGTTTGGCCGCTGGATGGAGAATATATGGCTGAGAATTTAGCAAGTAAAGAATGGGAACCGAAAATAGTCGCTATTGTCTGCAACTGGTGTACTTATGCCGGAGCCGACCTGGCCGGAATCAGCAGAATTCAGTATCCGCCAAATGTGCGCATTATCCGCGTTCCCTGCACCGGAAGAATCAATCCTTTCTACATCGTGAAAGCCCTGCAGTCCGGCGCCGATGCTGTTCTGGTTTCCGGATGTCATCCGGGTGAATGTCATTATATATCGGGCAATCTGGTTGCGCGCCGTAAATTCGCTACGTTGAAAAGTTTTCTCAATTACGTTGGTGTGGAAGGCGACAGAGCCATGTTTACCTGGGTTTCCGCCTCCGAAGGCGATCGTTTTGCGCAGGTCATCAGAGGCGTCACGGCGAAAGTCAAGGCTTTGGGGCCGGCTAAAAAATTAATTAAAAAGATTGGATAGTCTTATACATAAAAGAAAAATAAACGGGGAAATCATCACTGTGGAAAACATCGAAACAAAATTGCGGGAAGAAGCAAAAAAGCTGCTTTTGGAAAAGAAGGCCGACGTGATCATCGGCTATGAAAAAGGCACGCTTCCGTTAACGGCAACACCTTGTTTTATTACCACGCCGGAAGAAGCCGACAAGCTTGTTTGGAATAATCTCTGCACACAGAATCTGGCCAAGTTTGTGCACGATCTGATTACTGTGCATAAGAATTCACAAAAGCGGGTCAAGCCGGAAGACCGGAAGAAAAAAGTCATAGGTGTTGTAGCACGCGGCTGCACGACCAGATCGCTGATCATTCATCTGCAGGAAAGACAGTACGAGCGTGATGAAGTTTATATCATCGGCGTTCCCTGCGACGGCTATCTGGATGGCAAGGGATTGAAGGTTGCTGTAGGCGGCGCGGATATTGTGGAAGGAACCATTGACGGCGGACAAATTAAAATGAAAACTTCCGACGGTGATAAAACAGTGGCGCTTAAAGATGTACTGGCGGACAGCTGCCTTACCTGCCGTTTCAACAATCCGATTATATCCGATATCATGATAGGGCAGAATGCTCCCGCCATGAATCCCGATGCCGAATATAACGATGTAAAAGATTTTGAATCTAAACCTATTGAAGAACGCTGGGCATATTTTGTCAAGGAAATGGAAAAATGCATACGTTGCAATGCCTGCCGTCAGGCTTGTCCCTCCTGTTACTGCCCGACCTGCTTTGTGGAACAAAGTCAGCCGCAGTGGGTAGGTATTGGCGAAGATAAAACCGATGCACAGGTATTTCAATTTATGCGTCTGTATCACATGGTCGGGCGTTGTGTTGATTGCGGGTCCTGCGTTTCTGTTTGCCCGATGGGTGTTGACTTGAGAAAATTCCTCAAGAAGATTGATAAGGATTGCTGGGAGCTTTTCGCTAACCGCGCGGGTTCCAGCATGGAAGATATGCCGCCGCTCGGCAAATATGATGAACATCATGATAAAGAAGATTTTATCTTCAACCCATAATTCGTTTGAAATGATGGAGCTTACATGGAAAATTTTCTGGAAGAAGTAAACAAAAAGATTAACGGTGTGCCCATTCAACGCTGCTATCATTGCCGTAAGTGTACGGCCGGTTGTCCTGTGGCTTCCCATATGGAATATAACCCCAACAAAGTTGTCAAAATGATACAAAACGGTCAGCGTGATAAGATTTTGAACAGTTCGACAATATGGCTTTGCCTATCTTGCGAAACCTGCATTACCCGCTGCCCTAATCAGATTGATATTGCCCGTATGATGGATGTGCTCCGGCAGATGGCGATTGAATCCGGCGTCGGCGCGCGCGAGGCGAATATCCTGAAGTTTCATGAAGCATTCCTCGCCTCCATTAAGCGTGGCGGACGTATAAACGAAATGATGATGACGGTCGATTACAAACTCAAATCGGGAGATCTTTTCTCGGATGTTTTAATGGCTCCGGGTATGTTCCTGAAAGGAAAGCTGGCGCTTTTGCCTCCACGGACTAGGGATTTGAAATCGGTTAAAAACATTTTTGAGAAAACAAAAAGTATATAATGGCAGATTTTTTTCGTATTGAGCCCTGACCGGCCTGATACAGAGAAGTAACAAGTATAAAAGGAGGCTACTCTCTTGAAAGTTTCATATTATCCGGGCTGCTCGCTGCACGCGACGGGAAAAGAATATAATCAGTCCATGAAGGCCGTCAGTCGTGCCTTAGGTATTGAACTCAAAGAAGTTGATGATTGGTCCTGCTGCGGCGCATCAGCCGCGCATAACACAAATTTTGATTTGTCTATCGCTCTATCGGCTCGCAATCTGGTTGCCGCGGAAAAAAACGCGATGGATGTCATGGTTCCCTGTGCTGCCTGCTATAATCGTTTCAAAACCGCTGAACATAACCTGAAAGCGGATAAAGAACTGAAGGCAAAAATTGAAGGCGTTATCGGCGCGAAATATCAGGGCAGTATCGCCATTCGCAATCCCATTGATATCATCTATAATGAAATCGGCATTGACGCGCTGGCGGACAAAGTTGTCAAACCGCTCGCCGGATTAAAACCCGTTTCCTATTACGGATGCCTGCTTTTGAGACCGCCGGAAGTTTGCGAATTTGAAAATTATGAAAATCCCTTCATGATGGATAAGATTCTTGGTACAATCGGAGCCGACGTTAAAAACTGGTCTTACAAAACGGATTGTTGCGGCGGATCAATGTCGATCAGTAAAACGGCTATCGTCATTGATATGTGTGACAAGCTGATGGGCGCGGCGAAGGAAGCCGGCGCTAATTGTTTAGTCACTGCGTGTCCCATGTGTATGGCCAATCTGGACATGCGGCCCAGCAGCGCGATGAAAATGCCGGTCTTTTATTTTTCAGAATTGATGTCGCTGGCCCTGGGGCTTGACGGATCGAAAGAAACGTTCAAAACGCACATATTTGATCCTCAGCCGCTGCTGAGACAATTGCAGTTGATTTGATAATTTATAAGCTGATTTTACTTCATGCTTTTTTGAGTAAAGTTGCTGGAGAAAATTCTTAATTAGGGAAAATTATGGAAAAACGTTTAATCAATAAAGACGCACTGGCGGGCATTGCCAAAAAAATGGCAGGGGATTTCCTGGTTTGGGCTCCGGTGAAAAAAGAAGACAATGTACTTTTTGAACCTTTGCAAAAGGATGCCGAACCTTTCTTTGCTTATTTAAATTCCAAGAATGCACCGAAGAATGTATTTTTTCCGCACACGGAAACGATGATGAAATATACCCGGACGGAAAAAGGCATGGTTTTTTCCGAGGACGAAAACAAAGCTAATCAGTCTGTTTTGTTTGGTGTGCGTCCCTGTGATGCGCATAGTTTTGTTCTGCTGGATAAGCTTTTCGATCAGGAAAAATACAAGGATGGCTACTACATTGCCAAACGGCAAAACACAACGGTTATTTCAATGGCCTGTGTAAAACCGCCTTATGCGAGCTGTTTTTGCACATCGGTTGACGGCGAGCCTGTTTCCTCGGACGGCGCGGACATTCTGCTGACAGATATTGGTTCTGACTATCTGGTTGAGTTTATTACGCCCAAGGGCGAGAAGCTGGTTAAATATTTCGGTGAAACAAAGGCTGATGCGGCGGCGGAAACTAGGAAAAACGACATCGCGGCCAAGGCCAAAGAAATGATTAAATCCAAAATACCCGCTCACGAAATCAAACCGATTCTGGATAAAAATTTCGATAATCCTTTCTGGAACACGATTTATGCCAAATGTCTGGCTTGCGGCACCTGTACCTATTTGTGTCCCACCTGTCAT
>Ga0326727_10017681_pt1 | contig 14725 bp, 9 predicted proteins | sample MB2enrmetagenome_FD_207643 | JGI IMG/M metagenome (GOLD analysis project Ga0326727, IMG submission 207643) | Lab enriched peat soil microbial communities from McLean, Ithaca, NY, United States - MB29MY | ecosystem: Environmental > Terrestrial > Soil > Wetlands > Peat | place: USA: New York... | reverse complement strand
CAGTATGGGCTTGCCGCTCGCCGTCGCGGCCTGAAACCGAGCAGTCATTTTCGCCATGTGCCACGGATCCACGCGCGGGTCGTTGTAGCCCGTCTCCAGCAAGACGGCGGGGTAAGCCACCCGGTCTTGGATATGGTGGTACGCGCTCATGGCGTACACTGCCTTGAAACTGTCCTCGGTCTTGGTGCTGCCGAACTCGGGAACATTGGGAAGGCCGTTCGCCGTGGTCTCTGCGCGCAGCATATCGGAGCAGCCGACAATGTCGATGGCGGCGCCCCAGAGATCGGGCCGCTCCGTGATCGCGCGGCCAATCAAGATGCCGCCCGCACTCCCACCTACGCCCGCCAGGTGCGTCGGGGAGGTGTACTTATTGTTTATCAGGTATTGGGCGCAGGCATTGAAGTCGCGCCAGGTATTGGGCTTGGTGCTGCCTTTCCCCGCCAGGTGCCACTCTTCGCCATATTCCCCGCCGCCCCGCACGTGGCAGACCGCGTAGATTCCCCCCTTTTCGAACCACCCCAGCCGCATCGGCTCAAAGAAAGGTAAGCTTGGAAAGCCGTATGCGCCGTAGCCTTCCATGAGTGTTGGGCTAGAGCCGTCCAGCTTCATGTTTTTTGGATAGGTGATGGAAAGCGGCACCAGCGTGCCGTCGTAACTCGGGACCTTGACTTCCACGGACTCAATATTCGTCGGGTTATCGTAAGGGCCGGCTGGCTGGAGCTTCGTATCGGTCACCTGCTTCGTCCCAGGATCGTAAGCGTAAATCGTAAAGGCCTTGGTCCAGGAGTTCAGGTAGAGCAAGGCGCCCGGAAGGCGAGGATCAGTGCCGACAAAAGCGGTGCCCTTAAAGGGCAGAGCAACTTCTTCCACTTTAGGATGGGGGCCGTACGGGACTCGCAGGACTCGGTGCAGGCCGCCATCAAGCAATTGCACGTAGAGGGCATCCTGTGCAGGGCTAATTCCGCTGACCACCGCCTGGCCCGCCGGCACCACCGTCTCCGCTGCGGCAATGTCAGGTTGCCGGGCATCGAGGCGTAGCACCTTATAGCGCAGAGCATTCTTGTAGGTCAGCAGATAGAGGTCATTACCGTGGACTTCGACGTCGCTCACGTCGTCGTCGAAATCGGCCAGCTTGCGCCAAGCAGAATTGGTCTTGCCGAGGTCGGCGACCGGCTCAATGTAGAACTCGCTGTTGGGTGATACACCGCTGTTGATGTTTCCCAGTGCGTAGTCCCAAGTCGGTTGCGCCGCCACACTAGCCTGGTACGTCGGGTCGACGCTGATCGACGGCACTACCCCGTAACCAAAAACCGCGGGATCATTTTCCGCGTCTGTTCCCATGACGTGCAGATAAGTTCGAACCTTCTGCTCAATCTCAGTGGCCGGCGCGTCCGGAGGCAGTTTTTGCAGTTTCGTGTAGACTAGTGAACGATTGCCGGGCAGCCAGGTCGGGCTACCGCCCCAGGCGCGGGCGACCACGTCACCAGTCTCGCGTGCCGAAGCGGTATCGAAGAAGTGCATTTCCGTATCCCTCTCCGCTCCGCCCGGAGCTATGCCGACGGCCACGTACTGGCTATCGAGCGACGGCGAGAAGTACTGGATGGCGTTCTTCCCCTTGCCTTGGTTTGCCGCCGCGAGCTTGACCTGTTCGGGATCGACCAAAAGCTTGTCTTCGCCGTTCAGCCCCCGGCGCAAGTAGAGCTTGTAAAGGATTTCCGAGGGAAGACGCTTCATGATGAGGTAAAGGTTGCCGGGCAGCCGCTGCGCCTGGACCTGAGGGACCGTCTCGTCGAGCGTGCGGATGCGCGCCAGCAGTTGATCGTGGCCGGGGATCCCTGCCAACGCGGCGCGCGTGTGATCGTTCTGCGCCTTCATCCACGCCTGCACTTCCGGGTCTTTGAGATTCTCCATGTAGCGATAGGGGTCCGCGACCTTGGTCCCGAAGTAGTCGTCGGTGACCGGCCTGACAGGTGCCACAGGCGGTGAAGCCGGCGACGAAGACGAATTGACAGACTGTGACCGCAGACTCGCAGACCTGGCAATTAACAGAACCACCAGGGAAGCGATTGCACACAGAACAACTTGCTTGGCTCTCATGGCTAATCTCGTCCTTCGGAACGTAGAATTCGGAAACCTTAGCACTTGACTTGATGCGGGTCAAGGAGGCGTCTCATCATTTGGCCATTCCTGGCAAGAAATCCCCTCCCCACAAGCCATATTGGTTCAGGGTCTCGCCATAGCGCCTATGGGAATCAGTCTCTCGTAGAGAAGTGCATGTTGAAGTCCGGCCACAGTGGGTCCCGCTTCATTGGGATCTCTCGATAACTCCCGAGTGGTCGGCAAGCCGGAAGTAATTCGCTAACTTCCGGATAGCCCGTCACCCGCCCAGAAGCACTTCCAGAGACCTGATATGTATAATCCGGGGCATACCCAGCTACTACACTAAGAAGCTCTCTTCCGAGCGCCTCCAAGCCTGCTATGACTTAGCTCCACCCAGAACGAAGGTCTACCTGGAAGCAGGGATCGAATTCGTAATTCAGAAGACGTCTTCTTCAATGGCGATTCTGGAGCTCGGGTGTGGTTACGGGAGAGCGCTTCGCCAACTCCTGCCTCGGGCGCGTAGTGTTATCGGAATTGATACCTCGTTGCGCAGTCTGAGAATGGCCGCGGAATTCGCAGGCCGCAAGGGCTCTCTTCATCTGGTCGCCATGGACGCGGCTCGCATGGGTTTTCGGGATCGCACCTTTGATCTGACAGTCTGCATCCAGAATGGAATCTCAGCCTTCGGGGCAGACCAGAGGGAGCTGTTCACCGAAGCCATTCGAGTCACTCGGTCCGGCGGCGCGGTGCTTTTCTCCACCTATTCCGAACGCTTTTGGGAAGAGCGCCTCAAGTGGTTTCAGATCCAGGCCGAGCATGGGCTAATCGGCGAGATCGATTACCACGCAACGGGCAATGGCATCATCGTCTGCAAAGACGGCTTTCGCGCAACAACGATGGACGCTGAGGGCTTCAGGAACCTGGCTGCGGTTCTCAGGCTCACCCCAAGCATTATCGAAGTAGATGATTCAAGCCTGTTTTGCGAGATCGCCGTGCCCTGAGCGCTCTCGTTTCTTGCGTGTTCCTCCGCAAAGCGGGATCGGAGACCCTGCCGAGTAAGGCCAATAAACATGCCCCCTAGTGGCGCTTTTTATCGCTAGGTAGTTGCCGCCCTACTTGCTGTCGAAACTGAACCGACCGCCGCCTCTTCGATCAGAGAAGCGACCGCATCAGGCTGCGAAACGTAGACTGCATGGCTTCCTTTGGTCTCGACGACCTTGGAACTCGCACGCTTGGACATGGCCCGCTGAGCGTCAGGCGGAATCATTTTGTCTTCGGTAGACACTAGGTACCAACTGGGTTTGGACTTCCAAGCGGGTTGGCTGACTGCTCCGCCGAGCGCCTTCAGACCCCAAGGAACCTGCGAATCGGCCATGAACGCACCCAAGTCAGGGTTCACATCCGCCGCGAACGAGGCCACAAACCTCGAACGGTCGAGGAATAGAAAGCCGTCTTGTGGCGGCAGAATCGGAGGGACGGGCGCTCCCGCAGGGGGATTTTGAATCAAGGTCTCGACGGACTCGCCTTTGTCTGGAGCAAATGCGGCAATGTAGACAAGGCCAGCAACTTTCGGGTCGTTGCCTGCTTCCGTCACTACCACTCCGCCATACGAATGGCCGACCAGGACTACACGACCAGGTTGAGCTGCGATGACCCTTTTTGTCACGGCAACATCGTCCTCAAGTGAGATCGTGGGATTCTGGACAACGGATACGTTGTAGCCTTTCTTCCTCAGAATCCTGTAGACGCCTTCCCAGCCGGAGCCGTCCACAAAACCGCCATGGATCAGCACGATATTCAGTTTTTCGTTCATAACCTTCCTCCTTTGTTCTTTGCACTGGTCTCTGTCATGGTGTCTTCAATTCAATGGCTCTGTATTCCGCTGACTAGCGACCTGGCGATACTGCTTTTGCATACGACCTCCGTCGGAGAGAGGCGAAGAGGCTATCACAAAGTGAACGTCTGGAGGAATAGGTCCTGGTTTGTTCTATTTTATAAAAGGGGAAGTCAAGAAAAAACACCCCCGCGCTGGCTAGAACTTTTCTTGCTTCCCAGCCCACTTGATTGAGCAGGATTTGTTCTGACCGCCCGCACCATGTGCTCGGTTGCTGGACATTGTTGTCCGGCAGTTGAGGTTTCCTCTATCAGCGGTTTTCATTGCCTGTTCGCGACGAAGCCTGTCAGTTCCGAAACCAGCAAAGCAGAACGGCGGTCAAGTGGCGACCATAGTTCTATCCGGGACTCATGGCCCATGGCTTTTTCTGGTTATCCGAGAGGGCCTAGGGTCGGCTGTGAGACTCGGTGCCCGAAGCACGCAGCGCCTAACTAATCGGCTGAGACTCGCTCTCGAACCCGAGTGTCTCGAGAACCCCACGGCCACCGCCAGAGAAGATCCCCGGGATGGAGCGGAAGCGCTCAGAGACACTCAAGCTGTTTGTGGTTTCAGATGTTGGGCGTCAAAGCACACTCCTCTCTTCCACACGATCAGAACGATGGTGGCAATCTTCCTCGCCAGGGTCAGCCGCGCCATTTCCGGCCGCATGCCCTTGGCCAGCAAAGCCGCGTAGAACTCCGCGAAGGGACCGGGCTTGGTCGCGGCGACGATGGCCGCTCCCTTGAAAAGATTTTTCAGATCGTGATTGTAATTTCTGTTCAGCCCGCGAATCTCGACCTGCTTCTTTTTCCGTTCGAGCTGTCCTTGCACAACATGGTGATCAGCGCTGCTGCTTGTCTCGATGCCGACACCGCCATAGGTCCACAGCTGCCGCTTGGTGCGGAAGCGGTGCGGGGTCTGCAGGATGCCCAGCAACACGGCTGCCCGGACCGGGCCGATCGAGGGGATCCCGCAGAGCCGTTTCCAGGCCTGCTGCTTCTTGCTCTCCACCAGCAGATCCCGCCGCACCTCCTGGCGCAGGCATCGCAGCGCATCGAGTTGCTGGTAGTAAAACTCCGCCCGCCGACGCACTCCGGGTTCGCTGATCTTCCCGAGCCATGCACCACGATGGCGTGATGCATAGACCTGCTTGCCGGTACAAGGGATAGCCCAACCGCGATAGATGGCCTTCACCCGGGTCATCACCCGGGTGAGATCTTGCGTGATGGTCAGATAACTGCGCCCCAGTTCCTTCAAGGTTCGCAGGCCGTGTTCCCCGTGATAGACAGGAGTGAGATGATCGAGGCGCAACAACTCGGCCAACCGGCGGGCGTCAATCTTGTCGCTCTGGTTGCCTTCCCTCATGGACTTGTTCTTTCGTGGATCGCACACGACCAATTTCGTCACATGCGGCTTCAACAGGTCGTACAGCCAAGCGGCCCAGGTGCCTTCTTCAAACGTGACGTGCAAGTCCCCGCGCAGCCCGTCGATAAACTGCAAAATCATGCTGCCTTTCGTTTCGATGACACATTCCATCACGATCTTTCCGACCGCATTCATGACCGCGATCGAAATGCTTTCCTTGTGCACATCCATGCCGATATATTTAGTGCTGGTCATAGGGGCGTTCCTTTCTTGAGCGGTTGAGCTGAGCACTCAAAACCTACTCCACAAAGGGCGCCCTTTTATATTGCGTCGGCAACCCTTCCCTTACCGGGATTATGGAAGGGTTGCCCGTAATCCGGTCGCAATCGGCGGCTACTTTACTGCCAGCACGAGCAGGGTAGCGTCATCCCGAAATTGCGCCCCGCAGAACTCTGTTACCTGCGCAAGCAGCTGCTGATTAATCCTCGCGGCAGAATTCGCCGCATGTGTCTTGGCGAATGCGGCGACTTTTTCCATTCCGAATTCTGCGCCTTGCGGCCCCTCGGCTTCGGTAATGCCATCGGTAAATAGAAGCAGCCTGTCGCCGGAGCTGAGGTGCACGCTCGAGTCCTGATACGTCCAGGTGGGGAAAACGCCCAGCACCGCGCCGCCCTGGTCCAGCGTGCGCACGGCGCCGGAGGAAACCAGAATGGGATACGGATGGCCGGCATTGCAGTAGCGAAGGGTCTTCGAGGCGGCGTCCAAAACGCCGCAGAAGAAGGTCACGAATTTACCGACCGCGATGCTTTCGCAGAGCATGCCGTTGATGATGCTGCACACGCGCGCAGGGCTATCCAGATCGCGAACGGATGCGCGCAGGCTCGCCTGCACGTTGGCCATGAGCAGAGCGGCGGGAACGCCTTTGCCGGAGACGTCAGCGATGCAGATGGCCAGCCGGTTTTCGCCGAGCTTCAACACATCAAAGTAATCTCCGCCGACCGCGCGTGCAGGCTGCCAGGCACTGGCCACCTCGAATCCCGGCAGCTGAGGAATTACTTTGGGGAGCAGCGACTCCTGGATCTCCCGCGCGCGCTGCAATTCCTCGTCCTGGACTTCCAGCCGAGCGGTGCCCGCCTGGACCATGCTCTGCAGTTCGACATTGCGGCGCTCGAGGCGCGCCCTGGCCCTGCTGTAGAGAAAATTCACGACGCCGTAGACGATAGTGATCAGGAATGGCATCTTCCAGCCGGTGGCGATCAGGTTTCCAAGCGATTGCGGACCAGACGGAGCGAACCACCAGACAATTACGCTCGTAAGCGCGTACACGGGCAGCATCACGACGCTCAGCAAGACCAGGAAGATCAGCCAGTCATAAGGAGCTGGCCTTTCGTACAGCGCGTGCAGCCATTGCATGGGAGGCGAAAGGAAGTTGCCGATGCACAGCGAGTACAAGATGACGGTGAATGGATGTATGGGCTCGCCCATGGCCCAGAATATGGCGCCAATCACGAGAGCGATGAACAAGTAGACGCCCTGGTTGCGGAAGAAGGTCGTCAGCGATTTGGAGTCGGGCCTCATCATTAGCCTGATTGTCAGCGGATCGCCACTATTCTGTATCTCGCGTTTGGCTGCGAATTCTCTGCCCGCGTCTCATCTTATTGTGACGATTCCCAATAGGCAACTCGCATCCGTGTGGAGCCGATCCGGCAATTCTGGGCGAGTGGTCGGCAATCCGGAAGTTATGATCCGTGTAGCTCTAACCTCCGAGTAGCCGTTGATTCGTTCACAGCGGGAGAGGACCGTGGACAAGGGACGGTTTATGGGCAGGCGCTGTATGTTGCTGCCTGAATCTGGTATACAGAATGTCCGAAATTCAGGAGAGTCTATATGGCCCGTTGGTTGTTCTGTTCGCGCTCTGTTGCGGCGGTTTTTGCGGCGGTTTGCCTCACTTTCACTAGCGCTACGTACGGCCAAAACGCAGCAGGCCCACACCCTGTGCCTTTGCCCCCGCTGGTTCCCGCGCCGGTCGACAAGCCGTATGCGGGTACGATTTCGCTGAGTGTGGATCTCACGAACGTGAATGACCGTGTGCTGAATGTGCACGAAACAATTCCTGTCAAGCCCGGCGAGATTACGCTGCTCTATCCGGAGTGGCTCCCCGGAACGCACTCGCCGTCGAACCCGGTGGCCAACATGGCCGGGCTTGTGGCCACGGCAGATGGCAAAGGTGTTTCCTGGCTGCGCGACCGCGTGAACATGTGGGCATTCCACATCGACGTGCCGAAGGGCGCCACTACGCTGGAGCTGAACTTTCAATATTTGGCTCCGGTGAATCCGCAACAGGGACGGATTTCGACCAAAATCGCGGATGTCACGTGGAATAACGTACTTCTGTACCCGGCGGGATACTTTGCGCGGCGTATTCAGTTTGCTGCGGAGTTGCGGTTGCCGGAGGGCTGGAAGTTTGCAACTTCGCTGGAGGTGAAGTCGCAGAACAGAAACGTGGTTCAGTTTAAGGACACTGCGTTGAACACGTTGATCGATTCTCCGGTGTACGCGGGCGTCAACCATGAGCGTGTGGACCTTTCGACGGGGCCGGACAACCCGGTTTACCTGGATGTTTTCGCGGATAAGCCCGAACAACTGGAGATCACGCCGGAAGAACTGCAGTACCACAAAAATCTGGTGATTCAGGCACAGAAGCTTTTCAACTCCCGGCACTACGATCACTATGATTTTCTGTTCTCGCTCAGCGACACGGTCGGCGGCAAGGGGCTGGAACATCATCAGTCGAGCGAGGACGGTACCCGCGCCAACTACTTTACGGATTGGCTCGCGGGCGTTGGCGGCCGAGCGCTTTTGCCGCACGAATACACGCATTCGTGGAATGGAAAATTTCGCCGGCCTGCCGACCTATGGACGGCGAACTTCAACGAGCCCATGCAGAACGATCTCTTGTGGGTCTATGAAGGCTTGACGGATTATTACGGCAATGTTCTGACGGCGCGTTCGGGAATGCGTACGCCCGAGCAGGCGAGAGATGTGCTGGCGCAGATTGCTGCGAATTTCGAGATCAGCCCGGGACGCACTTGGCGCTCGCTGGAAGACACAACCAACCAGCCGATCATCTCGTCTCATGGCGCTACGCCGCAGAGTTGGCCGAGCTGGCAGCGTTCGTACGATTATTACCCGGAATCGGACCTCATCTGGCTCGATGCTGACACGATTATTCGCGGGCTAAGCAATGGGCAGAAGTCCCTGGATGATTTCGCCAAACTCTTTTTCGGAATCGACAATGGAAGCTACATTACGGCGACCTACACGTTGGAAGACCTGGTGAAGGCATTGAATACTGTGCAGCCGTACGACTGGGCCGAGTTCTTTCGCGCGCGAGTTTACGAAGTCTCGCCGCAGGTTCCCATGAACGGCATTACACAAGGCGGTTATCGGCTGGTTTACAACGACAACGAACCAGAGTGGATGAAGCACATGGACCCGTCTCGCGGGACGAGCTTCGCGACTTCGCTGGGGTTCGCGTTGAAAGGCGAGGACGGCGATAGGAGTGGAAACGCCATTGCAAACGTGTGGTGGGATAGTCCGGCGTTCAAGGCAGGCATGACGCCAGAGATGCAATTGCAAGGGGTGAACGATCAGACTTTCAGCGTGTCTAACCTGCGCGAAGCCATCCTAGCGGCAGAGAAGAGTAACGCGCCCATCAAGCTTCTCGTGAAGCGCGACAAAGAGTTTCTTACGTTGAATGTGGATTATCACGGTGGGCTACGTTACCCGCACCTGGAAAGAGTGGAGTCAATGCCCGACCGCCTGGATGCAATACTCGCGCCAGCGAAATAACGGAAGGCGAGGATAATAGAATTGTCCGCCGAATGGTCGGCAACTCGGAAACGGCGTTCGGGGAGATCAGTAGTGATGTCCGCGAACCGGACTTCTGGGGCGGCGGAAGATACCCCAAGGTCCATGGTCGATGCTAATCACCTTCAGCTAGTAAATTACGAAAGCAGGTTATCTCGCCGCCGAAACTGCATCGAGAATACCAGTCGCCACGTTCATGGTCATGCCGAGATGTGCCCCAAGGTCCTTTGGAGAAAGCTTGAGCCGGTCGCCAACAGGTGTGTTGCTGTGACACTTACCTTCCACCACAGGCTGTTAGCGGGGATCCGATGGGGTGCAGCCTTTACGGTGTGGGAAAGAGATCCCTTTTCCACACGCTGCGCAATGCGCCGAGCGTGATGGGCAGGGCGCCGGCCAAGAGAAAGACCACATCCCCCAGCATGCGCAGCCATTCCAGCTTGTGGTAGGTGCCGCCCATTAGGAATGTCAGGCGGCGCGCGTGCCAATAGCCGTTGGCGATGGAATCCCAGAGCTGGATGACTCCTCCGGGGAACAGGTCCAGGATGATCATGAGCGCGAGGCCCACATTCGCACCCCAGAAGCCCACCCGGATGAACTTCTCCGTCTCTTTCCATGTGCCGTCGGTTTGCATGGCCCGCAAGCAGAAGACCAGGACCGCTAAGGCCAACATCCCAAAGACACCAAACATGGCGGCATGCGCGTGATTGGCGGTGAGCGACGTGCCCACCTCGAAGTAGGACACGATCGGCAGGTTGATCAGGAAACCGAAGATCCCTGCGCCGACGAAGTTCCAGACCCCCACGGCCATGAGGAAGTAGATGGACCACTTCTGGCTCCAGGCCAGATCCTGGCCACAGGTGGAACACTGCGCTTTCCTCAGCTTGATGAAATCCCAGGCGTCCAGAGTCAGAAGCGTTAGAGGCACAACCTCCATCGCGGAGAAGCACGACGCCAGGCCCATGTTAAGCGTTCCCTGGCCGGTGAAGTACCAATGGTGGCCTGTGCCGATGATCCCGGCGCTGAGATACAGGATGGCATCCAGGTAGATCAGGCGCGTGGCGGTCCTGGTGCTGACCACGCCCATCTGGTGGAACATGATGGCCACCAGCACCGTCGCGAAGAGTTCGAAGAATCCCTCCACCCAAAGATGGATGATCCAGAAACGCCAGTTGTCAATGACGGCGAAGTTGGTGTGGGGGCCATAGAAAAGGGCGGGCAGGTAGAAGAAAGGGATGGCCACGGCCGCGTACAGAAACAGTGCGGACAGCTCGCGCTTGTCAGGACTCTTGAAGGCGGGCCGGAGCGCCCGAAACATCAGAAACAGCCAGAAAAGAAGCCCAACTGCAAGCAGTAACTGCCAGAGCCGCCCGAGATCCAGGTACTCGGAACCCTGGTGACCGAACCAGAACCAGAGCTGTCCCAGCTTGTCGTTGATGCCGAGGAACTCTCCTACCAGGCTGCCGACGACGACCACCACCAGCGCCCCGAGGAGTGCGTAGACTCCGGCCCTCTGGTGTCTGGGCTCTTCGCCACCAACCCACGACGCCAGGAAAAGGCCGCCACCAACCCAGGCCGTCGCGATCCAGAAGATGGCCAGTTGGAGGTGCCAGGTGCGCGCCAGGGTGTACGGCAGCCAGCGAGCAATGTCAAGCCCGTAAAAGGCTCCTGTCTCCACCCGATAGTGGGCGAGCACGCCTCCCAGGAATGATTGCACCAGGAACAGGAGGGCCACGACGCCGAAAAACCATCCCGTAGCCCACTGACTGGGCGTGAGCTTCAAAGCGGGGGGAAGCGAGTGCATAACATGGGAGCCAGCGCCCTCGCCCTTCCAGCCCAAGTAGTCGAACTTGCCGACGACGAAGAGAATCAAACCCAGCCCTGACAAGAGGGTGATGAGACTCAAGGCGCTCCAAACATAGGCTTCGGTGGAAGGACGGTTTCCCGCCATGGGCTCGTAGGGCCAATTGTTGGTGTAGGAGTAATTCTTTCCCGGGCGATTCGCCGTTGTGGCCCAGGCCGCCCAAGCGAAGTAGGCGGTCAGAGCTTTCAGCTCCCCGGGGTTCTGAATATAGTTGGCGGGTAGGCCGGGAGCGGCGCCCTTTCTGGTGAAATAGTCGCTCCATTCGCGCAGCTGTGTGCGGTAGGCAGCCACCTCGCCGGGAGAGAGCTGGAGAGTCCGCGAGGCTGGTTCGTAGCGGTTTTCCTTGAGCACCGTCATGGTCCGCGCGGATGCGACACTCTGCTCGTCTGGGGAAAGCTGCGCAAAGAGTTTGCCGTACTGCTCGGTCGCGATCGTGTCCCGGGTCACCTCGCTGAGCCTATGCAGGTACTCCGCACTATAATCGGGACCGAGGTAAGCCCCATGGCCCCACAGGGTCCCGTGCTCCATGAGACCGTACTTGAGGAACACCTCCTGGCCCATTTGGATGTCGGCTCCGGTGAACATCACAGTTCCGGTTCCATCCGGGGCCTGCTCGGGGATCGGTGGAGCGTTCGTGTAGGTCAGGACCGTGACATAGGATAGAACTGAGAAGCCGACGATCATTACGAGGATGGCCGAGTGCCTCCACCACGGAGAGAGCCTCGTAGAGTCGGCAGACGTGTCAACCATGATATACCCCCTTCAATTCCTACCAGGATTTCCAGGTTTCCAGTCCTTATAGCTGGAGAACGCATTGGCGCGCTCACGCAGGAATCCATCGAGGTCATTGTTTTGCTTAATTCGGATGAGATCAAACTTCATTGTCAGACCTTATGCTCTGCAGTAGTGTGCGCTTGCGCTTCTGCCCCCGGGGAATGCAGAGGTTCCCAATCCAAGTCCCCATGCCTGGCCTCGGCGCTTGACTCGATTTCTTCCAGTATCCGAGATGTATTGCACTTGCACTTCGCTTCTCAAAGATGCCGAAATCAACCTTCGAGCCCTGCATGACGCAGAGAAACAAATGAGGTAGGGGCATTAGTTCGAGCCAATCTTTACCGGCAGGCCGACAACCAAGGGCTGTTTGCAGGCGTGGCTAGGCACTAGCATAAAAGTTCCGAGAATGTTTGCAGCATAGATGGTCAGCCCCGCGAGCTCGCACAATGCCGAGACTGGCAAGACCGACCACGCCCAATTCGCATAACCCTGGTAAGCGATGACCTCGCAAGACACGCGCAACGTGCAACCCAAAGTGACGAGTGCCAATCCTCCGAGCATGAGCTTTGTGCTCCACAGCAGCCTCATGCCAGCAAATGCAGGTAGAATGCGTTGCCCTACGCTCAAGATCATGACGGATATGAATCCAACTGTTAACGCATGACGTGATGCGCCCCAGATTCCGCCAGAGGTGTCCCACCTGACCGCCGCCAGACTCAGCGCCGCTGCCACGAGAAGCCATCCATAAGCCATGCGAACAAAGAACGGAAAGCTGGAATGGACGCCACGAGTTTTCGCTTCCTTCACCGAAGACTCAAACATTCTAAGAGCCGTAATCGCTAGTGAAGTTCCGAGCAAAAGCAGACAGGATGCCGGAAAGAAAGAGCCCATAAGCGCGAGAGTGACGCCAACAAAATTGACAAGGACTGCGGCCAGCAACAGCCGCTGTCGCAGCGGTTTCAAGCCAAGGAACACGGACATCCATTTCGCGCTGAACCCCCAGACAAAGGGCACCAGGAATCCCCAGGCCATGAGCACGAGATAGCGTTGGTCCCACCCATGCGGCAAGGCAGGCGTAATTCCGCGAACTGCCAGGTAGAAACATCCTGCGACGTTGGACAGCAGGACAAGCAGCAAACCGATGCTCCCGCTGATGACTACCCACACCCACGATTCCAGTTTGGCTTTGCCGGAGTCCTCGGGTCGGTGCTGAGACACGGGACGGAAGAAAATGAGGAAAGCTGCCAATTCGAGTAGGGCGGAAATTGGCAACAGGATCCGCCACTCCCATGAATACAAAGTTGCGCCCCAGCGTAGCGCCGCACCAACAGTCCACATTCCCCAACAGAGCCAGGCCGCCCAAAAACTGGAATTCTTCGCACCTCGTTGTTTTGGGATGGAATAGAATCCGATACCGAGAATGAAGCTCCCCACCCAGCCAAAAACCTGCGCGTGACCGTGTGCTTGCAACCAGGCAGGCGAGATCAATGCCACGCTTTCTTTGCCGCTGATTTGCAGCAGATTCCAGACGCCCAGGAATGTGCCGGGGAAAACCATGAACAGCAGACCCGTCGTGACAAATGCCATGAGGATCCGAGAGAGCGCCTCCTCCCGCTTTCTTGCGATTTCCATGGTCTGCGCGGGCGTCGGCCCATGAGGACGAGGCGCAGGATTGGCGATGGCGACAAAAGAGGTAAACATACGATTGATCGGGGTCAGACGACCGCGCCCTCCAGCTCCACCGCTCGGGGAAAGAGAATGTTGTTCTCCAAGTGAACGTGTTGATGCAAATCGAGCTCAAATTGATGTAGTTCCAGGAGCAGCGTCTTGTAACTCGTACATGCATCGGCTGGGGCCGCGTACTCTGCGCTGGCCTTGCGAATCTGTCTCACCAAGTCTCCCGCGGCATCGTGTTCTTTCATCATGGCCTGAATAGGATTCTTGACTGTCTGAAAGAACGGAGGCTCCAGAATGCCCTTCCCGTTTGCCGCGCGGTCGAGAGCTTCGATATACGGGAACAAGATCTGTTCTTCCTTCTGCATGTGCATGATCATTTCTTTCCCGACTTCACGGAAAGAGATTTCGATTTCGGCGAGCTCTGGGTGATGTTTACCGTGTGTTGTTTTCACTTTTTCGAGCAGCTTTGTAACGCGCGGAATCGCCTCACGCACATACCCATGATGGTTGTTCTTGACGTGCGCGGTGAGATCGCTTAGCGGTGCCGTAGTCCAATTCGCGTCGGTGGGATTCACGCGCTGGCTGTTTTCTCGCAAGCGCTTCAGAATCTCTTCAGAATCGACACCCGCGTGAAGGCAGGCTTTCGGGAGAGATTTTTCTCCCCCGCAGCAGTAGTCGACCTGGGCCTCTTCCAGGACTCGCCTCGCGGCTGGATGCGGGAGCGCTATATCCTTCACTCTGGTTTCGCTGTTGAAATTCATGGCTTCCTCCGCAACAACGACAGTTTGGGTTGTGCGTCACAGGAAGGCAGTGACTAAAGTCACCAGAACCGGCAAAAAGGGGAGGAGTTTGAGGTTATTCGTTCGTAGATTGTTCGTGCTTGAGACCTTCGAGGTCATTATTTTGCTTAATTCCGACGAGACCACACTTCATTTTCAGACCTCATGCTCTGCAATACTATGCGCTTGCGCTTCTGCCTCCGGGGAATGCAGGGGCTGCCAATCCAGATCACCATGTCTGACCTCGGCGCTTCGCGCAACCCAGTCGCCGCCCCCGCGCCTGATTCCCTGCCCGACGCTACCTACTGAACATTGAATAATATAGTGACATCTCTAGATTCTTGTGCTATGTTCAGTGCATGGGAAACCCAAAAGGTGTTCGACGAGACTTCGAGAAACTGGAACAGCGCCGCTTGCTGGCCGCGA
>Ga0326727_10017680_pt1 | contig 14728 bp, 14 predicted proteins | sample MB2enrmetagenome_FD_207643 | JGI IMG/M metagenome (GOLD analysis project Ga0326727, IMG submission 207643) | Lab enriched peat soil microbial communities from McLean, Ithaca, NY, United States - MB29MY | ecosystem: Environmental > Terrestrial > Soil > Wetlands > Peat | place: USA: New York... | reverse complement strand
CCAGTGGTAGGACACATGCCTTTGGAGCATGGAACCCTGGTTCGAATCCAGGCCTCCCAGCCAGGTTTCATATTTGACTGTTAAGCAGGCGTGCGAGGATGCAATGAAAAATCAGAGTACTCGCCATACGCTGAAAATTTTTACGGGAAATGCCCATCCGGTGCTGGCGCGGGAAATCTGTGCGGAACTGGGCGTGCCGTTGGGCAAGGCTCAGGTGGGACGCTTTCCGGATGGCGAAGTGAGGCTGCAGATCCTCGAAAACGTGCGCGGCGCGGATGTTTTTGTAATCCAGCCCACGTGCCGCCCGGTGAATGACAATCTGGTGGAATTGCTGGTGATGCTCGACGCCCTCAGCCGCGCTTCCGCCTCGCGTATCACCGCCGTGATGCCCTATTTTGCTTATGCCCGGCAAGATCGCAAGGACCGCCCGCGTGTTCCCATTTCCTCCAAGCTGGTGGCGGACTTGTTGACTTCCGCAGGCGCGGACCGGGTGCTGGCGCTCGAGTTGCACGCCGGGCAGATCCAGGGGTTCTTCGACATCCCGGTGGACCACCTTTATGCGACTCCCGTCACCGTGGCTTATTTCCGACGGCTGCGGCTGAAGAACCTGGTGGTGGTTTCTCCAGACACAGGGGGCGTGGAACGCGCACGGGGATTTGCCAAGCGCATGAACATTCCGCTGGCGATCATCGACAAGCGGCGCGAAGACGCCCATGTGGTGGAGGTCTTCAATGTCATCGGCGAAGTCAAAGGTAAGACCTGTTTGCTGGTCGATGACATGATCGATACGGCTGGAACCTTGTGCCAGGGCGCGAGAGCCTTGAAGGAAAAAGGCGCAGACAAAGTCTATGCCTGCTGCACGCACGGCGTCTTTGCCGACAGCGCCATCGAAAAAATCTGTTCCGCGCCTCTGGAGCAAGTGGTGGCCACCAATTCGATTCCCCTGTTGCCGGAGGCGGAGCAGTGCGGCAAGATTAAAGTTCTGAGTGTGGGCGGGTTGCTCGCGGACGCGATTCGTTCTATTCATGATGAAACTTCCGTGAGTAAGCTCTTCATTTGAGCAAGTAGCGAAAATCGAAAATCGAAAATCGAAACCGGCAACTCGACTTTCGAATTTCGAGTTTCGAGTTTTGAATTTCCAGGAGTGGAAAGCTATGAGTCAAGCATTAACCGTGGAAGCAGAACCGCGTGAGGATTTTGGCAAGAACGCAGCCCGGCGCACGCGACGCTCGGGGCGCATCCCGGGCGTGGTGTATGGAGGGGGCGGTCCGGTCATTCCCGTCACCGTTGACCCGGAGGGAATCCGCCAGGTTCTCCACTCGGAGGCCGGCCATAACGCCATCTTCACGCTGCAAGTTCGAGGCAAGGCGCCGGCCCGGGCCATGGTTCGTGATTGGCAGTCCGAGCCCATCCGCGGCGGGTTGTTGCATGTGGACCTGGTTCGCATCGCTCTCGACACCAAGTTGAAGCTCAAGGTTGCTATCCATGTGACCGGTGAATCCCAGGGCGTGAAGGTCCAGGGCGGAATCTTTGAGTTCATGTTGCGCGAGGTGGAGGTGGAGTGCCTTCCGGACGACATCCCGGAGGCCATCACCGTGGACGTGACGCCGCTAACCATCGGTCAAAACCTGCGCGTGGCGGATCTGCCCATAGGGCCCAAGGTAAAAGTTCTCACCGACCCCAACCGCGTGGTGGCTCATGTGGTGATCCTGAAGGTGGAAGAGGAGAAGCCTGCGGAGGTAGTGGCGGAGGCGACGCCCGCTGAGCCGGAAGTCATTCGCAAAGGCAAGGCGGAAGAGGAAGGTGCCGAGGGAGAAGCCGGCGAAGAAAAGAAAGAGAAGGGCGAGAAGAAAGAAAAAGGCAAGGAGAAGGGCAAGGAGAAGGAATAACGGCGGGCCGAAACTCGAAATTCGAAACTCGAAGTTCGGGGCGGTACGAAGGCGGGAATTCAATGGTGTTCGCGCTTTTCGAGTTTCACTTTTCGAGTTTCGATATTCGTGTTTCAGGTTTTGCGTGAAGCTGATCGTCGGTTTGGGGAACCCCGGTTACGAGTACCACCTGACGCCCCACAACCTGGGGTTCATGGCGGTTGACCGCCTGGCGGAAGCTTGTGGCAAGGAATTGTCGCGCCGCGAAGCGCAGGCCCTGACGGCTTCCACCGAACTGGTGGGCGAACGGGTGGTGCTGGCGAAGCCGCAGACTTATATGAACCTGAGCGGCTTGGCGGTGGCGCGGCTGCTCCAGAACTACGAATTGGCGCCGCGCGATCTGCTGGTACTCGTGGACGAGATCGAATTGCCGTTGGGTATGTTGCGCATCCGACCCCGCGGCAGCGCCGGCGGTCATAACGGTTTGAAGTCCATCATCGGCGCACTTGAGGCAGATGATTTCACCCGGCTGCGGATGGGCGTACGGCCGGACCGGCAAGTGGAGGATTACGTTTCCTACCTCCTCAGGCCGTTTCGCCCGTCAGAAACGGAGTTGGTCGCGGAGATGCTTGACCTGGCCAGTGAGGCCGTCCGCGTGATTCTTTCGGAAGGTGTACAAAAGGCGATGAATCGCTTTAATCGGAGGGTTCCGCCCACCGAGTCGTGAGGTCCCATGCGTAATTACGAAATGATTTTTATCGTCCGCCCCGATGTGGCCGACGACGATGTTCAAAAGCTCATCACGCAGATGGAGAGCGTGGTGGCATCCGCGGGCGGCAAAGTGGAGAAGGTCGAAAAGATGGGCCGCCGCCGGCTTGCCTACCGCGTTCACAAACAGCGCGAGGGTTTTTACGTTCTCTTTTACGTGCAAGGCACCGGAGACACGGTGAAGGAATTTGAGCGCCGCCTCAAGGTGACCGATACGGTGATCAAGCATCTCACCGTCTGCACGGACGAGATTCTTCAGCGCGCGGAGAAATTCAAAGCCCTGCGGGCCAAACAGGAGGCCAAGCGCCGCCGGAGCAAACCTGCTCCCGCGCCCGCGGCGCCCCCCGCCCCCGCGGAGAACGCGCAAGCCTAAAGGAGTCAATCACTATGCCAGTTCCCAGAGAAGGCGCGCCTGCCGGCGAAAGGCCCCCACGGCGGGAAGGCCCGGGTGGTGGTGGCCGGAAGCAGTATTTCCGCCGCCGCAAGGTCTGCAAGTTTTGCACCGAGAAAATCGATCTGATCGATTACAAGGACGTGCGCATGGTCGGCGAGTTCATCGCCGAGCGCGGCAAGATCCTGCCGCGCCGCCTGACGGGCACTTGCTCCACGCACCAGCGCGCGCTGTCGGAAGCCATCAAGCGCGCCCGGAATATCGCCCTACTGCCTTTCGCGGCGGGAGCGTAAACAACCAGGAAGTAGACGGCATACGGTAGACGGCATACGGCAAGGCGTCCCCGTCTCCTGTCTACCGTCTACCGTATACAGGAGTTCTGATATGGAAGTTATCCTTCTTGAAAATATTGATAAACTTGGAAGTCGCGGCCAGATGGTGAAAGTGGCGGACGGATACGGCCGCAACTTCCTGCTGCCCAAGAAGCTGGCGGTGGCGGCCACCCCTCAAAACCGCAAGTGGGTGGAGCAGCAGCGCGTCCGTTTCCTCAAGCTGGAAGCCAAGGAAAAGGCCGATGCCTCCGATCTCTCCACGCTGCTGGAAGACGTCAGTGTAACCGTCATCCGCAAGGCGGGTGAAAAGGGCAATCTTTTTGGCTCGGTCACCTCCCTGGATATTGCCGAAAAGCTGCTGGCCCAGGGCTACCACATCGATAAGCGCAAGATCAGTCTCACCACGCCCATTAAGGTGATGGGTGAGTACAATGTGCCGATCAAACTCCACCGTGAAGTGACCGCCACGGTTAAAGTTGTTGTCGAGCCCGACGCGGAGAGCAAAGCCAAAATCCAGGCGGCGGCAGAAGCCCAGGCCAAAGCCAGTGCACAAGCTCCTGCTGCCCCCAAAGAAGCGCCTGCCGCGGAAGCTCCGCCGACCGACGCAGAAGCTCCCCCGCCAGCTCCGGAAGCTGAACCGGAAAACGCCTAATGACGCCCGCTCCGCCTTTACCGCGCGGCGGGCGGAGCGGCGTGCCCTCATCCCTGGTTTAAACCGGTTGGCCACACCCTTCCTGCGACATGCCATAAAATATCCACAGGCCGGCCAATCTTCTCCACAGGTATTCCCACTTTTGCACAAGATTTCCGCAGACTACCTCTGCGCGCAACTTCCGGAAAGCTCGGGTAGTGGTACAGTTGGTTTTTGTAGCGGCGAGTTCACCGCGCCAGATGGTGGCCTGAAGCCGCCTCTACATCAAAGTCACCCTCTGTTCAAGATCGTGTAAAATAGAAAATATTCCGATGCCGACTGCGACTGCCAGCGACCGATCCGTGCCTCACAACCTCGAAGCGGAACGCGCCCTCTTGGGCTCGATCCTCCTCGACAATGGGGCTCTCAATCTCGCCCTCGAACTCCTGGGCAAAGAGGATTTCTACTCGGAAGCCCATCGCCACACGTTCGAGAAAATGGCTGAGATCTCCGAGAAGAATCGCGCCATTGATCTGGTGACGCTCTCCGAGGAACTCGCCAAGGATGGCTTGCTGGAAAAAGCCGGCGGCGCGGCTTACCTGTCGGCGCTCACCGACGGCGTTCCCATCGGCACGACGGCGGCGATGGGGGAGTATTGCCGAATCGTCAAGGAAAAATCCACAATTCGCCGATTGATCAATGCATCCAACAATGTCCTCGCGCGCTGCTATGAAGGCACGGACGACCCGGAGACCCTGATCGATCTGGCGCAAAGCCAGGTTTTTGAGATTGCCGAACAGCGCGTACAGGCTGGGTTTGCCAACATCCGCGAAATCGTTAAGTCGAGCTTCGGCAAAATCGATGTCTTGTTCGACCGCGGCCAGCGCGTGACGGGTGTCGAGACGGGGTTCGAGGACCTTGATAACATGACCTCCGGCTTGCAGGCCGGGGAGTTGATCGTCATCGCTGCCCGCCCTTCGCTGGGCAAGACCGCGCTGGCACTGAACATCGCCGCCCACGCCGCCATCAAGAACCGCAAGGTGGTGGGAATGTTCTCCCTTGAAATGAGCAAGGAGTCCCTGGTTATCCGCTTGCTTTGTTCGGAGGCGCGCATCGACAGCCACAAGCTCCGCACCGGCTTTTCCAACCGTGAGGACTGGAACCGCATGACGCCTGCCCTGGGCCGCCTGTCGGAAGCGCCGTTTTACATCGAGGACACGCCGGCCTTGAGCATCATGCAGATTCGCGCCAAGGCCCGCCGGCTGAAAGCCGAAAAAGGACTCGACTTGATGATTGTCGATTACCTCCAGCTCATTTCCGGCCAGGGCCGATTTGAGAACCGCACCCAGGAAGTCAGCTACATTTCGCGCAGCCTCAAAAGTATCGCCAAGGAGCTGAAGGTTCCCGTCCTGGCGCTCTCTCAGTTGAGCCGCGCGCCCGAACAGCGGCCCGGCCAGCGCCCGCAGCTTTCCGACTTGCGGGAGTCGGGGTCCATCGAACAGGACGCCGACGTGGTCATCTTCATTTTTCGCGAAAAGAAAGCGGCGGAGGAGCAGGAGGGCGAAGAGGAATTCGTTCAGGGCGGGTCGGAAACCCGGCTGATCATTGGCAAGCAGCGGAATGGGCCCACCGGGGACGTGCCGGTGGTCTTCTTGAAACCTTTTGCAAAATTCGAAAATAAGGTTCACGAAGGCGGAGAGTCCTACACGTGAATCTTCCCACCGATAAGCTTCTACGTCCCACATGGGTGGAAATTTCCCTTCCCAAACTGCGCCGCAATTTCCAGCGTATTCGCGAGTTGGCCGGCGCACGCAAGGTGATGGCCGTGGTTAAGGCCGATGCTTACGGCCACGGCGCCGTGCCGGTCTCCAAGTGTCTCGCCGGGTGCGGCGTGGACTGGTTTGGAGTGGCGACCGTCGAGGAAGCATTGGAATTGCGCGCGGCGGGAATTCCGCAGCCCATCCTTTTGCTCGGCGGGCTTTACATGAGCGACCCCGCCCACCTGATCGAGTACCGTCTGACGCCCTCGATCTCTTCCACCATGCGGCTCGACACCTATGCGGAATGTGCGCGCCGCTATGGCCAGCCCATTGAATTTCACTTGAAGGTCGATTCCGGGCTGGGGCGGCTGGGCCTGCCGCTGGACCGCGTGGTAGCCTTCGTGAACCATTACCGCGAACTCCAAGGGCTGCAAATGAAAGGCCTCTTCACTCACCTCGCCTCGGCGGAGGATTTGGTGGCCTCCCAGACCGATGAACAAGGGGCACGTTTTGCTGCGGCACTCGCGCAACTGCGCGGCCTGCAGGTTGAGCCGGAATGGATTCACGTATCCAACAGCGCCGCACTGCTGACGGGACGGAAGTTTCCTGAAAACCTGGTGCGCATCGGCGCGCTCCTTTACGGCTATTGCATGCCGCTGGTCGTCCCTCCCGGCCAGGCGCTTCCCAAGGTGCCGGAATTCGAACCGGTGCTCACCTTTAAGTCGCGCATTGTTTACATGAAGGACGTCCCCAGCGGCACACCGTTGGGTTATGGCGCGGCGTTTTACGCGCGCCGGCCTTCGCGCATTGCCACGGTGCCCGTCGGTTATGCGGATGGCCTGAGCCACGCGCTCTCCAACCGCGGATACGCCATCGTGCGCGGGCGACGCGCCCGCATTGTGGGCAGCATCAGCATGGACCTCTCGCTCCTCGACGTCACCGACATCGCGGGTACCAACATCGGCGATGAGGTCATTCTGCTGGGGCAGGCGGACCACTACTCCATCACCGCCGTCGAGATAGCCCAACTCCTTGACACCGTCCCGTACGAAATCCTCTGCTCCATCGGCAAACGCGTGCCGCGTATTTATGTGGACTGAAAAATCGAATGGCCATTGCCTTGCGAAGCAGTTGGGCGTATGGTACCACGTCGAGTTATTCAAGCCTTAAATACCGGAAAGGACCACCCTATGCAACGACGCGACCTCCTGAAATCCCTTGCCACCACCGCCGCAGGACTTACCATCCTCAAGAGCGGCGCGCTTCGCGGCCAGACCGCTCCCAGCAACAAACTGAATATCGCTCTCATGGGCGTATGGGGCCGGGGCACGGCGCATTACAAATCGCTCTGCAACGAAAACGTCGTGGCGCTCTGCGACGTCAACGATCTGCGCACCAGCGAGGCTCTTCGGCTTTTCCCGCGGGCGAAGACCTATTACGACTGGCGGCGGTGCCTGGAGCAGAAGGATATCGAGGCCGTGGTCATTTGCACGGCGGACCATCACCACGCCTTCATCGCCAACTGGGCGCTGAACCGTGACCTGCACGTGTTCTGCGAGAAGCCGCTGGGAATCTGCGTGGATGAAGCGCGGGTGGTGCGCGCGAATTACCTTAAACGCAAGGCCAAGGTGGCCACGCAGCACGGGACGCAGCGGCACGCGTATCCGAACTTCGCACACGTGCGCGAGTTGATTCTGGATGGCGCCATTGGTGACCTGAAAGTGGTGCATAGCTGGGACAGCCGGCAACTGCCGCGGCCGGGATATCCGAAAGGGCAGGGAACACCGCCCTCGGTGCTGCATTATGAGCAGTGGGTCGGACCGTCGCCGGACCATCCGTACAGCCCCCAATACTTCGGCGGCTCCAGCGGCTTGAACTGCCTGTTCTGGAACATGTACCGGGATTTTGGTGTGGGGCAGATGGGCGACATGGGCGCGCACACCATGGACTTGGTGTGGAACGCCGTCGATGCCGGCGCGCCAACCGCCATCGAGGTCGACCAGAGCGTCAGCGACAAGTACAATCCGGACATCTGTCCGGTGAAGCTGAAGGCGCACTTCACCCATCCGGCAAATCAGTGGAGGGGGCCGGTGGAATTGGTGTGGTATCAGGGCGGATTGAAGCCCCACTCTCCCCAAAGCTACATCGATGTGAGCAAGATGGGTAACGGCGCCATCTTCGAAGGCACCAAGGGCAGAATCGTGTGCGACTTCACCAGCCGCGCCATTCTTCCCAATGATGACGACGGAGATCTGACTTACTATCGGCGGCGTTCGAGCGACCAATTGCTTCCGCTGGTGAACGGCACCGGGAATCCGACGCAACAACCGGCGGGGGCGAAACGGCCGGCCCCTTCGGCATCGGCGCCGCGACCGCTGCCTCGTGGTTTCACCGCATTTCCCAATGCTCAGCCGGGGCCGGACGGATTCCCCACCGTACAGTTTCTCGAAAACGGACTGCCCGCAGCCCTGGGAATGCCGAACACCGACGTGGACACGATTCTGGAAGCCGAGAAGAGCGGCCAACCTCTGAAACCCGATCCCTTCCAACTGGAGTGGATTGCGGCCTGCAAGGGCAAGAATGACGGCGCGGTGTTCGGGACCAGCAGCAAGACACACTGCGATTTCGATTATGCCGGGGTGATGATTGAGCAGATGTTGCTGGGGCTGGTGGCGCATCGCGTCGGAAAAAAGCTGGAGTATGACCCGGTGGAAGGACGGATTACCAACGCACCCGAGGCGAATGATTATCTGAAAAGGCAATACCGCAAGGACTGGACGTTGGACGGTTAGCCAGCCTCGCGAAAACTCTTTACCGGATGACCCGCGGGCGCCCAGGGTTGTGGGCAGCAAACAGGCGCCCCTTGTAATCTTCCTCGTCCCCGCATAGGATTCCCTTCGCGTCAAATCTCGCCCGAAAGGGTCCGCCCTTCCGCGCGACCCAAGGGAGGGTGCCGCGGCTCGCTTTTTCGAGCGCGCTTTGCGCAGGAGCGTCGCATGTTCATTCCGCAGATTTATCCCCTCGCGCTGGCCTTGATGATCCTCAGTATGTTTTCCTGGGGGAGTTGGGCCAATACGCAGAAGGCGACAGGGAACTGGCGATTCGAGCTTTTCTACTGGGATGTCGTCTGGGGCATCCTGCTTCTCAGCCTGATCGTGGGGCTGACGTTCGGCCGCACTGACTCCGCGAGTCCCGAGAGCTTTTTCAATAATCTTGAGAGCGCCGGTGGGCGGAACCTGTTGCTGGCTCTCGCGGGAGGCGCGATCTTCAACATCGCCAATATGCTGCTGGTGGCCGCTATCGGCATCGCCGGACTGGCCGTGGCATTTCCCATTGGCATAGGTTTGGCTCTCGTGATTGGCTCGGTGCTGAACTATATCGTGACCCCGGCGGGCAATCCTCTCATCCTGTTTGGTGGGGTTGCGCTGGTTTGCGTTGCCATTGTGTTGGATGCCATGGCGTATCGGAAGCTTTCCGGCAACGTTCAGGTGACCACCAAAGGCATCGTGCTGAGCCTTCTCACCGGCATTTTCATGGGATTCTTCTACCCGTTCATCGCCAAAGCCATCAAGGGAGAAGGCCACTTGGGGCCTTACACCGTCATGTTCGTGTTCGCCCTGGGCATCGTGATCTCGAATGTGCCCTTGAACTATGCGCTCATGCGCCACCCGATTACCGGTGCGCCGCCCGTGAGCCTGCGCGACTACTTCGCGGCGCGCAGAGGGTTGCACGCGTGGGGAGTGCTCGGCGGCTTGATCTGGGGCATAGGAGGGGTTTCCAACTTTGTGGCGTCTTACGCCCAGATGGTCGGCCCGGCGACGTCTTATGCCTTGGGACAAGGCGCCACGATGGTGTCCGCCCTCTGGGGTGTCTTCGTGTGGAAGGAATTTCGCGGTGCGGGGCCGGCCGCCATACGCCTTCTCACCCTGATGTTTGTGTTCTTCATCCTCGGCTTGGCCGGCGTGGCGCTGGCGCCGGTGGTGAAGTGAGTCCGAGGTCCGAATTCCCGAGTCCGGAATTTGGAGGCTGAGGTTGATTCTTTTCCCCTCGGATTGCGCAGAGCGCAGCTCTGCGGACCGGTGCTCTGTTGAGCATTGGGATGGACTGCACAGAGCAAGGCCCGGTGGCAAGTGGAAACGCAGAGCTGCGCTCTGCGCAATCCAGAGCATGGTGAATGTAGCGTTCCGATCATCGAATTTCACGTTCACTTCAAGAGGCCTTAGCATGGTAAGAATCTCAGCAGTCATTGCCGCCATCATTATTACCGCGTGCCTGGCGGGCGCGGCGGATGCGCCTGCGAAGATCCCTGTGATCCTCGACACCGACATCGGTACGGATATCGATGATGCCTTTGCCCTGGCGTTGATCATCGACAGCCCGGAATTTGAATTGCTCGGCGTGACCACGGTCTCCGGTGACACTAGGGCGCGAGCACGCATTGCCGCCAAAATGCTGTGGGAGGCGGGAGGAAAATGGCGGCAGGTTCCGGTGGTGGCCGGCGTGCCGGGGCCGAAGCAGAACATCAACCAAGCCCCTTGGGCGGAGGGCTTCGTGGGCCCGCAGCTTCTTAAGGAAGACGCCGTGGATTTTCTGCGCAGCAGGTTCCATCGCTATCCCGGGCAAATCACCCTCATTGCCATCGGCGAACTCACCAATGTGGCGGCCATGCTCAAAGCTGACCCGCTGGTGGCCAAAAAGATCAAGCGCATCGCGATCATGGGCGGTTCCATCGCGCGTGGTTACGAGCCCGGATCGAGTCCCGCGGCGGAATGGAATATCAAATCCAACCCCGCCGCGGCCCAGGTGGTCTTTTCCTCCGGCATCCCCATTATCATGGCGCCGCTCGATGTGACGGCCATGCTGAAACTCGACGCCGCGGCGCGCCGCCGCATCTTCACTCAAAACACGCCGGTCACCAACTCTCTGGCCGCCCTTTATCATCTTTGGAATCACGAGACGCCCACGCTCTTCGACCCCATGGCCGTGGCCCTGGTGCTCGACCCCACCCTTTGCCAGACCAAAGATCTCGCCATCGAAGTTGACGATAAGGGGTTTACACGAATAGTAGATAATAACCATGACAATATTACAGCCGGTCTTTCCACCAGTCCCGAAAAGTTCTTCGAGTTCTATTTAAGCCGGGTGGCGGGAAGATAGGTTTCAGGGAACAGGGCACAGGTCACAGCTGATCAGGGACATGGCTCTCTGTAACCTGTTCCCTGAAACCTGTGACCTACTGCTGCAACTTCGCTTCAATGCGATCGTGAATCCAGTGCGGGTCCCACCATTCCACCGGATTCACCGGAATTCCGTCGAGCAGCATGGTGAAATGCAGGTGGTCGCCGCCCGCCAGTCCGGTCTGACCCGTGCGGCCGATCTCCTGCTCGTTCTTCACCTGATCTCCCTCATTGACGGTGATGGAGCTCAGGTGGCCGTACAAACTCTGAATGCCGCAGCCGTGGTCAATGACCACCGCGTTGCCATAGATTCCGAGAAAGCCCGCAAACACCACGACGCCGTCATTGGCGGCGCGCACGGGCATGTGTTCCCTTCCGGCCAGGTCGAAACCAAGGTGCGTTTGATGGTCCACAGCCTGCCCGCCATAAAGGTAGGTACGGTAGTCCGCGAAGCTGGCTTCCGTCTTGCCGGGCAAGCGCAGGAACGCCCCCTTCCACAGGAACCTGGGGGCGGTGCGCTGGGAAAATGCCACCAGCTTTTGCGCGTCTTCCTGCCGAAGCGGGCCGTTGATCAACAGGAAATTCTTGATCAGGCTTCCCTGGTCCCGCAGTTCGGGGGTCTGGCTCATGATGGGGGGGACGACGGTCTCCAGGAATTTCCCGCCCTCCAGCTTTTCCAGATCGAAGGTGTCCGTATGGAATTTCTTGGGAAAAACCTTGTAGTTGAAACTGGCCAGCGCTTCGTTACCCGCATCGTCGCGAGCCACAATGTGTGGGACGGTGGAAGGATCGACGTTATAGGCATAAGCAAAAATGCACAGGCGGGTTTCCGGTTGGGATTCCTTCGCCGGAAAACTGGGAAAGAAGTTATCGCCCACCTGGACGCCAGATTCCGTGGTTCCCGCTGACACCTTGAAGACCGCCATATCGCAGCCGCCCTGGTTGATGTAGTGCTGCGTTGTCAACACCTCGATTTGCGGAGGCACGAACCGCACCGGCAGGTCGAGGCTCACTTCGCTGCTCCCACCCCGGAAAAAGCGCCCCCAGGAATCATTGCGGGCGGTGATGTGCACGGTCGCGCGGCCCTCCTTGAGTGAGGGAACCACCTCGCGGCCCACCAGAACCGTCCAAGTGGTGGCGCTCACGGGGCCTGCGGACCAGAACTTCCACCAGCGGTGCGGGCGCGCGGAAATAACCAGATTGGATTGATGAAGAACCTGTCCATCCTGCACAACCTCCACCGCCAGCGTCTTGAGGTTGTGGTTGGCATCCTTGGCGTCCACCAAAAGTTCCGTTTTCTGGCCCAGGCCTTTGAGGGGCTTCGGCAAGAGGATCGTGGGGCCCTGGCGGTTTGCCACTTTGAATACCAACAGTATGAAAATGGCGGCCAAAACCACGAGCAGGAAAACCACCGCCGCGCCCACACCGCTTTCCGACTTGTCATAAGGTTTCAACAATGGCTGCGCTCCGCATTTCCTCACCGTAGGGGTGATCCGATGACACGAAGACCCCCGCATTGGTCATTCACCCGATCCCCGATCTTCCGATCATCCGATATGATTCTCTCAGGCAGCAGGCTTGATGACTTGAATGCGCAGGCTGCGAAAATCCACGCGGTTGGTGTGACTTTCCAAGCCGATGTAGCCCTGGTTGGGAACCCTGCTCAGGGGACGCTTCTCAGAAAAAACAAACGCCGGATCGTCAAAGTCAATTTTATGAATCCGATTGCCGTTCAGCCATAACGTCAGGCGCCGGCCGATGCAGGAAACCTCCAACTGGTTCCACTCGCCGGCCTTCCTCCCCACACTGTAAAGTGGAATCACCGCGCCATAAATTGCCCCCGTGCTGTGCAGGTCGGTGAGCTGTCCGGCGTCGTCGAGAAGAGCGATTTTCAATCCCGTGAAGGTGGGATCGCCCTGCTCGGCGGAGCGCAGGAAGAGGCCGCTGACCGCGCCTTTCGTAAGGCGATATTCGAGACGCAAGACGAAGTCCGCATAGCGCTGGTCCGAACGCAACCACCCGCCCTTGCCTTCCGTCCAGAGAATTTCGGCGTCGGCGTGCCAATCCTGCTGCCCCATCTCGTGCCAGCCGGCCAGGTCCTGTCCGGTGAAAATCGGGGCAAACCCCGCATCATCATCCTGGGCCATGGAGGCAAGCGCGCAGACCAGCAGCACGACGAGGAACCAGATAAGTTTCCTCAACATCCCCGGCAACACTCCCGATTGATTGGCTCGATACCCTGAGCCTGTGATACAAGATACTCGAAAGCGGCATGATTTCACAAATCGAATTGGAGCCCGAGAAGCCATGCTCAAACTCACCGTGCAATTAATTCGCCACTCCGAGCGCCGTAAACTGGACGAATACCTGCGGCTCTACGCGCGCAGTTTCAACCCCGACGAGCGGGTCAGCCCCAGCGTGCTGCGCTGGGTGATGGTCCCCTCCCCGGCCCGCGTGAATCCCGTGCATTTGTTCGCGGCCTACAGGGGTGATCGAATGATCGGCGGCGCCTGCACCCTGGTTCTGCCGGCGTTCAGCGTGGTGTTCGGGAGCTACATCTTCGTCGATCCCGCGCTCCGCGGCCAGGGCTTGGGGATACGAATCCTGCGCCAAGTCCTCCGCCACGAGCGCCGCGGCCCTCAGGGGTGGAACTGGCGCCTCTATGGCGAAGTTACGGCCGCTTCCGGCCACCGCTGGCACGCCGCGCTGGCCCAAGCCGGTTTCCGCTTTTTCCCCGCCATGTGGCCGCTCGTTTCCTATCAACATCCCGGCAAAGTCGTGGCCGGAAAACTCTGCTATTTCCCCTTCCGGAAAAATCCGCCGCGGCGGTTTTCCCAACCGGCTCTGCTGACGTACATCCATGCGTTGTTTTATGGTCCGGACTCGACGCATCGCCACTTGCTGCCACGCCTGAAGGACTTCGTACCCTTGGACGCATAGCGCGCTGCTTCGGTTACAAGCCCAGCCCATGGATTGCGCCATGGCATCATCGGACCATCGGGTCATCGGATCATCGGGCCATTGAACCCCTTCAGGCACAATAGATTGTTTCATCTTCTCACGTAAGTCCGCCGATAACCGAAGTGGGGGAGTGTGGGCGGCCCGGTTGATGGTGAGCGCGCCGGGTTGCTGCCCCTAAGCGTTCCCACTTTGCCTTTTTCTCGTCACTCGCCACTCTCGACTGCGCTTGGGATTGGTTCATCGGGTCACCGGCTCATCGGGTCATCGGGTCATTGAAAACCTCAAGACGTGGCAAATCGTAAGCAGGTTTTTATCCCTTTTTTTTCAATGACCCTGGCCGCTTATGATGGAATAACTATCTTAATTTCAACGACATAGATATTTTCGCGATTATAGCATTCATCGATAACCCATTTCGTTTCTGTAACATCTGCACAAACTGCGGCACTTTTTCTTACGTCGGTTCGGAATATGAAATAAGTATTTTCATTTGAACGGGATAAAATGTTTAGACATTTTGACGCTAAACGCTAACCACCTTTTGTTTCTAGCACATCTGCACAGCCGAGGTATTACGTAGCGCGGGCGCCTCGCCCGCTGGCGCGGGAGGGTCCCGTTCGCGCCGCTGGTAGCATGGCCACTCTGGCGATGAAAGTCACGGGCGGGACGCCCGTGCCAGTGCGCCTGAGAGCGCATCCGATCAGAGAGGTGAGAGTCCTCTTCAAGACAACGTAACTTGTAATCAGCCTGCAACTGCGTCGTGGCGACACGGGGTGGGGAGCAGCAGGAGGTGAACTGCTCGTCCGTACGATAAGGAACTCGATGCGGCCGGTGAGATGC
>Ga0326727_10017679_pt1 | contig 14728 bp, 16 predicted proteins | sample MB2enrmetagenome_FD_207643 | JGI IMG/M metagenome (GOLD analysis project Ga0326727, IMG submission 207643) | Lab enriched peat soil microbial communities from McLean, Ithaca, NY, United States - MB29MY | ecosystem: Environmental > Terrestrial > Soil > Wetlands > Peat | place: USA: New York... | reverse complement strand
AATCACTCGGACTTCCGACGCTGATCGAGGGGTGCTAGCGTAACCAACTCGAACCGCCGTGTACGGACCCGTACGCACGGTGGTGTGGCAGGGGTCGGCGGGTGACCGCCGCCCCTATGCCGATCAAGTCGCCTTCTCGTCCAATTGACCAGCGCTTCGGTCGAATGCGATTACTCTACACGCCGACTAGACTAGGTAGGAGTTATCGGGGAAGCCGCACCGAAATCCTCAGGCAGGCTCACGCCCTCGGCTGCGCGTCCGTGCGCAAGGGGAGGTTAGGCCGTCAGATTACCCACAGGCCACCTTACCGAAGAATATCCGAACAATGAACGAGGGTATACAGAACCCCGTACTCACGTTCACGAAGGCAGCGGCTACAAGCGACCCGCCGACGATGTAGCCGACCATGGGCATGCCTGCCTGGAAGCCCCATGCGGCAACGATAATCATAATCGTCGCTAGGGCACAGGCGAAGCGTCGCCGGACCCCGTAACGGGGCAGTGCTGGTGTCCCGAGTAGATGACGCAGACCGTAGTTGTGGAGAACATCAAACGGATGCCCGGGCAGAATTGCACCCAGTACTGCAAAAGGTGCCAAGGCCCACAAAATCGTTGGCGAGGCAAGCGCCGTTCCCACCGCCGCCCACGCCATACAGATGGCGGGTGACAGGCGCAATGGGTAATTGACCTGTGCGTAAGTTGCCTCATCCAGACCACAGAAGCCTTGCGCCTGGATTCTCTCGCGTGCTGTTGCAGTGACTTGTGACATAGTGAACCTTTCAGCCGACATTCCCTTTTGGGCTTTCCAGTAGGTCGATCTTACATCCGTGGGCGTTTTCCACGACACAATCTTGGCCCACCCCGCACAGGTTCCATGCAGCCTCCTTGGACGATATCGTCTCAGAAGGCCGCAAAGCCGCCCCCGCCGTGGACCTCTACCTCATAGGTAACACCCGCCCGCCGTGACTTCTTGATGCGGCACGTCAACTGAAAAGACCTTTTTGGAGGCTTTGCCGCAATTCGAAAAAATAGAGTGGTTGAACTGCCAACGCCGTCGGGCCAGCCAGGCTCCGCTAGGAAGGAATGCCTGGCGGGCCGAGTATTTCGAGTCCGAACTCTGCCGCGGCTGCCATGATTTGCTCACGGCTCGGCAGCGCAACGCTCGCCGGCGGAATCGTGTGTGCCGCCGCTGGTTCGCCCAGCGCGCGCATGAACTTTTCGAACCCGGCAGGCTCGGTGACCACAAGGCTGCGCGCTTGTGGCGACGTGACTGTGAAGGTGTGGGGGATGTCTCGCGGACCATACACGAACGACCCCGTCGGTGCCTTGATGATCCTGCCACCAATCCAGAAGGTCAATTCGCCCTCGATGACATAGAACCACTCATCCTCCCGGTGATGAACGTGCACCGGTGGCCCGCCGCCCTCCGGAGCCAGATGCTCAATCACTGTCACTCGCCCGGCGGTCGTTTCACCACTGGCTTTGACGATAACCAGAGCGCCGAAGAACCAAAGAGGCTCTCCTTCTCCTTGTTTCAGGGCGATAGGGCTCAGGGCTGCTTTTCCGAGGGTGGCCATAGTTCCTCCTGTCCATTGTGGACTCTCTGTCAAATAAAAAGGCTCGTCCGCGACTTCAACGAATCGGCAAGGCAACTCGCGACTCCGCCGCACTCCAGGCCGGCGACGAGTTCCGACTCCTTGATTCCCATCAGGTCCCGTGACATCTCGCAGGCGATCATTCGCACGCCACAGCCCCCAGCGCCTGCGTTTAGGCGTCGCGCTGTCGTGCTAGCTCGCATAACATTCAATTGTTGAGATCAGCCCCAAACATTCATTTTGGGCATGGCCGACTTTTTCTGTCAAGTGGAATTTCCAAGCGGAATTTCCGATTTAACCTTTCCTTTTCGGCCCCTGGCATACACCGGCTGCCCCATCAGTTCAGTGCTGACGTGTTCCTGTCCCGAAGCCGCGTTCGAGGAAGTTTGTGGTGGCTTAGCAGTCGCTGGGATAGATCACGAATGCCGTTGGGTAGTGCAAAGTCACTCAACTCCTGCATGGTCGCGCACTCGGAAAACACTCTCATGTGGTGGCAGAAGCATCTGCTCGCTCGACGCACTGCAAGTTGTGGCTGCGCAGATAATTCAGGCGCTGTTGGGGATTCGGCCTAAAAAGTCGGCTTCCCGTCAGTTGAGCGCCGCTCATGGCCGTATAACAGGAAATGGTGGGAGAGTTCCAGCGCCGTGGCCGCCCGTGGGCAGGCAGCCGGATGACTTGGAGCGACTGCTTCACTTGCACGGCCTCCCCTTCCTTATCGACTCGTAGCACGCATACCAGTCGCCCGCCAGAATCTCCTGTCCCCGCCTCAGCGTGACCGAGACCGTCGCCGGTATGTAGGAGTTCTTCTTCGAGCCAGGGATGCCGTAGCAAACCTCGTCGTGGACGAACCCCTCGACCACGTCCTTCTGGCGAGCGCCCATGATGGTGCCGCCGACCACCGTGTTGTACGGCTCGGGCCAGAGGTTCCTCGGGTCCGTGGGGTCGCCGCCGTCCTCGATGGGGATGAGGTGGTCCTCCTCGTAGCAGGCTGGGTTGTCTGAGTGCGCAACGCACCGGGTCGTGTCGAGCTTCCCCGTGCCTGGGTTGATGAACTGTGCCCTTGCCTGGTGGACGGTGTCCCCGTATTCCCGGAGCTGCCGCCTCTTCAGCCTGCTTGTGTATTCAGACGGGGGCGTATCGACTTCGTGCTCCAGCGGCGGCTGCATATGGTGTCCCCGATGTTCCGTTGCGTGACCTGCGGGTTCGCCGCCCCCGGAGTCCTTGCCGGGTCGGGGTAGATGTCCGCAGGACCAATGCGGCGGGGCTGGGCCGGGGGCACACCCGCCAGGACCATCCCGATTCCGGCACCAAGGACGGCGAGAACGACACGCACCCTCACGTGGTAGCTTCCTTGAACGACCGCCTAAGGCTGAGCTTTCCCGCAGGCAACACTTGCCTTTGCGCTCCGGTCGGAAGTTAGCACAGGGGCTTCGGCTGTCGAGCAGGGCGTTCACCAGGCGAGGCTCACGGCCTATTGTCTTGCGGGTTCTGTGTGGAGGGCGCAAGAACACACGCCGCTTCCAGCGCCCTTCGGCAGCGTGGCCTCGCCGCCTCTGTCTCAACCTGCCGGCTTTCAGCTACTTCTTCTCAGCGGGCTTGGCCTTGGTCCATTTAGTCTCGCTGAAAGGTGCCCACGTCGTGCCATCGGAGGAGATTTCCACCTTGTCCGTCCCGGTCGTCAAATCGGGCGCAAGCACAAAGCTGTCCTTGACCTGATACTGCTTTCCCGCTACGCCCCACTTTTCTTCATAGGTCCATGTGTTCCCACTGATGGTTAGCACCCCTGAGATTCTGCTTCCGTCGCCAAAAAACATCTCAGTGGAGAAGTTCTTGTTCACGGGGTCGTACCCGTCGATTTCTAGGAGCCGCATCTCCCCCTCAGCTACCTTTCCCGCGAACTGGCATTGGAAAAAGAACCCTCCAAGAATCATCCGACAGTTGTCCTCGCCAGCGAACTTGCCACCGGGGCCGAGCGGTCCCGGCTTCTGTTCCCCGTCGAACGTCCAATGGCCCACCACGGCATGCAGCTTCTTGACCTCGGGGTCCGGCTTCGGGGCCGGGGCTTGCGCCTGCATGGCCGTGGCAAAGGAGAATACGAAGAGGAACAGCAGAGCAATGGTTCGTTTCATGATTAGCCTCCTTGGAATGAAGTCGTGATTCTCTTGCGAGGCCGAGACCGTGGGGAAGTGGCGGGCACCCAGCTCCTCGGCGCACCTTCGGAGCTTGAGGAGCGTGCGCAGCGCAAGACGGGAGCGGACCCAGGCTGTCATTACGCCTTCCCTCTCGGCCTCGCTCAAATGCCTGGCAAATGGAGCAAATTGTGCTCGCCTCGAAGGTACCTGTCAACAGAAAATCGACGAGAAGAATAATGATAAAAGTAATGATGAATCTTCTATCCCCATGTTCTCGCAATGGAAGGCTGATGCGGGCTGGCAAGACACCCCGCATTCTGACGCGGGCTGAGGATTCGGCTAGGGCAGAGGCCTTTGCCGAACGAACCTCAGTTCAGTAGAGATTTGCCATCGCTTCCTGGTCTTCAATCCCCGTGCAGTCGCCTGCCCAAACCCCTTACGAGTCTTGCCATCGGCACGCGGAAGGTTTCGCAGATTCTCAGAAGCGTGGTTACTGTAATGGGGGACCCGCCTAGATTTGCTGCCAGCGGCCTCTTCTCACCCTGCTTGGTTAAGCCAGTGTGATTGGCCCAAAAAGTTCCTTGACATAAGCGTTATTCAGTCTACAGTGGAGATGGTTCGTTTGGGTAATCTCCTTTTGGCAGTTGGCCCATCGCTGGTGGGCACAGCGATGGGCCGTTTTTATTCCGTGTGAGCCGCTCGCCCAGCTATCCCATTGACAAGCACCATTCGCGGGTCTACGCTTTCGGCAGCCGATAGAACCCTCGGAGTTCGCCCGGCGGCGCGCCGCTGCGGGAGGATAAGCCCGTAAACGGAAGAGGAGGTGCTGTAATGCTGCCCTTCACCCTTTCTGATATTCCCTGGTGGGGATGGCTGCTGAGCGCTGCCGCAATCTATCTCCTTGCTCGCTATTTCATTGCTCGCCTTGGAAAAAGCACCTTTGGTGCCAACGCGGGCGAACAAATAGACGTTTTTGAGGTTGGGTATCGGGCCGTGGCGTTCATCCTTAGTTTAGTGGCGGCCCTGTGCGCCATCATCGGAATCGTCAAGTTGGTAAAGTGGGTTTGGTACCGTTAGCCGCATTCAAATCTTGGATTGCGCCCAAGGAGTTTTGAGAAGCCCTGGCGGGAACCGGGGCTTTTCCTTTCCTGCTATCATATCACACACGTCTACCGGGGAATTAAGCGGGGGGAATAATCCAATGCCAAGAAAACGAAAAGTAGCAGAGCAGGGGAAGGTCAGTATGGAGGTCCGGGGAACGCGTGTGTTTCTCCAGATAGAACTTCGACTTTCCGCACGGCATAGACAGGACTTACTGAATCAACTTACGAAGAAGCTACATATGAAGAAGTTAAAGTCACACCCCACTCATTTTTCAAACTGACCCACTACCCACGGTTGGGTTGGCTCGGCGACCAAGTTGGTATTATGCTGTCGTGGGTGAGTGTGGTGATTTGCCGCCCTTTTCAGGGTAGGCGGTCGAGTTCGCGGGTGACCCATTCCTCGTTGATGTTTAGTTCCCCTAGAGTCTCTCATCCAATCCCTGGACAAGTCCTGCAATCGGCACGCGGAGGGTATCGCAGATTCGGAGTAGTGTGGTCGCGGCAATGGGTTTTCTCGCCCCGATTTGCTGCCAGTGCGGGCCAGACAATCCAAAGCTAATCATATTCTCCAGGCTGTAGCTCCGTTTCCTCCGCAACTCGTAAATGGGTCGACCCAAGGAGCAGGAGAAACTCTGTTGATTGACCACGCCATCTGGAATGTCGAAGAAATGCTCAACCAGGCCCGTGCTGATTTATGGCGACTCCCGCCGGAGCTAAGGGAAGCGCGGTTCAATCAGGCCGTTTGGCTATCGGGCCGAACCCGCCTTGCGGCATGCCCCATGGGAGGCTGAACACCAGCGCCGCAGCCAGCACGACAACGACAGCCAGGAGGACTACAATCAGGTTTGCGAGGGCCAGCAAGCGAAACAGCATGGAGGCATTGTACCAATGCGGACCCGAAGGCAAAAGAGGAAACTGCTCCCAGACAACAGCCAATCGCTGACCCCCCGAGAGCGGGAGCTGCTCGCCCTGTTCAGGGCGATGGCCGAGCCTGACCGGCGACTGCTTCTCTCCACGGCGGAGAAGCTGATTTCATCCCAAGCCGCATTGGGAAGTGGGATGCCCAGCCGATAGAACCCTTTCGGATGGTTGCCACGGGAAGGTGTTTTACCTGTCCCACGCCGCGCTCCAGAGCTTTGCCTTCAGGCCCGCCGGGGCCGATTACCCATGCAACTTATGAAAAGCCGCGAGACACCGCTGCGCGGTCTCCATTTCGGGATAATCGCTGCCTTCCTGCTCAATCAGGTAGTACTCGATTCCCCCGGTTTTTTCGGCGGTAGCGAAGAGCTTCTTCCAGGGGGTAATTCCTTCGCCTGTTAGAACCTTGTATCCCTTTTCCGGGGACCAGTCCTTCACATGCATGGAGCGGATGCGGCCGGGGTTCTGATTGGTCCAGGCTACGGGATCACTGCCGGCGGCCAAACATGTCCCCACATCCAGTTGCAGCATAATGCTTTTGTCCAGTGTCGCGGCCAGCAACTCCATGGGTTTCTGTCCCTCAACAGGTTTCCACTCGGCATCGTGGTTGTGATAGCCGGCGTGCAGACCCTTTCCTTTCAAAGTGTCGTTGGCCCTGTTCAGGGCTTCAGCCACGCGCTTCCAGCCATCCAGACCGCTCACCTCGCCGGGATGAGCCAGCACAATATAGCGAGTCCCGAGGGTTTTGTTTAGGTCAATCGCTTTGCCAATCCCTTCCGGGGTGAACGATTTCAACCCGTTGTGAGTGGAGTAGCAATGGATGCCGAGTTCATCCAATTCGGCGCGAACCTGGCGGGCATATTCGGTTGTCCAGTCGTAGTAGGGCGCGTAGAACTCCACGCATTGGTAACCCATCTTCGCCACGCCCCGAACGGTTCCCATCAGGTCTTTCTCCAGCGCGTTGCGAACGGAGTAGAGTTCCAGTCCCACCGGAATTTGCTTTGATTGCGCCACGGCAGCCGCTAGCGGCACCGCCGCCATAACACCCAGAAAAGAGCGACGTGAAATACGACTTTGTGTGTTCACCGGAATCTCCATTATCCACTTTTTGCCGACCCGAAAGATACTCCTGACCGCCGCCCAATGCAAGAGTGCGCAACAACGGAGGAAAGTTCATGCGGCGCGATGCAAGAGACGGTGTCAGGTACCGTTTCTGGGGCGTCCAGGGAAAGGGAAACGGTACCTGACACCGTCTCTCCCCCGGAACCGTAGAACCTTCATGGCGACAGGAGAGAGGCAAACAGCAAATGTGAGGAGGGTATATGCTTCAATACTTACTTATGAGGGTTGAAGGACCGAGGCACAAACTGGTGGTTGGGTCATCGGCGGTGGCGCTGGTGATGATCGTAGGCATGTGGCCTGTGGCAAAGCGGGGCTTGAGCTTGTTGCCGGCGCCCGCTTCGGCGGAAACGCATGGGCCTTACATCACCAACTTTACCCGCACTGAGAATTCGATTTCGGAAGGTGGTATATGGCTAAATGGCCAGACCGATGGCCTTGATTGGACCGACGTCCGGACGACTCCCGGCTTCGCCTTTGGGACCGAAATAGGGGGGAATAGACCAGATCCACAAAAATACGACGACTCCACGGCCCTTCTGAAGGGTACGTGGGGACCGAACCAAACGGCCCAAGCCACCGTCCGCTCGGTGAACCCGAACCAGGACGGGAAGGTCTGGGAGGAAGTGGAGTTGCGCCTGCGGAGTTCCATTTCTCCCCACCAATGCACGGGGTATGAAATCATGTTTCGCTGCTCCAAAATTCCGAAGGCCTATTGCAATATCGCCAGGTGGGAAGGGCCGCTGGGAAAGTTCACCATGCTGAAACAGACGGAAGGTTCGCAGTACGGGGTCAAGGATGGAGATGTGGTAAAGGCCAGTATGATTGGAAGAATCCTTACGGTCAACATCAACGGCGTGCAGATGATTCAAATCAGCGACGACAAATTCACGAGCGGCAATCCGGGCATCGGGTTTTACCTCGCAGGGGCCAGTGGGGTAATAGGCGACTTTGGTTTTTCGAGTTTTATGGCGACTGACAGATGACCCCGGAGTTCATCACCTCGTGCACTCAGCCGGAAGGGTCGAAGCCGGGGCGCACATGGACCATCCTGAAGAGGACGAAGGCAGCAGGGCGGCACCACGGCTTCTGGTTCGTCCCGTCAGCGGCAAGCTACTTCTTCGGGGCGGGCTGGGCCTTGGTCGCTTTATACTCCCAGACAGTCATCCACGTTTTGCCATCGGTCGAGGCTTCGTCTTTCTCCGTGAAGCTTAGAAGGTCTGGTGCAAACACGTCGGTGCCTCGTATCAGATACTGCTTTCCTCCGCCGACAGACTTTCCCGAATACGTCTCAGTGGTTCCACTACTAAAGGTGGCTACCCCCGAAGCCATTTCTCCATTGTCAACGTACACAGCCCAGGTAAAGGTTTTGTTCACCGGGTCGTATCCATCGATTTCAATAGACTGCGACTCGCCCGCAGGTCCCTTCTCCCTCACTCGGGTTTCAAGGTAAAAACCCCTGAGAATCCACCGAACGTCTCGTTCGCCAGTGAACTTGCCGCCAGGGCCCCACGGTCCGGGCTTGCTTTCACCCTCGTACGTCCAGTGTCCCAGGTAGACACTTAACTTCTTGACCTCGGGACCCGGCTTCGGAGCCTGCACCTGGGCCTGCATGGCCGTGACGGAGCAGAACGCCAAAAGGAATAGCAGAGCAATGGTTCGTTTCATGATTAGCCTCCTTGGAATGAAGTCGTGATTCGTTGATGGACTGAGACCCTGAGGAAGAGGCGGGCAGTCAAGCCCCGGGCGCACCCCGGAGCCTGAGGAGCGTGCGGGCCCCGCACGAGACTTAATGCCGAATCGGCTAGCAGGGCCCTACTTCGGCAACTCGTATTCGCCCTCGACTTCCCAAGTCGAAGTACCATCCGTGGCACCCTTCCCCTTGGTGGTTCCCTTACCTTTCATACCTTTGAACTTTCCGGTGCCGCCTGTTATGGTCCATGTGACTTCGCCGGTCTGTAAGACCCCTTCCTTCAGAGTCTCTGAGAACTGCACGCTGACGTAGTACTTGTCCCCATTGGCCATGGTCTCAACATTCCGGCCCCGGCCCCGCACGCGGTCACCGCTGACCTCCCCGAAGATAGTGGCTTCCTCACTCTTGTGAATGATGCCCCCGATTTCCATAGGCTTGGTATAGGCGCAGGTGAGTTTGCCGATTGTGAAGGCGTGGTCGGGGCGGTCGCCAACCTGGATCGTGTAAACCGGATCGGCTTTGCTGCACTGCAACGTGCCCGAGATTTTGGTCTGCGCGCTCGCGGCTGCGGCCAGCGCGAGAACAGCGAGAGACATTAGGATGGTTTTGACCCTCATAGGCCCTCCTTGTTCGTTTGACTGCTATCCGCGACCAATTCGTGACGGTTCCGCCGCCCGAGCAGCAACCCGCAGCGGCACCCGAGCACAGCATTGACAGAGGCGCTGCGGCACCTCGCCGAGTCCGAGGAGATGCGGCCGTTCATAAGCGATGCCCGTGCCCGACGCCGGAACGTAGTGGTCGAGGTCTTCCACTCCAGCGACGGTCGCCCGCTGCTGGTTCACACAACGACCGCACCCGAGCGTGAGGCCTATGGAGGGACCGGTGCCGGTGCCGGAGCAATGCCGCCTCTTTGAGTTCAACCAGGGCGACAGCAGCTTTCTCAGGAAGGTCGGGATAAGGCCTTGCGTGATCCGTTACCGCCGCCCCCGGCCGCTCCCGCCGTCGTTTCCTGCAATAGCGCCTGCCCGCCCCACCGGGAAGGACATCGGGTGGCTCAGGGAATGCGGCGTGGCGTGGGAACAGAGGCCAGCGGTCCAGCTATCCCTGGATTTCTGCGGCCGCCAGGAGGCCGTGCAGGAGACGCAGGTTCTTTCGGAGGCTCGCATGAAGAAGGAATGCAGCAGTTGCAACGGAACGGGCAAGTGCCCGCAGTGCAAGGGCACGGGCCGCCTCGGCTATCCCGGCTACGGCCAGGTGGACGCCTATCGAACCCCCTGCATTGCGTGCCAGGAGTCAGGCGTCTGCCGGGTTTGCCGGGGCACCGGACAGAAATAAGCTGCCCGATGCCGCTAGCCAAAAGGGAGGAGCGGTGAGCCACGAGCATTTCTGCTACGTCGCTGGCCATTACTGGCAGTGCGAGGGGACGGCCCTGCGTGGCGGCGACACGGAGCCTTCCGTTTGCGTGTGTGTTTGCGGTCTGCCGCTGGAGGGATTCGACCATAGCGGGTGCCATGACCCCGTAGAGCTGCTCGCCTGCCCCGAGCACCGGGAGGAAGGGCGGCAGAGGATGGAAGAGGCCAGGAAGGAGCACGACCGGCAGCGTGCCGAGACCGGCTTCGACGGGAAGTGGGCGAGGATGAAGGCGCTGCCGGACGGGCCGGAGAAGCACGCACTTGCCGAGGAAATCGTCGAATGGCTTTTCCGATAGACGGCAGCCGTGAACGGCAGCCTGATGGGAGCGGACGATGGAAGCGGGCAACCCGAGCGACGAGGAACTGTGGGAAGCGTGCCGGAAGCTGCCGTCCGACTGGGAGCCGCACGGCCAGCGCAGATGGGTGGGACGGCGGGAAGCCCGCCCTGACTGCGACACGTGCAGGTGGTTTGTGGAACTCTTCCGTTCGTCGCCGGACTGGGGGGCCTGCGCCAACCCGGAGTCCGCACGGGCGGGGCTGCTCACCTTCCGGGGGCAGGGGTGCTGGCAGCACGAGCGGGAGAAGGAGCGCTGCCGCCCGGCGGCCCGCACCGCACGCTGCGGCTTCATGCGGGTATTCGAGGCGTTCCTGCGTGAGCAGGCGGCCGCCTTCATCAAGGACCAGGTCCGCAGGGCGAACGACCCGTCGCCGGGAGACGAGCCCCCAGCCCCCACGCCGGAACAGCTCCGCCAGGCCCCGCTCTTCGTCGTCATCCGCCGCCTGCTGAGGCACGCCGACGAGGACTTCCGCCGCCCGGCCTTCGATGCCATGGCGGCAAGGGCAAGGAAGGACACCAGACGATGCTGGGAGTCCTCACGCCGCTACTGGGCAAGGACAGTCGGCGAGGTGGTACCGGAAATCCGCCTGCCCAGGAACATGCGGGAACTGGAAGAGGAATTCTGGAAGCGTGTCGACGCCACCATCACCGAGACCCTCCGAGGGCAGGCGACGAGGCCAGCATGGAAGCGGCGCAGGAGGGCTGGCTAGCCAGCAAGGACTCCAACCATGCGCATCGTGCTGATAAGCGACACCCACGGGCTGCACCGCCAGCTCGACGTGCCGGGCGGCGACATACTCATACATGCGGGCGACTTCACCCTCGATTCAAAGCCGCCCTCCATCGTGTCCGACTTCAACGGCTGGCTCGGGACGCTGCCGCACCGGCACAAGGTGGTCGTCCCCGGCAACCACGAGTTCGTCCTGGAGGAGCCACGGAACCGGGCCGCAATCACCAACGCTACTCTTCTCATCGACACGGGCGTGGAGGTCGAGGGCATCAGCATCTGGGGGTCGCCGGTCACGCCGTTGTACGGCGGTGCGTTCGGCAAGTCGAATCCCGAAGACCGCAAGAGGCACTGGGCACAGGTTCCCGAAGGACTGGACATCCTGATTACGCACGGCCCGCCATTCGCCATCCTCGACCACGGCGGAAGCGAGGAGCGCCGGGAAGGCTGCCCCCAGCTTCTGGAGGCGGTCTTCCGGGCCTTGCCACGTGTCCACGTCTTTGGGCACATCCATGCGGGGTACGGGACGCTGCGGACGGACGACACTCTCTTCGTGAATGCCTCTCTCCTGGGCGACAATGGCAGCCTGACCAGAAAGCCAGTCGTGATTGACTTCCAAGCCCGCTAGGCCTTGCGGTCTCTTTCCCCGCCTGCATGGAATCCCTGCGGAAGGTTTCCGCCGTTGACATGCTTCCACCACATGAAAGGACGCTGCTGATGACCAGGGACGAACTCATCGAGAGAACCTTGAGGGAGGCGGGCGTCTTCCCGCCTTCAGTGATGGACCGCCACTACGGCGACAGGCAGGAATTGACCAGGGCGGAACTCATCGTGAGGAGCCTCGAAGAGATGGGCCTGCTTTCGCTGTCGGAGAACGACCGCCGGGTTGCCGAGAAGATTAGGGTCATCCCAGTCGTTGTCGCTGAGCTTCAGCGCAGGCTGCCCGACGCCGATATCACGGTCTGCGGTGCCTTCACGGCCCTCGGCGTGGGCTGCTGCGACATCTGCCACACCGACCCGCTGCACGGGATGAGGCTCGTCGAGCTGCCCTGCGGCGGCTGGGCCTGGCTCTGCTGTTCGGTCGATGAGGGAAGCTCTCCCGAGGCGGTTCGGATACTCCACGTGCGGGAGCAGGACTTTCCCGAAGGCAATATGCGCACGTGCAAGCCACGCAATGGCGGCCGCAGGGAAGACTAGCGATGCGGAGCGTTCCCCGTCCGGCGGGAACCCGAAGCAAATCTCGCACGCCGCACGGCTCACCCGCCATGGCCGGCAGCAGGGGCGGCGGCAGGAGCATCGGGACTGCTGCAAGCTTCCAGTGCCTCCTCCATGGCCCTCCGCACCTCGCCGCCGTCCAACGTGCCACGGAGGCTGAGCGCCCTCGCCACGGCCTTGACTTGCAGTTCGAGGGTCGGGTCAAGCACGAAGCGGGACTCCAGCTTCCGGTCCTCCTCCTGCCAGACCGGCGCCGCCGCCCTGCGGTCTTCCCGTGAGATTGTGTTGCTGCCGCGCCTCAGGGACTCAAGGAGGGCGACCGAGGCAAAGTCCCCGCTTGCCCCGTTCAGCATGTGGCCGAGCGGGTAGTACCCGCTGAGGCCCCACAGGCGCTCCGCCAAGTCTCCCGCCACGGTCCCCGACAAGGGGGGCTCCCCGCCGCCGTAGACAGCCTTGCCGCAGCAAGGGTCGCCGGGCTGGGTCACCACGGTGACCATGGACACGCCCTGCCCGTCCCTTGTTTCCATCACGGCGTGCGCCGCCTCGTGGAGGCAGAGGTCCCAGTGCCTGCGGGCGAGGTACTGCTCGAGCTTTTCCCTTATGTCTGCCGGGTCGGTGGCGGCCTCCAGAATCTCGTCGTAGGTCATGTGCCCCCGCACGGCAAGCACCCGCCCGACCCTGACGATGGTGCCCCAGTTCTCCCGGACGAGCCCCTTGGAGCGGAGGTATATTCCCATGGCCTTCTTCCTGCCCTCCCTGCCGCCGCCGGGAGGGGCGAGAAGCACGGACCTGACCTGCCAGGCTGCCTTGCAGAGTCCGCACTGGAAGGAACGGGCGAGGACGGAGGCGAGGGACCCGCTCGGGCGGAGCAGGGAGTCAAAGGCCGCCCCCGCCAGGGCGCAGGCTACGCTATCCTCGGTTGCCGAGTCGGGCTTGCCCTCCACGACGAGCCTGCCCACGCCCGCAGCCTTGCCGGGGCCAATCTCGGCGCAGGCGAAGGGGACTCCGAGCAAAATGCCGAGGACGGCGTGCGCAGCCTGATGGCAGGCTATCGCAAGCACCGGGTCGGCGGTTACTTCCCTCATTTCGTTTCTCTCCCCGGCCGCCATTCCTTTTTCCTCCGGTCAGAGTTGTCCTGTCGGCGAGCTGTCCCCTCCCTTGCGTAATACATCGGCCTTTGAGTTTTCCTGCGGGATTTTTCTCCCCGGCATGGTGAGGAACGCCGGAAGACAGAGTCTGTGCTCCCTTGCATTCCGAGGGTATGAAATGGCCGGGCAAGAACCAAGCCGACGAGGCCGGCTGCCAGTTCCACAGGCAGGAGGATTGCCCGTCAGCCCGCCGCCTGGACGCATCCATCACCACTTGGTTTCAACAGGACCTGCGAGTTGTTCCTCGCATGGCGGATGGTGCCTGCGGGAAGAACACTGCCCTGGGGAGGAAAGGCGGAGCCAAGGAAGGCGAGGCAAGCTGGGGTGGTGGATGGTGGCGTTGGTCGCCATGCTGAGAAGGGATTGAAATTAAGCGGGCTCTGTAGTTTACTCTTGCAGGTCCAGTTGCCGCCTGGATATGTGTCGGCGGGGTTGGGGTGAAATGGCGAATCTCGGGACGTTCCACAAAACGACGGTGGTTATTGCGTACGCCTTGGTGGGCTGGGCGTTTTGCGGCACTCTCATCGGCGTGGGCCGGCAACTGTTCTCGATTCACACGGCACTTGTCCTCCACGCAATCGGTGCGCCTGCCGGGTTCGGATTGATATCCCGCTTCTATTACCGGAGGTTCTCCTACACAAGCCCTGGCCAGACCGCAGCGATCTTCTTAGGGGTTGTAGTCGGGCTTGACTTGTTTTTGGTAGCGCCTGCCTTTGAGAAGAGTTACGGAATGTTCTCCAGCTTACTGGGAACCTGGGTGCCCTTTGCTTTGATATTTGCAGCGACGTACCTCACGGGACGATTCACTTCACCTAGGCCAGCAGCCGATGAAGCCGAGAGGCGGAGGCGCATCCCCCGCTGACCGGAATCGGCGGCGATGCGCACGCCGGACAGCCTGGTCCATAAGGCTCCCTTCCCGGCGCTCGCCAACCCCCGTGTTTCCAGCGCCGGTCTCCGCATGTCCGGCCCGGCCAGAAGACTACAGGCTCTTGACCACCAGACATGGATTGCTGCACGCCGGGCAACTCCCCCCCCGCGTTGCCTAACGCTTTCATTTTGCCAGGGCTCCACTCCTATTCTTGTCCTACAACCAAAGAAGCGGCTCGCCTTTGATTCGGGAGCAGAAGCTCGCCAGAGAACCTTCAGTGAACCAGAGCGATTCTCAAATCCTGACAAGCTGGGTGAATGTGAGGTACTGGATTCGGGCGTGGAAGGGCGTTTATCATTGTGCGCCGGGATTAAACCGGCATGTTGTTGGGAATGCAAGAGTCCTACAAGAAAGGAGAAAGCGAATCCATCTTGGCCCCGAGTCTTACGGACGGCGTCGCGA
>Ga0326727_10017677_pt1 | contig 14729 bp, 15 predicted proteins | sample MB2enrmetagenome_FD_207643 | JGI IMG/M metagenome (GOLD analysis project Ga0326727, IMG submission 207643) | Lab enriched peat soil microbial communities from McLean, Ithaca, NY, United States - MB29MY | ecosystem: Environmental > Terrestrial > Soil > Wetlands > Peat | place: USA: New York... | reverse complement strand
CTCCAGATCTCCGGCGAACGGGCCGCCAAGGTGAGCCCCTGCAGGTGCTCGGGAGCTAGGGGCACAAGGCGAAGAAAACGGCCGGACAAACTGACGGGGGGGCGGAACTCCATGCGGGTCACAAGCTCGGTCCAGAGGTCGGCCGGCGGGATGACCGTTGCGCCTGAAGCGCGTGCGGTACGGGAGGACCTCACGCCTCGACCGGCCGACGTGGGGGGAGCGTTAAATAAACTACCGAAGTGCATTGCTGCCGGACCTTAAGGGGACGGTTGAGGGCATCATGGACAGCGTCACCCTTTTCCTCGTCTTTGCGGCGATTGCCGTGGTGTTCGCGGTCGGGTCCCTCGCAGCGAACTTCATGATCGGGGCCCGGCCCCGGCGCTCCTACTTGCAGTCGATGACCTACGAGTGCGGCCAGGAAGCGGAGGGCGAGGCCCAGATCGACTTTCCGACCCAGCACTACACCTTCGCGATCGTCTTCGTCGCCGTCGATGTCCTCGGGTTCATCCTCGCCCTCTGGGGCCTCACGTTCCGCACGCTCCAGAGCGACTGGGTGCCGACGCTCATCGTGTTCGGGTTCACGGCCCTCGCCCTGACGGGGATCTACTATGCCCTTTCCGGAGAGAAGAGGTGGGTGGTTTGACCCAGACCACTCCTTCCGGTACGGTGCGTCCGACCGCGGCGACGGTCGGCGAGCTCCCGATGCTGACCGAGGCGCAAGTGCCTTTCCTGGAGATCGAGACGCTTCGCGCCCGGGAGTTCATCCCCGCCTCCAAAGAGGCGCTCAGCTCGATGATCTCCGAGCAGACCCAGGACAAGCTGGTCCGCCCCGTGCTCAACTGGGCCGGCCGAAACTCCCTGTTCCCGCTTCACTGGGGCCTCGCCTGCTGCGCCATCGAGTTCGCCGCGGCCTTCGGGGCGCGGTGGGACGCCGAGCGTTTCGGCGTCGTGCCGCGTTCCTCCCCCCGCCAGTGCGACCTCCTCATCGTCAACGGGACCGTGACCTGGAAGGTCGCCCACAAGCTCATCGCCCTCTACGAGCAGATCCCCGAGCCCAAGTGGGTCATCGCCATGGGCAACTGTGCCACCGGCGGTGGTCCGTTCCGGACCGCGTACTCGGTCGTCCCCGGGGTGGACAAGCTCGTTCCCGTTGACGTCTACATTGCGGGATGCCCGCCCAGGCCGGAAGCGCTCCTCGACGGGATCCTGCGCCTCGAGAACCTGATCAAGGAGCGGCGGACGTAGGCCGGACCACCGGAGCACGACGTCATGGATGAGAAAGCGGCCACCGAGAGGTTGCGCTCGCAGCTTTCGACCCGTTTCCCCGCCGGGATCCTCGCCGTGGAACCGTTCCCCGGGACGCTGGGTCGTGTGCGGTTCGACCCGGCTCTCGCCCTCGACCTGTTCCGCGAACTGAGGGACGTCCACGGATTCACGCACCTCGGCATGGTCGCGGGCATCGATTGGGTCCAGGAGCGCGAGGTCGTCTACACCTTATGGTCGGACGAGCGTCGCGTCTACCTGTTCCTCTCGACGCTCCTGCCGGCCGACCGGGCCCGGATCGAGAGCGCGACGGCGATATGGCCCTCGGCGGACTGGCATGAACGGGAGACCTGGGAGCTGGTCGATATCCAGTTCGACCACCACCCGGACCTGCGACATCTCCTTCTCCCCACGGGCTACCAGTTCCACCCGCTCCTGCGGTCGTTCAAACTCCACGAGCCGGAGGACCTGGAGGTGAAGGTGCGCAATGTCTGAGATGTGGATCAACATGGGGCCGCAGCACCCCATGACCCACGGCCTCTGGAACCTCCGGGTCCGGGTCGACGGCGAGGTCGTCCTGGACGTCGACCCCGAGATGGGGTACCTCCACCGCGGCATCGAGAAGATCTCCGAGGACCGCCACTACAACGAGGTGGTCACTCTCATGGACCGCACGTGCTACGTCGCCGGGCTGGCCTGGGAACACTTGTTCATCACGGCGGCGGAGCGGGCGCTCCACATCGAACCTCCCGAACGGGCCGTTTGGATCCGGATGATGACCGAGGAGTTCCAGCGGATCGGCTCGCACATCATGTGGTACGCCGCGTTCGTCCAGGACATCGGGCTCATGTCCCCGTTCCTGTACGGCATGCGGGACCGGGACCTCATCCTCGACCTCTTCCAAAGCTATACCGGGGCCCGGCTGACCTACGAGTACAACCGCGTCGGGGGGACCCGAAACGACCTGCCTTCGGGGTTCACCGACCGCGCTCGGAAGGTCTGCGACTGGCTCGAAGACCGATTCCGGGAGTACGACACCCTCTGCCTCGCCTCGGACATCTTCCACAAACGGTGCGACGGCCTCGGCCGGCTGAAGGCGAGCGACTGCGTCCGGCTCGGGGTCACCGGCCCGATGATCCGGTCGGCCGGGCTCAAGCGGGACCTGCGCAAGGACCGGCCGTACCACGCCTACGACCAAGTGCAGTTCGACGTCGCCGTCGCCGAGGGAGCGGACGTGACGGCGCGCTACCTGGTCCGGATGGAGGAAATGCGCCAGTCGCTCCGGATCCTCCGCCAGTGCTTCGACTGGCTGGACCGCCACCCCGGACCGGTCGTGGCCGAGAACCTCCCTCGGTGGCTCGGGGCGCCGTACGCCCCGGTCGGCCGGGAGGGGTATCTCCTGAAGAGGAACTACCCGAAGGGCGTGGGCTTCTCCGCGGTCGAAGAGCCCCACGGCGAGGCGCTTGCCTACATCGTGAACGAGGGCGGCGAGCACCCGTACCGCGTCAAGCTCAAGTCCCCCGTCTTCACGAACATCTCCGCCGCACGACACTACCTGGTCGGGTACCGGGTCGCGGACATCCCCCCGATCATGGGGAGCGTCGACGTCTGTATCGGGGAGGTGGACCGGTAGGCGGACATGAGTCCCATCACCTTGTACTCCGTCTCGAACGGACTGGTCAGCTGGGTACTGCACGCGCTGTACAACGTGTTCCCGCACCCGTGGTTCGACTGGCTGGTGAACGGGGACCTCATCCTGGTCCTCAGCGTCCTCGTCTTCGGCGCGATCCTCCTGGCGGCGAGCATGGTCAACACGATCATGCTCATCTGGTGGGAGCGCAAGCTCCTCGGTCGCTTCATGGACCGGCGGGGGGCGATGCACGTCGGCTACGCCGGGCTGCTCCAGAACTTCGCCGACGGCTTCAAGCTGTTCTCGAAGAACACCTACCGGCCCGCGGAGGCCGACCCCATCGGCTTCTATGCGGCCCCGACCGCCTACATGGTCACTTCGCTGTTCATCTTCGCGATCCTGCCGGCCTCAACGGGTTGGACGGCGGGCGCGCTGCCGTTGAGCCTGCTGCTCGCCCTCGTGGTGTTCTCCTTCGCGCCGCTGTTCATCTTCATCAGCGCCTGGTCGCAAGCGAACAAGTACTCGCTCATCGGCGGGATGCGCTCGGCCGCCCAGATGATCGCCTACGAGGTCCCGATCCTCCTCGCGGTGGTCGCGGTCGTGATCGTCGCCGGGACGTTCGACCTGAACGCCATCGTCCAGATGCAGCAGAACTACTGGTTCTGGATCCCGCTGTTCTTCGCGATGATCGTGTTCACGACCGGGATGCTCGCGGAGATGGAGCGCATCCCGTTCGACCTCCCGGAAGCGGAGGCCGAGCTCGTCGAGGGATGGAACACGGAGTACGGCGGCATGCTGTTCGCCTTCTTTATGTTCACCGACTATCTGCGCTCGCTGATCGGCAGCTTTCTCGTCGTGCTCCTCTTCCTCGGGGGCTGGACGATGCCGAGCTGGGTCCCGAGCCCGCTCACGACCTTCCCGCTCGCGGGCCTCGCGTGGTTCCTGGTGAAGACCTACGCTGTCTTCGGGGTGTTCGTCTGGATCCGGGCCTCGCTGCCCCGAGTGCGGACCGACCAGTTGCTCCGGATCGGTTGGATGCGCATGGTCCCGCTCGCGCTCTTCAGCATCATCCTCGCGGCGGCCCTCGTCCTCGTCAAGTGCCTTCCGGTCCTCGGTTGCCTCCCGCCGGTGGGAGGGTGAGTATCCATGACAAGCTCCGAAACGACTCCCAGCAGTTCCAACAATCCCGTACTTTGGGTCGCGAAGCCGATGGCCACCGCGGCCCGGCAGTTCGTGAAGAGCCTCCTACGGCCCTCCACGATCGTCTACCCGTTCGAGCGCCTGGAGGACCCGAAGTTCCGCACCGAGGTCCGGGTGGCCTCGGGCAAACCGATCGGGGTCGGCGCCGTTTGGGACAACTACCGCGGGGTCCACGCGCTCAACATCGACACCTGCATCTCCTGCAACCTGTGCGCCTTCAGCTGCCCGGACATCTGCATCGAGATGGTCTCCGTCCCCGGGGGGGACCCCAAGCACCCGAAGAAGTGCCCCCAGATCGACTACGGGAAATGCAGCTACTGCGGCTTCTGCTCCGACGCGTGCCCCGAAGGATGCCTCACCATGACCACCCGCTACGAGCTGTCGGTCTCCAAGCGCTCGGACATGGTGTACTCTCCCGAGCGGCTCCAGCAGGTCTACGAAGAGAAGCTTCCGATGAACCCGATCCGGATCGCGCGGCCGAAGAACGAGGACGCCATCCTCCTCGACGCCCCGCTCTGCATCGGGTGCAACGCCTGCGCTCGGGACTGCCCGACCAAGTGCATCACGATGCTCGACATCCCGAAGGCGACGGCCAAACCGGGTGAGAAGCTCCCGAAGCGGATCTGGAAGGAGCCGGTCGTCAACGATTCCGATTGCGTCCGGTGCGGGACCTGCATCTCCGTTTGCCCCAAAGAGTGCCTCTTCTGGGGGACTCACCAGTGAACCTCGAGGACTGGGCGTTCCTCGGCCTCGCATCGGTCGCCGTCATCACGGCGCTCGCCGCCCTGCTCGTCCGCGAGCTGGTGCACACGATCCTCTGGGTGGCCTCGTTCTTCGTGGCCCTCGCCGGCCTCTACTTCCTCCTCGAGGCCACCTTTCTCGGTGTGCTCCAGCTCGGGGTCTATGCGGGAGCGGTCACGATCCTGCTCCTGTTCGGGGTCATGGTCACGCGCAAGCGGATCTTCAGCCGCGAGGCGGCCACGGGGATCGGCCCGGCGGCGGTGGCGCTCGCGCTCCTCATCATCGTGTTCCTCGGCGCGGTCGCCTATGACCTGGGCTCGGGTTCGGCGAGCAGCGTCCACGCGTACGACCCCTCGCTGCTCTCCGTGACCCTCTTCAGCGATTACGGCCCTTGGCTCATCCTGCTCGGGCTCGTCATGCTCGCGGCGCTCGGCGGGGCCATTTACCTCGTGCGGGAGGGACGGGAGTGACCGACGCGTTCACGACCGCAGGGTTCCTCGGTCTTTCGGCCGCCCTCCTCGGCATCGGGCTGTTCGGCATCCTCACGCGCCGGAACTTCATCCTGCTCCTCATCTCGATCGAGATCGCGATCAACTCGGCGGTCCTCAACTTCGTGTACTTCGCCGCCTTCGCACCCACCGCCACCGTCGCGCTCGCCGGCCAGTCCGCGGCCGTCGTCATCGTGGGGCTCGCGGCGACCGAGGTCGCGGTGGGCCTCGCCATCGTGCTCGCCCTGAACCGCATCCGGGGCTCGATCAACGTCGCGGAGGCGACGCGGCTGCGGCTGTAGGGAGGGAGCATGGACCTCAGCTGGATCTTCCCCTACGCCTTCCTCGTCCCGCTCCTCTTCGTCCTCTCCTTCGTCGTCGTCGGGTTGTTCGGTACCTGGCTACGTCGGCTCGAGCACGGCGGGTGGGTCGCCGTCGTGTTCTCCGGGCTCGCCATGGGGCTCGGCGTGCTCATCGGCGTGGGCGAGATGCTCGCCCCCGGTCGGTACACCGACACGAAGTACGTCTGGCTCAGCGTACCGGCGAACGGGGCGGGGGTCTTCCCGCACGGCTTCGAGCTGATCGCCGGGACGCTCGTCGACCCCCTCTCGGCGTTGATGTTGATCGTCGTGACCGTGGTGGGCTTCCTGGTGATGCTGTACTCGATCGAGTACATGCACCACGACCGGGGGCTGCCCCGGTACTACGCCGAGCTCTCGCTGTTCCTGGCCGCGATGAACGGGCTCGTGCTCTCCGACAACCTGCTCGAGTTCTTCCTCTTCTGGGAGCTCGTCGGCGTCTGCTCGTACTTCCTGATCGGCTTCTACTACGACAAGCCGGCCGCCGCGAGCGCCGCGAAGGAAGCGTTCCTGGTCACGCGCGTCGGCGACATCATGTTCCTGCTCGGCGTGTTCATCTACTTTTACGTCTACGCGACCTCCGGCGCCGCCGGCGGATGGGCGGCGAACGGGTTCGTCTTCGCCCAGGGCAACGCCCCCTACCTCGGCTCGGTGATGGGGGGCAATACCACGTTGCTCACCGTCGGAGGGCTCCTGCTGCTCGGCGGAGCCGCCGGCAAGTCCGCCCAGTTCCCGCTCCACGTGTGGCTGCCCGATGCCATGGAAGGGCCCACCACGGTGAGCGCCCTCATCCACGCCGCGACGATGGTCGCGGCCGGCGTCTATCTGCTCGCCGTCGCGAGCGTCTTCCTGGGATTCACCCCGACGGACCTCTTCGCCATCGTGGCGATCGGCGGATTCACCGCGTTCTTCGCGGCCACCGAGGCGGTCGTCCAGACGGACATCAAGCGCGTCGTCGCCTACTCGACCATCTCCCAGCTCGGGTACATGGTCCTCGGGGTCGGCGCCGGCTTCGCGATGGTCGGGATGTTCCACCTGTTCACCCATGCGTTCTTCAAAGCGCTCCTGTTCCTCGCCGCCGGCGCCGTCATTCACGCCGTGGGCACCCAGGACCTGTTCAAGATGGGGGGACTCGGCAAGACGATGCGAGTGACCTCCTTCGCGTTCCTGGTCGGGGGGCTTTCGCTCGCGGGCATCCCCCCGTTCGCCGGATTCTTCAGCAAGGACGACATCCTGAGCTCGGTCTACTCACAGTTGGGGGCCCATCCCGGCTACTGGCCGTTCTTCGTGCTCGCGCTCCTCACCGTCTTCCTCACGGGCTACTACATCTTCCGGGCCTGGTTCCTCGCCTTCTCCGGTCCGGGGGCGCGGGACCCCGGCCTCGCCCACGGCCACGACCCGTCGTGGACGATGAAGCTCCCCCTCCTCGCGCTGAGCGGGCTCGCCATCGTCGCAGGTTTCTTCCCGTACATCCCGGCGTTCGGCTCGCTCCTCCCGGGGGCGAACATCCCGCCGGCGTTCTCGCTCTCCGACCTGTGGCTCACGGGCCTATCCGTCGCCCTCGGCCTCGGCGGGATCCTCACCGCCTACGCCCTGTGGGGTAACGGTCAGGTCGCGGCGAACCCCACGGGCAGCGTGGCCCGGTCCCTCCACTCGCTCGTCGCGCACCGGTACTACTTTAAGGACGCCTACGACGCCATCGGGATGAAGGGGGTCTATGCGCTCGCCCGCATCGCGGACTTCGTCGACCAGTACGTCATCGACGGAACGGTGCGGGGGGTCGAGCGCGCCTTCGCGGGCCTCTCCGACCGCGCCCGACGGATGCAGAGCGGGGCCGTCCTCGACTACGCCACGTTCGTGGTCGCCGGGCTCGTGATCCTGCTCGTCCTGCTGCTGGTCATCGCGCCGTGGATCGTCAGCGCGTGGGGGGGCTAGGCGATGATCGGGGTGCTCTCCGAGCTGCTCCTCCTCCTCGTGGGCGGCACGCTCCTCACCTTCGCCGCCGGCCGGGTCGCGCGCTGGGTCGCGCTCGGCACGAGCCTCCTGTTCCTCTTCGGGGTCGCCTATCTCCTCTCGGCGTTCTCCTGGCCCCTCCTCAATCCGTCGACGGGCGTCCCGCAGTTCGCTTTCTCCGAGAGCGCGCCGTGGGTGAGCCTCCCCTGGCTCACGATCAACTACTCCGTCGGAGTCGACGGGATCAGCCTGCCGTTCGTCCTGCTCACGGCGATCCTCCAGATCGTCACCGTGGTCTACACCTTCGAGGAGACGAAGCGGCCGAGCGCCTGGTTCGGGCTCGTCCTCCTGACCTGCCTCGGATGCTATGGGGTGTTCATCTCCCTCGACATCCTGCAGTTCTTCCTGTTCTGGGAAGCCGTCCTCATCCCGATGTTCTTCATGATCGGCTACTGGGGGGGCCTGCGCCGCCGGTACGCCGCGCTGAAGTTCTTCATCTACACCCACGTGGCGAGCGTCGTGATGCTCATCTCGCTGTTCGGGGTGGCGTTCTACTCCCACGCGACGAGCTTCGACTTCGCTTCGCTCTACGCCTCCGCGCCGGCGCTCGCCGGCACGACCCAGGTGTTCCTGTTCCTCGGGCTGTTCTTCGGCTTCGGGGTCAAGTTCCCCATCGTGCCGTTCCACACGTGGCTCCCCGACGCCCACGTGGAGGCGCCCACGGGCGGGTCGGTGCTCCTCGCGGGCCTCCTGCTCAAGCTCGGCGGCTACGGTCTCATCCGGTGGGGGCTCGAGGTCCTCCCGAACGGCCTCGAGCACGTCGCCCCGCTCCTGTACGCCGTGGCGTTCGCCTCGATCATCTGGGGCGCCTTCCTGTCGCTCTCCCAGAGGGACCTGAAGCGGATGGTCGCGTACTCCTCCATCAACCACATGGGGATCGTGCTCCTCGCCATCGCGGTCTACTCTCAGCTCGGGGTGATCGCGGCGGTCCTGTTGATGTTCGCCCACGGGATCGTGAGCGCGCTCCTGTTCATGGTGGCCGGGAGCGTGCACCACACCTTTGGCAGCCGCGACATCGTCACCGTGAACGGCATCACCCCGACGACCCCGGTCCTGGCGACGATGACGATGGTCGGGGCGCTCGCTTCCCTCGGGTTGCCCGCGCTCATCAGCTTCCCGGCCGAGTTCCTGGCGTTCCTCGCCACCTGGGACCGGCTCGGCTACTGGGTCCTCGTTCCGCTCTTGGTGCTCGTCGTCACCGCGGGCTTCTACATCTGGATGATGCAGCGCCTGCTGTTCGGTCCCCCGCGCTCCGTTCCGGCGGACGCGCACGACCTCCCTTCCTACGAGGCGATCGCCATGGGAATGCTGGTCGCCCTCACGGTGCTCTACGGGATCCTGCCGGGCCTGTTGACGAACTTGATCGTGCACGCGCCGATCTACGGATTGCCCTAGGGAGAGGAAGATGGTCATCGATCTGGCCACGCTGAGCCCCTTCCTCCCCGAGCTCGCCGTCCTTGCCGCGGCGCTCCTCATCTTCCTCCTCGATGTCCTTGGGGTCCGCGAGCTCGAGGCGCTCGGCGCCGTGGCGGTCGCCGGGCTCGGGGCGGCGCTGCTCTTCGTCCTCGCCGACCTCGGGTTCACGCCGTTGCTCGGCGTGCGCACCCTCTCGGCCTCGCTCGTCGATGCGCCCATCGCCGCGGGCTCGCTCTACGCGTTCACGAGCCTCGGCCTCGTCTTCCAGGTCATCTTCCTGCTCGCGACGCTCCTCGTCGCGCTGGCCTCCCTTTCGCGCCCGAGCCGGGAGCCGGGCGGGGCGGTCTTCTTCGGCCTCCTGCTCCTCGCCGCCCTCGGGATGATGCTGGTGGCCCTCGCGGCCGACCTGATCTTCCTCCTCCTCGCCCTCGAGGTCACCGCGATCGCGAGCTACCTCCTCGTGGGCTACCCCCGTCGGGACAGCCGCGGGCTGGAAGCGGCGATGAAGTTCTACATCATCGGCGCGCTCTCGGCCGCGCTCTCCTTCTTCGGCGCCTCGCTCCTGTACGGCGCCTACGGCTCGACGAGCCTGCTCGTCCTCGGCCACTCCCTCCCCGCCGGGGGCAACGGCGAGCTCGCGATCGCCGGCTACGCCTTCCTCCTCGTCGGCCTCGGGTTCGAGGTCACCGCCGTGCCGTTCCACATGTGGGCGGTCGACGTGTACGACGGCGCCCCGGATGACGTCTCCGCGTTCCTCGCCGGGGGCACCAAGAAGGTCGGACTGTTCGCTTTCTTCCTGGTGTTCCTCGGGCCGGTCCTCCTCGTGGTCGCCCCGGGGACGAGCGCCTCGGGCAACTTCCACGCCTCCGTCCAGCTCGTGCTCGCGCTGCTCGCCGTGGCGACCATGACCGTCGGGAACGTCCTCGCCCTGATGCAGCGCGAGATGAAGCGTCTCCTCGCGTACTCCTCGATCTCCCAAGCGGGCTACATGCTCCTCGGCATCGCCGTCGGCACCGCCCCGGCGGTCGCGGGGGCCACCTTCCAGATCTTCGCTCACGTCTTCCTGAAAGCCGGGGCGTTCCTCGTGGTGGCGGCGGTGGCGGGCCTCGGCGTGGGCCCGCTCGTCACCGACTGGAAGGGGCTCGGGGTCCGGCGACCGTGGCTCGGGGCCGGCTTCACCCTCATGCTCCTCGGGCTCGCGGGCATCCCCCTCACCATCGGCTTCTTCTCGAAGTTCATCCTCTTCTCCGCGACGGTCCAAGCGGAAGGGCTGTTCGTCTGGCTCGCGCTCATCGGACTGCTCAACAGCGCGCTTTCCGTGTTCTACTACGGCCGGATCCTCAAGGTCATGTACATGGACCGGGCGGAGCCCGGTGAGGAACCGAAGCCCACCGCCGTCGCGGCCCGTCTCGCGCTCGGAGGCATCGGGTGGGGCCGGGGTTGCGCCATCGGGCTCTGCGTCGCCCTCATCGTCGCTTTCGGCATCGACCCCGGACCGATCCTGACGGTGTTCCAGAGCGCCGCCACCCACTTCCTGACGCTCGGGGTCTGAGCCCGTGGAACGGTTCGACGTCGTCGTCGTCGGCGCGGGACCCGCCGGGTCGCTGGCGGCGCGGTTCGCGGCGGCGGGAGGGGCCCGGACGCTCCTCCTCGACCAGCGTCCGGAGCTCGGGCAGCCGGTCCAGTGCGGAGAGTTCCTTCCGACCCCCGAGGAGCTCATGGACCTCCTGCCGTGCCGGGCCGTGATCGAGGAGGCCTACCACATCCCGCCCGCGACGGTCCTGCGGTCCACCCGGGACATGGTGTGCGTGGACCCGGCCGGCCACCGGTTCCGCTTCCCGCTCCACGGCGTGTCGGTCTCCCGTCGGGCGTTCGACAAGGCGCTCGCGCTCGAGGCCGAGGGCGCTGGCGCCGAGCTTCGGTACCCGTGCGGGGTCACCGGCCTCCACGGGGACGTCGTGCGGTGCGCGAGCGGCGCCGAGGTGGAGGCGAAGGTGGTCGTCGGGGCGGACGGCCCCCTCTCGACCATCGCGCGGGCCCGTTCCTTCCACCCGAGCCGGGTGATGTACCGGATGATCACCGCCACCTCCCCCGGTCGGTTCGAGGATGCGGTCGAGCTGTACTTCGGCCGACTGGCCCCCGGGGGATACGCCTGGGTCATCCCGAAAGCGGAGGATGCGAACGTCGGGCTCGGGGTCACCCACCTGCCCCCCGGGAGCACTCTGAGCGGCCTCCTCGATGCCTTCCTCAGCCGCCACCGCCTCCCCCCGGCCACCGAACGGACCCGATGGTGGGTCCCGCTCGGGCCGCCCCCGGAGAGCGCGGTCCGGGGCAACGCGCTGTTCGCCGGGGACGCGGCCAACCTCATCATGGCCACCAACGGCGGCGGGATCCCGACGGCGATGCTCTCGGGCCGGGACGCGGGGGTCGTGGCGGCGGCCCACGTTCGCTCCGGGTCACCGCTGGCCGAATACGACCGGCAATGGAAGAGCCATCTGTTCGAACCGCTCCAACGGGCTTGGGCGATCAAACGGTACGGGGACCGGGTGGTCGGCCATGATTGGCTCCTCGGGGTGGGAATGCACTATATCGGGGCGAAGGGTCTCGATAGGATGATGCGACTCCGTTGGCCGACGCGTCTCCATGGACGGGCCTCATGAGCCCGCCGACGGCCCCGGCTCCGGACCCGACCGAGCCGACGCTCGAATCGATCGTCACCCAGACGGTCGGGGCGGGGTTCCCCGAGGAGGCGGCCGGCGTGCTTCCGCTGCTCGCCGACGACCTGCGGGAGATCGACGCCCGCATCTTCGAGACGCTCCACTCGACCTACCCGCAGCTGACCGAGGCCGCGGTGTACGCCTGCCGCATGGGGGGCAAGCGGGTTCGACCTCTCCTCATGGCCGTGGCCCACCGGGCCCTCGGCGCGTCCTCGACCGGCCGGATCCACTCGCTCGCCGCCGCCTTCCAGCTCATCCACACGGCGACGCTCGTCCACGACGATGTCATCGACCACGCCGAGCTGCGACGGGGCCGGCCCTCGATCCCTCGGGCCTTCGGCCTCCCGGCCGCGATCGTCGCGGGCGACTTCCTGTTCGTGCGGGCGTTCGAGCTCGCGGCGGAGTACCCGCGCGAGATCATCCTCCGGTGCGGGGAGTCCTGCGCGGACCTCGCCGAGGGGGAGATCCTGCAGGAGAACGCCCGCTTCGACCTCACCACGGGGCAAGAGCACTACTTCCGGGTCATCGAACGCAAGACCGCCGCCATCGTCGCCGCGGCCCTCGCCTCGGTCGCGGAGATCGAGGCGGGCCAGCCGGCCATCATCGATGCCTTCCACGACTACGGTCGGTCGCTGGGACTCTCCTTCCAGCTCCGGGACGATTACCTGGACGTCTACGGCGACCCCGACCTCTTGGGGAAGCCGCTCTTTTCGGACTTCCGAGAGGGGAACCCGACCCTGCTCTCGCTGCAGGCGTACGCGGAGCTCGACGGCGCGGCGAAGTCCGAGTTCGAGCGGCTCTTCGCCCTGCGGCGCAAACAGCCCCACGACCTGCTCCGTCTGAAGGAGCTGACCGAGCGCACGAGCGCGCCCCATCGGGCGGCCCAGGAGGCGAACCAATGGGCCCACCGGGCGATCGACGCGCTGAAGCCGGTCCCCCCGGGCCCGTACCACCTTCTCCTCGACCACCTCGCTCGCGGGGTGGCGGCGCGCCGGTTCTAGCGCGTCCGGTAGAGCGAAACCTACAAGTCGGGTCCGACGGCTCGCACCCCGGGGGATAGGATGTCCGGAGGCTCCGCTCGGTCGGCCGGCGCCGCCGGCCCGGCCGCGCCCGTCGAGGTCGGGCACCTCCCCAAGCCGTACGTTCCGCCGCCCCTCAAGCCGTCGCTACCGCTCGGCGTCGCGGTCCTCGCGGTGCTCATCGCCCTCGTCGGGATCATCCTCCTGATCGCCGGAGCCCTCGTGCTCTTGAACCTGCTGATGGGGACCACGGTGGTCCCGACGACGTACCTCATCACGAAGTCGGTCGACGAGTACGGCGCGGCGATCCTCGTCGTCCTCGGTGCGGCGATGCTCGCGCTCTCCCGGGCGCTCTGGGACCTTGAGCGGTGGGCGCTGTACGTGACGGTCGGCCTCCTGTTCGCCGGCCTGACCTACCTGTTCTTCACCGGGTCGATCACGGTCCTCTTCGTGTTCGCCCTCGTCATTTTCATCTACCTGCTCACCGTCCGACACCACTTCTACTGATGCGCATCCTGTTGGGCCAGTTAACCCCCCATCGAGGGGAACCCGCCCGCAACCTCGACCGGATCGAGGCCCTCCTCGAGGGGACCGGGGTCGAGCTCGCGGTGTTCCCGGAGCTCTTCCTGAGCGGCTACCGGACCGGGGACCGGATGCACCGGCTCGCGGTGCGACCGGGGGACGAGCTCGCCCGACGGCTCGCGGAGCTCGCCCGACGCCACGCGACCCACCTCGCCGTGGGCGCGCCCCTCGCCCTCGACGAGCGCCCGGGGGAGGTGGCGAACGCGGTCCTGTGGGTCACCCCCTCCGGAGCGCTCTTCTCCCAAGCGAAGCGCTACCTCCCGTCGTTCGGACCGTTCGAGGAGGGGCACTTCTTCTCCGCCTCCAACGCGTCGGTCCGGGTCCCGCTGGGCGAGCACTGGGCGGGGCTCGCCATCTGCTACGACGCCTTCTTCCCGGAGGTGTTCCGTTCGCTGGCCCTCGACGGAGCCGAGCTGTTCGTCGTCATCTCGGCGAGCCCCGTCACGAGCGGAAAGCTGTTCGAGAAGGTCCTGCCGGCCCGGGCGGTCGAGAACGCCTGCCCGCTGTTGTTCGTCAACCGCGTCGGGGTCGAGGATGGCATCGTCTTCGGTGGCGGGAGCGGCGGCTTCGACGTTCGCGGGGAGCTCCTCGCGTTCTCGGCTCGACCGGCCCCGAACGGCGAACCCGAGGAGCGGCTGCTCGAGGGGGAGCTGGACCTCGCGCAGGCCCGCCGGTGGAGGCCGTTCCGACCCGTGCTTCGGGACCGAGCGAGCCGACCGGGCGGACCCTCGAGCTAGGCGGAAAGCCGAACGGGGCGGCTCGCCCTCCCCTCCCGTGGGCGAGGGCCGGGACGCTCATCGTTCCCGTCGAGCCGTTGCTTTATGAGCGCGCAAAGATGCCCTCCGGCCGTCGATGCCGGAGGCCCGGACCCTCGCCCAGCAGCTGGCCGCCAAGCAGCGCGAGATCTCGGTAGCGGAGTTCTTTGAACGGAACCGCCAGATCCTCGGGTTCGACAATCCGCTGCGCGCGCTGCTCACCACCGTGAAGGAGGGGGTCGACAACGCCCTCGACGCCTGCGAGGAGGCCCAGGTCCTGCCCGAGGTCAACGTCCAGGTGGTGAAGGAGGAAGGGGAACGACTGAAGGTCGTCGTGGAGGACAACGGGCCCGGCATCCTCCGTAAGCAGGTGCCGAACGTCTTCGCCCGGCTGTTGTACGGCTCCCGCTTCCATGCGAACCGACAGTCCCGAGGGCAGCAGGGGATCGGGATCTCGGCGGCGGTCCTGTACGCCGGGCTCACGACGGCCCGGCCGGCCCGGATCCTTTCCAAGGTCGAGGAGGAGGAGGCGGCCTACGTCGTGGA
>Ga0326727_10017676_pt1 | contig 14730 bp, 13 predicted proteins | sample MB2enrmetagenome_FD_207643 | JGI IMG/M metagenome (GOLD analysis project Ga0326727, IMG submission 207643) | Lab enriched peat soil microbial communities from McLean, Ithaca, NY, United States - MB29MY | ecosystem: Environmental > Terrestrial > Soil > Wetlands > Peat | place: USA: New York... | reverse complement strand
GATCTGGCCGCGGCCGCCGCCTGCGGCGAACAACTTGCCGACGCGGTGGATCATGTTTGCGCCGTGGGCCGTCAGCATGTCAAACGCGAACTGGAGTTCGTGCGCGATCTGGTGTTCTTCTGCGCCATCTGCAAGACCGCCGCCGCCGAAGCGGTGATTCATGGTCAGGAAGAGATCCCGGAAACGCTCGACGGCTTCATCAGCGAAGAGATCGCCTACCTCGACCCGGAACAGAAAGACCAGTAGCGCCGCGCGCCGGCAAGCTTCGTTCAGTATTCCTCGAAACAAAACGCGACATTCGAGCCGGTAGGCGAGAGCGAATACTCGCCGTTTTCCAGGATGTCTCCCACTTCAATGCGGAAGAGGCCGTTGGCGACCTTCGTGACAGTGAGGTGGAAGGGGCCGGCGGAACCGCGCCGGTGGCTCCCACTGGTTACGGAAACCACGCGCTGCCCGTTGCGAACTTCGAGCTTCCACAGTTCCAGCGTCCCCGGATCGATCCTGTTCTGTTCCATCAGAAAAATGGGCTCCGCCAGCGGAGTTTTGGCCGGAGACGCGGCGCCGGGGATGGTGTAGATTGCGGTCTTTTTCTGCGTTTCCTGCTTTGCCTCGGTGACCTCCGTCTGGATCAGGGCGTCCGCGTGCAGCAGGTAAGGGACGTCGGGTTTGGGCGGGCGTGGTCCCTTGTATTCGTCGGCGAACATCGCCGCGGAGAGCAGCATGGTCGCGAGGAAGAATCTTCGTCCGGGCATCGCAGTTGCCATTCTAACAGCCGGCGCCGAATTGTCGTTTGGAGGAGATAATGGGCTACACATGCTCATTGTTCACGTTCACGCTCACGTCAAACCCGAATCGGTGGAGGCCTTCCGGCTGGCCACCATCGAGAACGCCCGTCACAGCGTGCAGGAACCCGGCGTCATCCGTTTCGATTGCATCGAGCAGTGCGACGATGCGTCGCGCTTCGTGCTGGTGGAGATCTATCGTTCGCCCCAGGCGGCGGCGGACCACAAGGATACGGCCCACTATCGGCGCTGGCGCGACGCCGTGGCCGATCTGATGGCCGAGCCGCGTTCCAGCGTCAAGTACGAAGCGGTGTTTCCCGGCGAAGCGGAATGGTAATCGGCCGATGATGCGGTTCGAGTTGGCGACGGCGGCGCGAATCGTTTTCGGCGCGGGTGCGGTATCTGAAGTTGCGCCGGCCGCGCGTGCATTGGGTTCGCGCCCGTTGCTGGTGACCGGGTCGGACGGGAACCATCTCGCCGGAACCGGCCTCGAAGGGGCCGTTTTTTCCGTGGCCGGAGAACCGACCATCGACCTGGTCCGCGACGGCGTTCGTGCGGCCATCGAGAACAAGGCCGACGTCATTGTGGCCATTGGCGGCGGCAGCGCCATCGATGCCGGCAAAGCGATCGCCGGATTGTTGCGCAACGGTCCCGAACCGCTCGACTACCTGGAGGTCGTCGGCCGGGGCAGGGAGCTGGCAAATCCGGCGGCGCCGTTTATCGCCGTGCCGACCACCGCGGGCACCGGCGCGGAAGTGACGCGTAACGCCGTGTTGGCATCGCCGCAACATCGCGTGAAAGCGAGCCTGCGCAGTCCGTATCTTCTGCCTCGTCTTGCGGTGGTGGACCCCGAACTCACTCTGGCGCTTCCTCCGGCGATCACGGCAAGTACCGGACTGGACGCACTGACGCAACTGCTGGAGGCCTGGGTGTCGGTCCGGGCGAACCCCATGACGAACGGGTTCTGCCGTGAGGGCCTGCCGCTGGTGGCCCGATCCCTGCGACGGGCTTTTCAGGACGGATCGGATTTACCGGCGCGCACGGATATGTCGCTGGCCGCGCTGCTGAGCGGTCTGGCTCTGGCCAACGCCGGCCTCGGAGCAGTACACGGTTTTGCGGCGCCGATTGGCGGCATGTTCGACGCGCCACACGGGGCGGTGTGCGCCGCTCTGCTCCCGCACGCGACCGCCTTGAACATCGCGGCACTCCGGGCGCGCGATCCGAACGGTGAGCGGTTGCGGCGGTATGAAGCGGCGGCCCGCACCCTGACTGGAAACGCCGGCGCTTCCGCCGATGAGCTGCCGGAATGGCTGAACGCATTGTGCCGCGATCTGGGAATACCGGGGCTCGCCAGCTACGGCATCGGCGAGGCCGACATCGCTGACCTGGTCAGTCAGTCGGCGCGCAGCAGCAGCATGAAAGGCAATCCCATCCCGTTGACGGAATCGGAGTTGCGGGAGATTCTCGCGCGCTCGTTGTGATCTGGCTGACTGCGGTCGAGATCGATCCCTCTGGAATCCTCCAGGAGACCGCCTTGAAGCCTCCGAATCAAGAAACTTTGCCTGGTCATGCATGGCCATCGACGACCCGGATAGTGTTTCTGTCGCGCTTTATCGGGGCGTTTTCGTTACCTTCCAGTCTTTGCAGCTCGCGAAGGCCGAAATCAGGAGTGTTCGGGATTATACACTCGAGCGAATCTAAGGCGAAAGCGCTATTCACTTGCTAATTCAGCAGACAAATGACATTCTAATTTAACGATACGCACGCCGTTGACGACGGCACTCGTGGATATGGCTCACTCGGCCTGTGGACAAGGAATGATCGGTTGCGCCATGAATGCCCTCGAATTGGTGCGGCTCCCGGACCTGATGAAGTGCGGCGAGGGCCAGCCATAGGTCACCATTGTTCTGATCGACGGGCCTGTCGCTCGCAATGTTCCCGACCTCGCCACCGCCGCCATCCGTGAAATTCCGGGAGAGTAGCTAACTGACAATCGTTCGGTGGCTGAGAGATTCGACGATACCGAGCTCGCCACGGTGCCATGCGCGCGGCCTTCAAAGCCGCCGTGATCCGCCATCGCCAGGCCGGCGTGCCCAGGTCCTTCGAGGAAGACGGAAAAATCGTCATCGTCCCGCCGGCCAGGTCGCCATCGACGATATTCGCGACTTGTAAGGCGAGCGACTCTTCACCGGATCCACACCGTCTTGATATTGACGAATTCGCGAATGCCGTGAACGCCGAGTTCGCGGCCGTGGCCGGAGTGCTTCACGCCGCCGAACGGCAGGCGCGTGTCGGAGGCCACCATCGCGTTCACGAACACCATGCCGGCCTGAATCTCGTTGACGAGGTATTCCATCTCGCCGGGGTCGCCGGTCCAGACGCTGGCGCCGAGACCGAAGCGGCTGTCGTTGGCGATGCGCAACGCGTCGGCCGCATCCTTCGCGCGGAAAAGCGAGGCCACGGGCCCGAATAATTCCTCGCAATACGCCGGCGAATTCCTGGGAATTTCCGCAAGAACTGTCGGGGCGTAGAAATTGCCGGGCTGATCGATGCGATGGCCGCCCGTCAGCAGGCGCGCCCCGGCGGCGACGGTCTCCCGAACTCCGCGATCCAGCGCGGCCAGCGCTTCCGCTGACGAAAGTGGACCGAGCTCGGTGGCTTCGTCCATCGGATCGCCAACGCGCAGCGCCTTCATGCGCTCGACGAAGCGCCGCTCGAATTCGTCCGCAATGGCCTCGGCGACGATGAAGCGCTTGGCGGCGATACAGGACTGGCCGTTGTTCTGAACGCGGGCATCGACGGCGGTGGACACGGCCCGGTCCAGATCCCCGCTGGGCATCACGATGAAAGGATCGCTGCCGCCCAGCTCGAGGACCACCTTGCGGATCCGTTTTGCCGCGGCGACGCCGACCTTGACACCCGCCTCCTCACTGCCCGTGAGTGTAGCCGCCGCGACACGTGGGTCGCCAATCGCCGCATCCACTCGCGACGACTCGATCAGCAGCGTCTGAAACACGCCATCGGCGAATCCCGCGCGACGAAAGATCTCCTCGATTTTCAGGGCGCACTGCGGCACGTTGGAGGCATGCTTCAAAAGCCCGACATTGCCCGCTATGAGCGCCGGCGCCGCGAAGCGGATCACCTGCCAGAACGGAAAGTTCCACGGCATCACGGCCAGCACGGGCCCCAGCGGCTGATAGCGCACGAAGCTGCGACCGGCTTCGGTCCGAACGATTTCGTCGGCGAGGAGGCGCTCGGCGTTCTCGGCATAGTATCGGCAGGCGGTGGCGCACTTCGCCGCTTCCGCCACGGCGGCGCGAAAAAGCTTGCCCATTTCGAGCGTCATCAGCCGCGCGCAGTCTTCCTTTTCCGCTTCGAGGATCTCAGCGGCGCGAAGCATCCATCGCGCGCGCTCCGCAATAGCCGCTCGCCGATGCGCCTCAAAAGCCGCCGCAGCCCGGGCCAGCTTGTATTCCAGTTCGGCCGCGGAAAGCGGCTGAAAGGTGCGCAACACTTCGCCGGTCGCCGGGTTCGTGGATGCGATGCTCATGTCTGCCAAAGTAGCAAAGTCGCGCGGCGTACAATTTGTTGATGAAGCCCCGCAGGAGTCTTCGTGACGCCAAGTGAAAACCCGGCGGGCGTACTCCGTCCGAGGCCGTTCTTCATTGTGGGCTGCCCGCGCAGCGGAACAACCCTGCTGCGGGATTTGCTGCGCTCGCATCCGCGCCTGACCGTCCCACCGGAATCGCACTTCATTCCCGGCTTCTATCGGGCTTTTGGCGATCCTTCATCGGATGCCGAAGCATTTCAGATCGCGAGTCGCATCGCAAGATACGCGCGAATCGGGTTCTGGAGGCTCGCACCGGAGCCGAGGGACGTGGCTGGATGCCGCTCATTCGGCGAGGTGGCGCGGCGATTGTTCGAAATGTGGGCAAAAGCGCAGGATAAACCACGATGGGGCGACAAAACGCCCCACTACGTGAGAGAGATCCCGCTGCTGATGCGGCTCTTCCCCGACGCGCAGGTGATCCACATCATCCGCGATGGTCGCGACGCCGCCCTCTCCTGGCTGCGCACCCGTTTCGAGCCTCAAAACCTCTATATGGCCGCGCGCATGTGGAAAGAGATGGTCACCATGGGTCGTCGGGATGGCGCAGCCCTGCCCGCAGACGCCGGGCTGGAACTTCGGTACGAGGCTCTGCTGGCGCAACCCGAGGCGACCATGCGCCAGGTCTGCGACTTTCTCGGGGAACCTTTCGTCGCGGACGTTCTTCGCCCCTCCCGCGTCTGGAAACGCCATCACCCGGGACTCACTCGCCTGAGCGTGCGCGACGAGATCGTGCCGGAGAATGCTGGAAAGTGGAAAGAGATCATGAGTCCCCAACAGCAGGCGCTCTTTGAGAGCGTCGCCGGCGACTTGCTCGGCGAACTGGGCTACCCGGTGGAAGGTTATGGAAAGCCTCTCTCACGCGCCGCCGAACTGCTGTTCGCCGCCGACCATCATGTTCGCCGCCTGGTCCGCATACCAGTGAAGCTGACACGGAGACAACGTCGGCACGCCGCAGTCGCCCGGGTCGGCAATGCTCTGCGACGGCTGACCAGGCGCTGGATGTCCACGGGTTAACGCCCGCCGTCATCGTTTCCGGCGATACAATTCCCAGCCTGGCGATTCGGCAATGCGCGTATAGTCTTTGCCGAGCAACTGCGGATACTTCGACAGCACGAGTCTGAGGGTTTCTCGGTCCGACGCCGGAAACTTCGGCAGGAGAAGCAGGTCGCTGTCGCCGATAAGCATGGCCAGTAGTGGCACGTTGCCGGGGCTCACATCGGTGCCAGTGAGAGCGACGGCGCCGCCATGTGGCGGCGGGCGCAGCAGCGCATATGAAAATGGATTGCTCATACCCAGCCCGCGGATCGACTCGTCGGGCCTTCCGTAAGCGCGCACCAGCTCCATGCCCTCCTCGGTGTACTGCACGAAGGGGCGACCGTTGTCGTTTCGGAATTGGGCATCGTTCAGGTCCGCAAACCGCAGGGCTCGCAGATGCTCCGCGCGGAAACTGCAGTCACGTGCGGGAGGGCGCAGCTTGCTCCATAGCCCGAGGGTCAGCCCACCGGCATCCAAGGCCACCGGAATCGCGATGGCGAGCAGACCAAAACTCAGCAGAACTGCAACCTGCGGCCGGGCGCCGGGGCGAAGGACCACTGTCAACTCATTGACCAGCAGGAGCGCGAGCGCCATGATCAACGGAAGATCGCGAGCTTGCGTGTTGCCAGGCATGAGTAGGGCGCCGCCTCCAATCGCGAGCACCGCGGCGGAGAACAGCACTATGGCGCGGCGTCGAGCAACGCCGGGCAGCAGAGCCGTCAGTAGCGCGAGCAAAAGCACCGGAAGCATCTCGAAGCGGTCGAGATAAAGCCGCCAGAGAATGATCGGCAACGTGAAGCGCGGCTGCTGCGCGGTTGCCAGCGCCCCGTATTCCCTGGCGAGAGCCGCCAGGTCAAACCGGAGCCAGGCCAGCATGGGCAGCGCGAAACAGACCAGCCCCGTGAGAACGCCGGCGAGGCGGACGCGTTTCCCGGGGCGAAAAACAACAGACACGGCGATCAGCACCAGCGCGACCATCCCGTAGCTGATCTTGAGGAAGAGAAGCACCGCGCAGGCCAGACCGGATGAAAGCGCACCGGCGAAAAGCTTACGCCTGGAATCGCCGGCGGAGATGGGAAGAAAACATTCCAGAAAAACGAGGCCGGTCAGCGCAAACCCGTAACGATTGTGCTTCATCGAGAACGAGGTGTACCAGGGCTCCATGCCCAGCGGAAACGGGGCAACAGCGAGCAGAAGCAGACTCACACAGGCCAGCATGAAGGGGATGCTGGCCATGCGCCCGCGCAGAAGGACAAAGGACCACGCCGCGAAGGCGACGGCGAAAAGCGCGGTGCCATACCCGAGGCCTCGCGCATCGCCGCCCGCAATAGTGATGCCGGCCGCATGAAGCAGATAATAGACCGGTCCCATCTGGGCGTAGAAATCGACGGCGGGCCGCTGGCCGTTCAGTACACGCCAGGCGCCATCGAGCGAAACAAAGACGTCATGCCCGTAGATCACCATCCGGGGAACACCGAGCACAAAGACCGCGACGCAGATGGAGGCAAGCAGCAGCGTCAGGACCACATCATGCTTCCGCTCGGCCGCCCACCAGTTCGCGAATCTGTCAAGCATTGAGGGTTAGTATATCCGTCCAACGAGCATCGGGCGGCGTTGGCGCGCATCATCGGATGAGCCGGGGCTTCAGTTCGGCGACTCGCGAACCGCCCCGCCTCCGGAACCTGAGCGACTCTCGCTACGTCTATCTCAATTCGGCAGTTACCCGCCCGTCATGATACATTGAAGAAACCAAAGGACACCCTCGCTTCGTTGCGTGGACTCGTGTCATAGCTTGGAGTAGCATTTCGCCGTGTGTGGGATTGTCGGATTCACTCACAAGACGCGTGTGCCTGAGCTCGGCCGCATCCGCCGGGCGGTCGAATCGCTGGCCCATCGTGGACCCGATCGCCGGGCGGTCTTCGAGACTTCCTCGGTCTCACTGGGCGCGGCGCGGCTGAAGATTATCGACCTCGAAAACGGCGATCAGCCCATGAGCGCCGGCGGCACCGTAATCGTCTTTAACGGTGAAGTCTACAATCACGCGGAACTGCGCACCGAGCTGGAAGAACTGGGGCACAAATTCGAGTCGCGCACCGACACGGAAACCGTGCTCCGCGCTTTCCTGCAATGGGACATCAATTGTTTTTCGCGGCTGCGCGGCATGTTCGCGCTGGGGCTGTGGAACGAATCCGAACATCGCCTCGTGCTGGCCCGCGATCGCATGGGCATCAAGCCCCTGTACGTGGCCAGCCGCGGCGGCGAAATCTATTTCGGCTCCGAACTGAAGACGATTTTCATCCACCCCGAAATCGACCGGCGTCTCCGTCCGGCGGCTCTCGATTGCTGGCTGTCCCTCAACTACGTGCCGTGCCCGATGACGCTGGTGGAGGGCATTGAGAAGCTTCGTCCGGGACACTGGCTGGAGTGGCGAAACGGCAAGGTCCGATCGGAAGCTTACTGGCAACTGCCATTTGGGGCAACCGGGAAAATCGGCGACGTCGAAGCCGTGCAGAAGCTCGACGAATTGCTGGAAAGCTCGGTCGCCGAGCATCTGCTCTCCGACGTGCCCCTCGGCATGTGGCTCAGTGGAGGCATCGATTCCTCCACCATCCTGCACTACGCCGCGGCGCAATCCGACGCCCCGCTGCGCACTTTCTCGATTTCGTTTCGCGGACGCAGCTTCGACGAATCGGACAGAATCTCCGAGCTCGTCTCCCGGTACGGCACCATCCACGAGCAGCTCGACCTCAACACCGATCTGCATCTCGCCGACGCCATCGAAGAGTTTGCGAACTACTCCGATGAACCGAACGGCGACGCCGGCGCTCTTCCGGTATGGTTTCTCTCGAAGATGACTCGCCGGACCGCCACGGTGGCGCTGAGCGGCGAAGGAGCCGACGAGTTGTTCGGCGGCTACGAAACCTATCGCGCCGACACGCTGGCACGATACGCGCGGTTTCTGCCGTCGCTTCTCCTGAGAGCAGCTTCGGCGGCGGTCCGCGCCTGGCCGGTTTCCGACGAGAAGATCGGCTTCGAGTACAAGCTGAAACGGTTTCTGCGGGGCTGCCGGATGCATTCCGAGCGTGCGCACGTGTATTGGAACGGCACTTTTTCGGACGAGGAGAAGCAACACCTGGCTGCGGCGAAACTGCCTCGCGCGCTGGCGGCGAAACTTCGCGAGTTGGCGGCCAAGGGTGATCGCACCGCGGCATACATGTGGTTCGACCAGAACTACTATCTGCCGGACGACATTCTCGCGAAAGTGGACCGCATGAGCATGGCGCATTCGGTGGAGGTTCGTCCTCCGTTCCTCGATCACCGAATCGTCGAGTTCGCGTCCACGCTTCCCGAGCGGCTGCGCATTCAGGGCTCGCGCCTGAAAGTGATTCTGCGGCTGCTGATGAAGCACCGTCTGCCCCACTCAGTCCTTGCGCACGGCAAGATCGGCTTCGACATTCCCGCCCACGAATGGCTGCGCGGGCCGTTGCGCCCACTGCTCGAGGACTCGTTGTCCGCCGGCGCCGCCAGTTATCCCGAGCTGCTCAATCACGGCTTTGTGGAGAAGCTGGTGGCCAGCCACATGTCCCGCCGCGAGAACCTCGGGTACCACCTGTGGGGGTTGATGATTCTGTTTCTTTGGATGAGGAAATGGCAAATACAGACCAACGTGAGCCCAGCGGCGGAGCGCCGTCTGCCCGCGGCCGTTCCCGCTGGTATCTAGCCGTTCTCCTGCCCGCCATAGCGGTTTATCTGGGCTGTATCGTTTCGCCTCCGTCGCTCATGGACGACGTAGACGCGGTGCAGGCGCAGATCGCCCGGAACGTGCTCGATTCGGGCGACTGGGTCACCGCGCGCCTCGATGGCGTCATCTATCTCGAGAAAGCCCCGCTTATCTACTGGCTGATCGCGGGCTGTTACAAGTCGCTGGGCGTGTACGACTGGGTGGCCCGTCTCCCCGTGGCCCTGTCGTCCATCGCTCTCTGCCTGCTGACGGCGTTGTTCGGCGCGTGGGCTTTTGGAAAGCGGGCCGGGATGTTCGCCGGGCTGTGCCTCTCCACCTGCGTCGGCCTGTTCCTCTTCACGCGAATCCAGATTCCCGACGTGATGCTCACTGCGACAACCGCGCTCGCCCTGTGGGGGTTCCTGCGCGCGCTCGACGAGAACGAGTCGCACCCGCGGATGTGGGCCGCGACAATTGCCGTTTGCCTTGGCCTGGGCCTGCTTCTCAAAAGCCTCATTGGCGCCTTGTTCCCCATCGGCGCGGGGCTCGTCTATCTGGCCATCACAAGGCAGCTGTTTCTTCGCCGGATCTGGCAGCGCCTTCGCCCGTTCAGCGGAGCGCTCATCGTAATCCTTATCGCCGCGCCATGGCATATCCTCGCCGCCATGCGCAATCCGCCGCTGTTCGATTTCACGATGCACAGCGCGCCCGGAGAATATCACGGGTTCCTTTGGTTCTTTTTCATCAATGAGCAGCTTCTTCGATTCCTGAATTTGCGTTATCCGCGCGATTACAATACTGTTCCACGCGTTTTGTTCTGGCTTTTTCATCTTGCCTGGCTGTTTCCGTGGAGCGCTTATCTTCCCTCCGCCGTCCGCCTCTCTTACCGGCCTGTAGATCGCGCCGGCCGGACGCGGCTGCTGGCGCTGTGCTGGATCGGATTCGTGCTCGTGTTCTTCACGTTTTCCACCACGCAGGAATACTATTCCATGCCCTGCTATCCGGCCTTCGCCCTTCTCATCGGCTCGGCCATGGCGGCCGGAGGAAGATGGATCCGCGCGGGAACGCGAGTGCTGTTCGTAATCGCGGCGTTAGCTGGCGTAACTGCATTGGCATTGTCGGTAGCCGTCTGGAACTACCCGACGCCAGGAGACATTTCGAGGGTGCTCGATACCCACGGCAACTACACGCTGTCCCTCGGCCACATGACTGACCTCACGTTGCCTTCGCTCGCGTATCTTCGCGTGCCACTGCTCGTCGCCGGCTGCGCGTTTCTGCTGGGTGCAGTTGGAACGTTTCGCAGCGGCGCGCCGCGTGCATTCGCGGCGATTACCCTCATGATGGTGCTGTTCTTTCAGGCCGCTCGACTGGCGCTGGTGGTGTTCGATCCGTACCTGTCGTCCCGTCCGCTGGCCGACGCGCTGCTGCGGTCGCCGGATGGCAAGCTCATCGTGGATCACCACTACTACACCTTCTCCTCGGTTTTCTTCTATACCGGGCGCACCGCCCTGCTCCTGAACGGCCGCCGGAACAACCTGGTCTACGGCTCCTATGCGCCGGGTGCGCCCCCGGTCTTCATCGATGACGCGCAATTCAGCAGCCTCTGGGAAACGCCGCAGCGGTACTACGTGGTCGCCGAGGACAAGACCTTTCCTCGTTTTGCACGCCTCGCCCCAGCCACGCTGACTTTTGTCGCGCGCTCCGGCGGCAAAATGCTGCTCACCAATCATCCTCTGCCGGAGCGTCCGAACTGAGAATGCTATCCTGTGGAAGATCCTGTTCAGGAAGCATCATTGCCCACCATCGCAACACAGAGTCACTCAAACCTTGTTCTGGCTGGTCGGCGCACCGCGTGGCGTCTCATCGTGCTGGTGACTCTGCTGAAACCCGTCAGTAATGTGTTTCTGGCCTGGGGAATGAAGGAGCTCCCACAGTCGCTGGCCGTCAACCCGCTGCTGTTTGTGCGCGCCATGGGGGACCCCATGGTGATCGTCGGGATTCTGATGCAGATTGTCTGGCTGCTCATGCGCATGTCCCTGCTGAGCGTGGCCGACCTGAGTTTCGTGCTTCCGGTGACGGCGTCGGGATACGTCATCTCGACTCTGCTGGGCCGCGTCATCCTGCACGAGCAGGTGAGCGAGTGGCGGTGGATCGGCGCCGTGTTAATCTCTCTGGGAGCCGCGCTGGTGGCTTCCAGTCCACGCACAACGGCGGCAACGAGGGAATCGCGATGAGGTGGATTTGGCTCGCCCTGGTGGTGGTTTCGGCCGTTGCCGGTGACCTGCTGCAGAGCCGTGAGATGAAGACTGAGGGCGGCGGTGGCGCGCCGGGGATGGGACGCGTTCTTCGGTTAATCGGCACGCGCTGGCCGCTTGTGTTATCCATCCTGTGCATGGCCGTTTCGTTTTTCGCTTTTCTTGCTCTGGTACGCATCGAGCCGCTCAGTTTCGCGGTTCCAGCGTCGGCGGCCAGTTTTGCGCTGGAAACGCTTCTGGCGAAATTGTTGCTTGGTGAGCGCCTGGCGGCGCGGCGAACCGCGGGGGCGATCCTGGTGTGCGGCGGTATTGTACTCGTTGCGCACTAGCCGGCACAGTGCGGAGCCGCCCACAGCGCGAGCCGAGTAAAGCCGGCGGTCCGCTCCGTTGTGCCGGCGTCTGGTTAAGAGTGCGACGCCAGAAATCCAAAGCGTCGTTTGCGGTACATTGGTGGCACGGCCCGCCGAACGAAGGACGGGCGTGACCGGCTGTCCGGTAGCCGGGGTGGACGCCGGGCAAGCCAACTGGCCGCGGGGATTCAGCATTCTGATTCGTGAATGAGGAGTAGCCAGTGAGATCTTTGAAGATCGCCGTGCTCGGCGGAGACGGCTACTGCGGGTGGGCAACCGCCCTGCATCTGTCGAAAAAAGGCCACTCGGTGGCCATTATCGACAATTTTGTCCGGCGGCAATGGGATCATGAACTCGGCGTCGAAACGCTTACCCCGATTCGCCCGCTGTCCGAAAGAGTCCGGGTTTGGCAGGAGCTGACCGGCAACGTCATCGAGATTCTCGCAGGGGACGTCACCGACTACGAGTTTCTTTCGTCCATGATTCGCGATTTCCAGCCCGACGCCGTGGTCCACTTCGCCGAGCAGCGCTCCGCCCCCTACTCCATGATCGATCGCAAACACGCGGTCTTCACGCAGGTCAACAACGTCGCGGGCACGCTGAATCTGCTCTTCGCGCTGCGCGAGTTTTGTCCCGATTGCCATCTGGTGAAGCTCGGCACCATGGGCGAGTACGGCACCCCGAACATCGACATCGAAGAAGGCTACATCGCCATCGAGCACAACGGCCGCAAAGACGTTCTTCCCTACCCCAAGCAGCCCGGCTCCTTTTACCATCTCTCGAAAGTGCACGACAGCCACAACATTATGTTTGCCTGCCGCATCTGGGGCCTTCGCGCCACCGATCTGAATCAGGGCGTGGTGTACGGCACTCTCACCGATGAGACGGCGCTCGACGAGCGGCTGGTGAATCGTTTCGATTACGACGAAGTGTTCGGCACGGTGCTCAACCGCTTTTGCATACAGGCGGCGCTGGGGCACCCGCTGACTGTCTACGGCCGCGGCGGCCAGACACGAGGATTCCTGGACATTCGCGACACCGTGCGTTGCGTCGAGCTGTCATGTCTTTACCCCGCGGCGGCCGGCGAATGCCGCGTGTTCAACCAGTTCACCGAGCAATTTTCCGTGCTCGACCTGGCCAGGATGGTGCAGACCGAAAGCCGCAAGCTGGGCCTGAAAGTGGAGATCGACCACCTGAAGAATCCGCGCGTGGAAGCGTCCGATCACTACTACAACGCGAGGCACTCGAAGCTGGTGGACCTCGGGCTCGAACCGCACCTGCTATCGGATTCCATGCTCGATTCGCTCATCCACTTCGCCGTAAAATACCGCGACCGCGCCGATCCTTCGGTGTTCCTGCCCCAGGTGGATTGGCGCAAGCCCACCAATCGGCGACAGCAACATCCGCTGGCCGCCGGCGTGGCGTCGTAGCACAGGACTTTGCGGGGTCGCGACCGCCTCCCTGGACCCAATACCGTTCACTGTGGACCTCCTTTGCCAGTGGGATACGTGGCGTTCAGCCGCGTCGTTGGCCGGTACCGAAGTGATGCGGCTGGCACCGCGTGTCCGTCGCGCGCAACGTGAACAGTATGGTCCCTAAACCGAGCCGCGACCCTACCGATTCGTCGTCGCCACCGGCACCAGCTCGCCATCGCGAATGTAGTAGTCGTTGTCGCGCCAGCGCAGGCTTCGCCGCGTGAAGCTGATCAGCCAGACCACGAAGGCGAACGCGTCCCACAGCGGGATCAGCGGCATTCTCTTCCAGAGGCCGCGGCGCTTGAGTCCGTAAATGCCAATGGTCGCCATCATGGCCACCCGCAACGCAAGATACGCTCCCAGAGAAACGCAGGCAACGAGCGCCGTCGGATGCACCGCGATCGCCGCCAGCGCCCACGGCAGCCCATGCGTGAACAGCAAACCGAAATGACCCCGCGGCCGCATGTGCCGCATCACCACCATCCAGCGCAGCCGCTTGTGAATCAACTGGGAAAACGACGCGTAGTCGGAGACCGCCAGAACCGTGTAGGGAAGAAGCTCCACTTTGTGCCCGTGCTCGGCGATCAGATGACCGACCAGGAAATCGTCGCCCGGCCGGTTGACCAGGCTCTCGTACCCGCCGAATTCCGCCAGCCGTCTGCGCGTGGTCGCGATGGAAGTGCCAAGCGCGAATCGCACCCCTTCCAACTGGGTGGAAACCAAAATGCCGGCGAAGAAATCCGACATCATTCCGACCGACTGCAGATTCTCGGCGAAGGTCTTGTCTTCGGTGGACGCATAAAAACACGTGACCGCGCCGATATTCGGGTCCCGCAACGGAGCGACGATGGTGCGCAGATAACTGGGTTCCACGCGGACGTCGCTGTCGTTGATCACCAGAACCTCGTTCCGCGCTTCGCTCACCAGACGCACCAGCTTCGCCACTTTGTCGTTCACCCCGTCCTGACCCGAGCCCTGGAGCAGCCGAATACGCCGCTCCGGAAAATCTCGGGCCAGCTTCTCGATTACCGGCACGGCGGGAGAATCGTCCGAGCTGACGCAAAACAGCAGCTCGTAATCGGGGTAATCCTGACGGCAGAGACTGGCGAAGTTCTCGTAGGCTTCGTGGTCCAGCCCGCGGATGGGCTGCAGGTTGCTGACGGGCGGAGTAAAGTCGGCGGCGGGCCGGGGTCGTCTGGCGGCGCTGAAGAACCGCAACGCGCTGTAGAGCGCCATCAGGTAATAGATGGCGGGAAATGTGGCGAACAGCAGAACCACATACACTATGAGAGCCAGAGTGTAATGCACCTTTCGCTGATTCTCCGAGCATAGCAGAGCAGGTTTACGATGTCCTTAAAGATGCGTAAAGCGCGCGCGTGGAGTGTCGTCCTGGTGCTGGCAACGGCAGCCGGCGCGGCATTTCAACCGGCCAGTTCGGCGCCCGAATACACGTATCGAATTCTGCAGGTGTACCCGCACGATCCGCGGGCCTTCACGCAGGG